>LAZR01000399.1_pt1 | contig 38126 bp, 61 predicted proteins | sample 329461 | NCBI WGS metagenome assembly LAZR01 (sample SAMN03002196, study PRJNA259156) | marine sediment metagenome | biome: sea floor; feature: Hydrothermal impacted sediments; material: marine sediment; isolation source: Loki non-amplified sample from Loki's castle hydrothermal vent sediment ...
CACGTGAATGGTATTCAGGCCGGAAGCCAGCATCATCTGCCGAAGCAGAGAACGCATATTTTTCCCGCCAGCCCCATCCATACCCATCCCGACTCGTGCAATCTGGTCGAGGGAGGGAACTACTTGATTTCCTAATGGTACTAGATTTCCCATTTTACACCCCTCCTTATGAAGTTATGCCATAACCCAAACCAACGGTTTCTTCCGTCGCGGTCGGGTCTTGCGTTTGTTTGAAGTCAATCCGGCGGCTCGCAACGGAGAAGGACTGGCCCGCTTTGATATCGCGGTCAGTCTCGCTCCTGGGCGCACCCTTATCGGCAAGCCAGAAAGCGCGGGTATTGACTGTAAGTGTAATGGTGTCCGTCGTGGTTGCACCGTCATAAACTCCGAGCGTAGTTAAATCCTCGCGGATAAACTCGCTGACAATAACCGGGCTGTTGTCAAACTTCGCCATTTCGCCCTGAAGGATCGTGGCCTGCGGCCCGATCTGATCCAGGGTTAATACTTGGCTAATACCAAGCATCTGAATGTAGGCGCTAACACTGGCAATATAAGCCAGGTCGCTTGACATTGCACCGTACCGGCCCATTGCCTTACGGACATTCCGGAAAGCCGCCACAGTCATGCCGCCAACGTCAACAGCCGCTACACCACCTGAGCCGCCGGAATGGTTCCGCAGCCCTTGCCAAGACTTACGAATGTCGTCACTCGCAGTCACGTCGCTATCCTGGTGGGTGTCGGAAGTATCGCCGTTGATTACGGCATCTTCCTCGGCATCAGCGATTCCCTGCTGCAATTCAGCCATCATCATCGGAGCGATAGCCACTGCCGAATCTTCCTGAATCTCATCCGAGAAGCGGATTAACGCCGCATGCTTGACCGTGCTGAAGGTCACTTGCCCAGTGCCGGGTGTGATCGAACTGTAATCCGTCGGATTATCGCTCGTTGCCTCACCCTGCAAGAACACGCGCTTGCGCCCGCCCTGCCGTGGCACCTTCAGGTCACCGGTTCCCGTCGGGATGTTAATCCGGGGGAATAGCGCAGCTACCCTCAGCAACAGCCGCAGATCGTCAATGAACTGGGCTGAGAACTGAGTAGGTATCCACTCAGCACCTTCGTTGGTGGTCGCGGTATCCAGCGCCTTTGCAAACGAGCGGTCGTACAGCGCCAACTCACCGCACAGAATCGCGTAGGTGTCTGTCCCCTTGACGATTTTCCGGTAAGTCTCTTCGCTATACCCGCCACCCGTTGCCTTGAAGGTCTTATGCAGACCCCATAGGTGCAGGAAGTCATTCATATCCATAAGGACACGAGGCACGTCATAGGTACGCGCTTCCTGAACGGCCATTGGCTTGTTATACCTGGTTTTGGGAGCATACATGGCACGGGCGATCGGGCCGGAACCAACAACCCCGTAGCCCCACATGGAGGCTGTTGCCTGGTTCTTGATCTCGTTCCCGACACCGTCCCAGAACTTCTTGGCGTCCGCCTGACCCTTGTCCTGTAGGTCCAACACGGTTGTTTCTACGTGCTCAAGGGTAACCTTCGTAGCGTCCATACGCGCCCTTAGATCATCGGCGCACTTTTCGTTCGCCGTTAATCGGTCTGAGGTTTTTGCCTCATACGAACGCACAACATCACGGTATTCGTGTATTGCAGCGAGGATCGTATCCTTTGGCTTGACGTCCACATTGCCCGCATCAGTATCGGTACCCTTTTCTAGGGTTTCTTCGTTTTCGTCCATAATCGGACTCCTTACTGATCGTTCGGGACATCGGGTGCCTCTTGATTGCTTGGCGCTATCTATGCGCCTGTACTAAATCTTGCTCTGCTAACGCTAGTTGCAGTGAAATCATTTCAATGTCGTATGTCGGCTGCTGGCCGTTTCTAATAATATGATCCGGGCTGAGCAGGTGCGACTGGGTTTCAATATCTGTCTCAGCCGGTTTGTGCTGGAGTACGCTTTTAACCAGGTGCATATCCGCCTGCAACTTATCCAGGACATCCAGAACGTCCCTCTCCGCGACTACAGGCCTACTTTCCTGCTCATAACCAGCTTCGCCCAGCGCTTTTAGAATCCCGCCGTGTAAGTCCATGTGGCGGTTGACTATCTTCAGTAAGCCATCGCCCAACGGTTGCCCGTAATCGGCGCACTTTCCAGCGAACGCTTCAAATTCACGCCGGGCCGTAGCGCTTGCTAATGATGGGATGGGGACGATACTGAATTCTAATAACTCCCATTCGGTATAAGTGATACCCGTTTGATGGGGTAATACCGTATCCGTGCTTACAACAATAGGCATAAACCCAATCGAGCCAGCATTTAAGAAGCCGCCCCTGACTTTATCGCCAATCATTGCGCTAAACGGGTCGCTACCAGAGTCGTGAAATCCGACATCACCGGTTATTCTGCGCTGGGTTTGTTTCATAGTTTCGGGGCCGACCCGGCCTACTGGAATCATAGACTGCTGTCGACTCATGCCATGGGCGAAAAGAACAATCGGGTTAGCCTTGAAATTATCAAGCCTGCCGCCACCGCTTTCGACAACATCACCGTCACGGTCAACCTTGCGCTCCGTTAAAACAAACGGAACGGTGCCGTCATCGTTGGCCTTCCCTATGACTCGGGACGGGCTATACCCTTTTTCATGTTTCGGGTTGTTGTCCATGCTGGTCTCCGTTTATTAGGCCGCCGGGCCTTCCCTTTGGGGGATCGGGAAATTAAATCCACCTTCCTTAAGAACAATAAACTCTGTGTCGGTTCGAGCGCTTTTTGACCGGTTACAATGTGGACAAGAAACTACCATGTTTTCAATAGTGCTTTTCCCGCCTCTTGATACAGGGATTCTATGATCCAAATGATAGGTTTCGTTTAGAGGTTTCTGACAATAATAACACCGCCCCCTGGCTTGTTCTAACAGAGAAGCGATTTGATTCTGGTCTAATTTCCCAGCAGCCCGTTTTCTGAGTCCGCTAATCCGCCAGTTTCTACGCAAGGCTTCTTTCCCTTTGGGGGTGTTAAAGTATCGCTCATTTGCTGCTTTGCCCCGCCCCGAAGAATAGTATTTTTTGTAATTCTCTCTGTGCCGTTCTGGATTTGCTTTCCTCCATGCCTTTGACTGCTCGGTAGAAGCCCCTTAACGCTAGGCTTTGATCGATATCTTTTTTCCAACATCTTTATTCGTTCCGGATTTGCTTGCCGCCAGGCTCGATCTTTACAATAACGACTACAATAAATATTATCACACCTCTTGGCGGTAAATGGCTGAGAACAATATTGGCACTCTTTGTAAATGCGTTTCATTATGATTGTTTTCGTACCGGGGTCGTGAAGCAACGCTCCATAATATCTTGGGGGTATGCGTCTCCATTGCTAAATGGCTTGCCCAGATCAGTTGTCTCCCCATTCATTAGGGCATGTTGTTCTCTCACTCTTTCATCCCCTTGAGTGGCCCATCGGTGTTCTTGAAAGCCGTTGGCCTCCATGCTAAACAACCGGCCACGATTAGCCGCGTTTATAACCTCAGTGCGGGCCACTAATTCGGCGTGCTGGGCGGCCTTCCCGGTAAAAAAGTCCTTGATCAAGTCGGTGGTATCGCCAATCGAAAGCCCATCGCCTACAGCACCACGTAGAATATTATCGATTTCCTTTTGGGTGGTCCGGTTAATCAACTTCGCATACTGCCGGGACTGATGGTTTACCCACTGCATCGCTTGCGGATCGCCGTTAAAATCGTATACCCCGGCCACTGAATCGGCCAAATCTTTCCCGGCATCGGATAGTGCCGCTGCGATAAATGGCTTCCCCTCATCCTCAAACCGCTGTACCCACTCGTCTATGTTGAAGATTATTGCATTGACTTCCAGATCATCCTTTTTCACACTGCCCCAGAATGCCCGCTGAGCGTTCAGGTTGGCTAATACCTCGATACCCTGCTGCTTAAACAACCGGGCCATCACTACTCGCATCTTCTCGGTTTCGCGCTCCCGTATGCGCTCCAGGCTGGCTATTGCCTTGGCTGCGTGGAAATCGTGCCACCGTTTGTCCAGCACCTCAGCCGCTTCCTGCTTAAAAGTCTTTATTGAGACCGGATCGGGGTCGTACCCCTGTAGCGTCTTGCCCATTATGAGGTCGAAGGTATCGACCAGCCCACGTTCGGCGGGCGCTTCCTCGGGTGGTAATCCAGCCATCGCTATAGGCACTAAGCCCTGTTCGATATACCGGGCATTGGTTGCCGGGTCATCAGTCCTTTGCAGTCCCAATACGATCTCGCGATAATCTTCGGGGCTAACCGCACCGGTCCTTATACCCTTTTGATAGCGTTCGGCCTGAGCCGTCTTATCCGGCTGTAATGCCGCAACACCGCTGAAGTCAAACTCATACGTTAGGCCGGGTATCCTACTGAGCCGGGGCAATAACTGCTGGGTGATCATTGCGGCCAACTTCTCGGTCATCGTTTTCATGGTCGGATCCCAGAACAGCTCCTTCTGCTCCTTGACGTTGGCTAATTTGCTGGCTTCCTTGAACTGCATCCGCAACGCTGGTGGGACGCCGTATACCTCGCCCACGCTGTCTCCGGACATAATTAGCATATCCATAAACTGCATATCTTCGTTGGTCATCCCCATGCGCTGCCACTCCATCGCCCCACGTAATAGCATCATCTTACCGCGCTTGGATTCCCCCTCGTACTGTTGCCGGAAGTCGTTCTTGAACCGCCGCCAAGTCTCGTCATCAATCTCAGCGCCGTCCTTAACAGTCAATACACCGCTGGGGTTGCTGCCGGATTTCAGTACCGCCAGGTTACTCTTGACTGCCCGCAGGTCCATTTCCAGCCTACTAGTCGCAGCCCGGAGCGGAGACAAGCCCCGGAAGTCATTGTTGGGATTCCAGTACTTGAGGAAAATCATTTCCTCTGACTCGATGCGGAACTTGTTCTGCCCGTTCGAGAACTCATAATGGCTGATCAGGTCAGATGAATCGGGAATAACGGTGATCTTGTCAGGCCGTAGCGGGTTGATCTCGATAGGCTTCCCCGCCCCATTAAGAACCATAGCCCACGGACACTCGCCGGTCAACTCGATAAAGCCGCCGGTGTTCTCCCAGAAATCGTATACGTTCATATACGGGCTGGGGTCTTTCAGCAGCGCCAAATCCGGGTGCTCGGTTACGTCAACCTTTTGCCCATCAGGCATCGTACGGAATATCTTTTTAGGGATGCTTGCCAGTGCGTTGGACTTCAGGCTCACGCAGCGGTAGACGTCCTTCTGAACCTGGTACAACCCACGGTAATCATCGGTGTTCTCGTCGGCTGGTACGCCCCAAGGCTTATCTATGGGGAAGATAAATTCGGGGTAGTTTACGTCTTTCTCAGTGGGGGAGAAGGTGGGTGGCAAGCCTTGACTTACCCTAGCAGCATCGATCAAATTTGCGAATAGTGCAGCCATTTCACTAGTAAAAATAAAACCTACTAGAGCCGGGTAAAAGCAAAAAGGTGGCTTTTAAGGAATGTCGAACACGCTCCAGACGCCAATACCAGCCAGGCTCAGCACGGCAGCGGCTATGATTGCGCCCACTACAATCGTACCATGCCGGTACATGATGCGGTGGATCATAGTCAGTTTATCCTGCTCGCCTTCCTTGATGGTCAGCGCGAACATCACGGAGTAGACAATCACCCCGGTGTACAGGACCATCAGCCAGATGAATAAGATTTTAGTCATCTTGATCTTCCTCCTGTTCTACCGCTATCGTATCGGGTGGGCACATCTCTAACGCTTCATCTTGAATTACTGCAATTGCTACGAACTGGGTAAAGATATACGCCGGATATTTAGCCGGTGGTATATAAACCATCACCCAGCCCATCAATATGAAAAACAAGAATGCTCCTATTGAGTTCATGATCAGTCTCCTTTTGTTATAGTACGTAAATCATCAGGGCAACCAGTATCGCAGCCAGCGCCGCTAGCGCCACGTACAACCGCCAGGTGGGCTTGAAGGACACCTCAGCGATTGCCTCGCTGGTGGGGATGTCGCTAATAGCGTCTGGCCCAGGGTGCGATTCTAATATAATCTCAGGCTCGCCCGGCCCATTGTTCAAGCCCTCCCAATCCTTTTTGAACTTGGCGTACGCCGCCACCGACAGATAGCCCCGCTTGATAGCAGATGCCTTTCGCGACCTACGCCGGTTCTTCTTGTACTTCTTGCGGCTGATACCCTGCTCTCTGCAAGCCGCTGTTATCCGCCGCCTGGCGCGGTTAATGTCTGCGCTCATAGTTTTACCCCCGTTCCCTTGCATTTAGAACATACACGCCGACCTTCGACGCCTGGCAATTCATCCCAGCCATATCCAGCACATTCCTCGCATTGATCACCCCCTTTTATAACCTTTAAGGTCACGCTCTTTTCTAATATTAAGATTTCGGGTGGTTTATCATATCCAGCATTTAAAAACATCTGCTCTAGACTTTTACCAAACTTCTCCTGTGCTTCTGGAGTGGCATGAAAATCAATATGCACAACTAGGATTTCTCCCGGTTCTATCTTAAGTCTCTGTATATCGGTTATGGTAATTTCCATCACTCACCTCCATCGACTTGTATTTCAACCAACTTCCCATTACGATCCCTGATTCTAAATTCACGGTATTCCGCCAAATCGCTGGTAACCCCGAGCGTAACAGTCATAGCCCCGCAAGGGCATCGATTTTCTAGCGTTAGCGGATGGCCCGCTTCCTCGCAAGGGTCAAAGTCTTCTATCGGCTTGCCGGGGTAGTCAATGTCCATCGTTCGCCCTCCTTGCCTGGGGTTATTGTCACAATTGCTTCAGTTATACTACCCCTCATCGTCCAATTATTATCTTCAAAAATTACGTCAAGCAGATGAATGCTCCTATCAATCCACGGCCCTGAAAATACATCGTAAAGCAATGCGGTCGATACCCTCGCTTCCCCGTCCCGCTCAATAAGCAACTCGATCTCCCGCGCCAACATCACCTGCCGCTGAAAGGGCGTGAGGCCAACATCCGGCGGTGTCGGTATTTCGCCCTCTTTCTCTTTAAACATACTATCTACATACTTAAGAAGGGTAAGCAAGGAGGGTTTGGACAGTTCTTTAAGTTGTTGATTTGAGAAAAGTGATTGATTTTGGGACTTTTCATTCATGTCAGGGGCTTTCGGTTGGTTTTGGTGGTTGGTTACTAGTTGGGTGTAGTTTATATTCTAATATTGGGGCATCCATCAGTAATTCTATATCGGCCTCGAGTTTTTCTTTTGTATAACAAGGGTCTAGTCTACACCGGTCACTTAATGCAAGCACCCATTCCTTGAATACGGCTTCTGTTAGATTGTACAACCTCGGAATATCCACACTGAACTCTAGTGGTATTTGCCCTAAGTGCCACGGGATAATGGTGTCTTTTTTTAGCCTGGGATCGTTTTCCCACACTGCAATACGGTGACCGGCTGCACACCTTCTGCTCATATCAGTATAAGTAACTGATTTTAATCCAATTGTTTTCTTATCGGATTTATTAAGTTTTTGTTTAGGTATTTTAAAATCTGGGGTAACTCCCACTTCTATTTTCTGCCCGCCCAATGGCCCGCCAAATAAGTGTATAGTTCTAAGGTTACTCATTACTTACCTTCCTTACTAGTAACTAGATCATAGCCACCTCTTGGGAGCGAGCACCAGGTTGGGAACAGTTGCGCGCCGCGATCTACGGCCTGGGGGATATTTCGCAAGCCTAATACAAGGCAGCCACACGGGCTGATTACTTCGTGGTCCTGGTGGTCATCGCATTCGAGACAGCAGTTTAGTTCGGTCCCGTCGGGTCTTATTCTGGTAGCCATTTTAGTTCTCCTTACCAGTAGGCGCGTGGGCTATGTATGAGGTGGATTTCATAAGTTTTCTGCGATAATGTCTTTCAGGTCTAGCAATTCATCCATCAGTAAGGAAAGTGATGCTGCGATTTTCTTCCCCCTCTGATAGCTTGCCGGTTCTCCAAAAAGTCTGTCAATCTCCATTTCGTGTTTCCCAGCTATAGCCAACGCATCATCAATAACGCTCAATTTGATTGAAGTTATTTCAACGTCTGTGTATTTCATCTTCCCCCTCCAGTAGTGACTTTTTCTGTTCCCGGCGAAATTTCCGCCGCAATTCCTTTAGCCGATCCGTCAGCGTTAGGTGTGTGAAATGTATGTGGCTTTCCTCTGCCGTGGGATGCTTTTCGGCTTTCAAATATTCGAGGGCTTGCGTCAGTCTCATGGTTTCTCCAACAGTGATGCGTTAAGCAAGTGTTTCCATCCAAGATATTACTTCGTGCGGTATGCCATATCGGTCCACAAAATTTTCGCCGTTCCAATCTAACCAAATGGCATCAAAACACCACACCGGATAAATACCTGTTACCGATGGTTTCCGCTTCGACAAACGGACCCACCTGTGCTCAGTCATGGCTTCTCCAGTAGTACCGGGTTCTCGTGGATCATAACTCATCTACTCGACTTTTGATAGTTGACCAATCACAGCCAAAGTGTTTTGCAATTCCGTTTATCGTGTAACCTTGATCAATGAGATGCAATAATTCTAATCTTGGGATGTTTACACGCCTTTTCATCTTTATTCCCTTACGCTTTCGATTCGCTTCGCTTATCTTTGCCCTATGCTCTGGCGAAAGTTTTTTCCCTTTGTTGTGAAGACTCCCATGCCGACTGGCCCCAATCAGTTCAAGGTTGTCAAGGGTGGCATTGAGCCTGTCGCCGTCCTTATGATGGACAAATTGCAGGAAATCAAGGTCAACCCCCTTGTCATACATGAAAAGCAGTCTATGCAAGTGAATTTTCTCACCATAAATGCTAACGGCGGGATAACGCCCGTACATGAAGACCGTTTTCACACGACTAACGGGTCTAGTTGTATACCACAGAATCGCTTTTTTGACCAATTCTTCGTCGTAAACCGCGCCGCAGGTATTCTTGAGGAATATTGGCTTTTGTTTGTGAACTATCATCTCTGAATTTACAACATTAGTTTTGGTTAGTCAACAGATGACTGTCCTGATGTACGTTGCCGATAATTTCCAATTCCTCTCGAAAACTCGTTAAATCGAGATGTGGTTCTCCATTCAAATTGTAGAGCCAATACCCGCATCTTTTTTGATTCCATTTCACAGTGCGAATATGAGTCCATTCTGTACCCGGATATTGGTCTATTATATCCCCCTCGTAAACCTCTACGCCGTTCTTGTCCTTGCGACCGGTGAATTGATCCTTGGAATCGTGAAAAATCTCTGGATTAGACCACAAAACATTATCTCGTGAATATATCCATTGAGGCGGGGTCGCCCAATATCCAGTATCTTTATTTGGAACTCCGTCAACCCATTTCTCATAGCCCTGGATGTGCTTCCCGTCTCGAATCAGCCTGAATTTCAACTCCCTCATGGCTTTACCCGCCTTTCCCTGCCGTCGCGCCGGTCTATCTTGATGCTATAGCCTGTATGCGCTCCGGTGTCGACCATCGTGCGCCCGCTCCTCAGGCAACTAATAGCGTGAAGCATCCCCTTTAATGACATTTTACCGAGAAGCCACTTTAGATGCTTGGCTTTATTGATATCCATTTCGCGCCGGTTTAGTTTCCGGCGTTGCGTGAGTCTTACTGTATGTCCCATCATGCCCTCCCTCCTTAAGCGATTAATGTTCTCGCGTTCGCCTGTCGTGTATATATCTGGTTGGGTGTTTAACGTCGGCATGTTATACCTCCTTACTTACTGATTAGTACGGTTAAAGCCCGCACATTCCTTCACATTCGTTGATAAACATATTTTCCTGGCCCATATCTTCGGCTGTCCTGAAATCTACTTTGCCCAAGGGCGTCAACGATCTGTGCAAAAAAGTTTCTGACCTCCTTTTGTCCCTGCGACGTATCATCTGGTCAAATTCTACCGCATCAGCAAACGATTCCGGTTCGTTGTTTTTCATATTTCGCCATTCGTTATCATTGTGATAGGGACAACCTATACAGGCAGAACGAGGGGCGGGTGGAAATCCGTTCTCACTTGACCAACGCTTACAGTCGCGCCGGATAAAAGGATGCTTCAAATCAAATACCAGCGGATATCTATTCTCGATCCATTTGGTATTACTATCTCTCATTCGGCTAGATTCATCGGCGCTGATACCAAACCATTGTTCAACCAAAATTCCCTTTGCCCGCTGGTAGGGCTTTAGTCCCGCCAACTCACGAAGTTTCTTTTGGATGGATTCGATTTTGTATTCACGGGTACACTGCCGCCGAATCATCCCCCCATTAGGTGAGCCGCTTTTAACGTATAATGGCAAGGATGCATAGCGTTCACCGTCTGCTTTTTTCCCCCTTACTATGGCGTGGCGTTGGTCCTCTCGCAGATTGCCTTTTGATACCCGGTAAATTGGGATGCTTATATTCTGCTCTAACCATTCCAGATGTTTATAGGTTGCAGGGGTTTCCCAGCCTGTATCGGCAAATATCGCAGCATCCACTCGGGGCAACAAACCAACCTCTGACATTTCTATCAACGTGCTGGATTGTACCCCGGCCCCTAGTGAAAGTATTTTAAGCATTAGTATGGGTTCCCTGGCGGCACAAATTTGAATATGTGCCTGCCGTGTTTTATTAGCCCGGTATTGCGATACACCACCCGGCCTAGCGGCGTGTCAACCCTTAACTCCATATCTGGATCACCCTCGTCAACACAGCCATCCAGGCAGCCGCCTTGAAGGATTAACGTGCCGTGGCGGTAAAGGTCGAAGCGGTTCCCTTTTGGGATTGTAATACATCTGCAATTCATTTCCATCACTTAACCACCTTCCGGAGATTAGCCTGGTGCACCGCCCTTGCGTTAGCAGCAAGATTTGCGCGTGAAATTCTTCGCCGGTCCTGCCAATATTTTTTTCGGGCCAGCAACAATTTATGGGTTGCTGAGTTAGGTGGGTATTTGTCCAACGACTCTTCTATGCTGTTGAAGATAACGTGGTACGGTACGCCCTTGTGTGCGTTTGTGGTCATATTTTTTTACCGGTGTAGACATGTTTCCTCTTGAAGTTGGCTATTTTTTTCCAGCCCCAATCTAAGCCAAAATGCAGGGCGGAGTCATTTGCCATATCCAGGAACTGCCTGATCTTTGCCAGGTTTTTACCACGGCTATAAGTGGACGGCCCCTTCATAATAGCATCCAGGGCGCTTACTGATTGCTCGACCTGCCCGCACAATTTTTCCAGAGCCTTTTTATACGCCCGGCCTTCCTTGGTGAGCGTCATTTCGTCACCGCCTTTCGCTCAAGGTTCGGGTTGCCGTAGTTGGCCCGCTTGACCGGTTCCATTACCTTGGCCTCGCCGCAGTGAGGACACCTGGCGTATTCTAGCGGATTGTACTGCTTTTTACAGAAATAACATTGATGCTTACTAGTACGTTTCGCCCGTTGTTGGTGTTTCTTGACTAATTCAAATGCCATTAGGTCTCCTTTCTAAGGAACGTACCGACGCGATGGTGAAAAAGTACGGCAAGAACAGTACCATATTCTACTACCCACACCCAAGGGTTGACGTCCCAGCCCAGGCCGCGCTTGGCGTTAATGGAATCCCATAGGGTCATGAAGCTGCGAGCGGGTGCTTGTTTCAATTGACCCGTCGCGCCTTTGGTGTAATCCTTAAACCAGTGGGCCGTACCATCCCAGCTCTTCTCGATACCCTCAGCAATTGCATCATCCCGGCTAATATCCTGCACCCGCTCCACCCGCACCGATACAACCTCTAGTATGATCCGACTGGCCCAACGCGGCATGTGGATTGAGGGGCACCATTGGCCGGTACTAATATTTTTATGATACCAATCCCATTCCTCTTTTGTTTGATAATGTTCCCTTTTTTGTTTATCCCAGTGCGGTTTTACCAATTGGGTGCCGCCTGCTTTGTATTGAATTATTATTCCACCGGCATACCCGCCAGTCCGTAGCGTCTCCCGCACCCACAGCCGGTCACCGGGCTTGCCGAAGGGGCATTTTATCCCAGTGTATGGAACATCAGATGGCTTATCCTCTTTATTAAACAAGCCCCACATATTTTCCTCAATGTGGTGCCAGTCTGCAACTCGGGGCATATAGCGCCATTCTTTTTCTTTTTCAAGCGCTCCCGGCTTTAAAGGCCATTGTGATAAATCAATCTGCGGTCTCATAGCCCGCCGCGTCTGGATCTTGTGCCCGTCCAGGATCGCCCTCACCATCGGGCCGGAAAATAGAATTGGATGCTCTGTCATTTTATCTCCTTCATACTATCGCCCAATCAAATTTCTTTTTCTTCTTGCCCTTGAATACACCCCAGCAGGCCATTACAAATACATCGGCACGATCCGGGCTTGCGCCACCATTTCTGGACTTCCACTCGTCTTTTGATTCTATCGCCCAGACCAGCGGCTCGCCACGCTTGTTAGTATACACCTGTTTCCGGCTGGTTAGTTCGTGGACTGTTTCCTCACCGATGTCTGCGGCCAGCGGCTTATGGGTGTCGCCAAGCAGTAATACCCGCGCATGATACCAAGCATCAGAAATGAGATTCGACAGAACGACTTCGGGGTATTCCTTAACACCCTCAGATTTCATGCCAGCCTTGAAACCGATTGTAGGAATGTCGGGCTGCTTTTCGTTCATGTGGCTGGGCACGTGACTGCCCTCGCCAACCGCATCTACTATAAGTTTGATGGAAGGGAGGCTGCTGCCCCCAGTATCTCCGTCAGCCGATTCCTCACCATTGGATTGATGGTTAGATTTCGTAACCCCGGCTAACATACCGTTTGAATCCCGCCCGCCCCCCTTCCAATACTTTGCCTTCAATTTCTCCAATTCACCATACACCTTCAGTTCGCTTTGGGTGTGTAAGCAATTCCAGTCCGGTACCAGGAATTTGAATAAAAAGCCCTTCTCGCCGACAAATATTGCGCCCAGCGAATTATCATCGCCGCCGTCTTCTTCACCGGCCACATCCCAGGCTACAACAATTTGAAGTATACGGCCTATATCAAACCCTTCATTGAAGCGGTCAATAGCCAATTCGACCTTGTCCATCGGGATCGCTGCGTCAGCGTCAATTAACGGGTACTCGCCAAACACTTTTACCCTGACGATAGTGCTGTTCTTGCCGTACTTTTTCACCATCGCGTCGGTACGTTTTTTAGATGGTAAGCCGCCCAGCGCTTCGAGTTCAGGCCACTTCGGGTCTTTATATAAATCATACCGGCTTATTGTGATTAGATTCCCCTGTTTCTTGCTTACAGTCCCATCGCGCTCCCACTCATGAACTACGCCCCGCGCTACGTTGGGATTAAATATTGCTAACATACGTGCGTTTGCCGCATCTAGCGACCCTTCCGCAGCCGCAAATATTGCCGGATGAATAGTATTGGCCTCTTCAAATACAAATAGGACATGGCCGGTCTCACTGTGTTGGCCCTGGAACGCAGTCGCTTCCGTGCCTTCGACTTTCGGGTTGTATCCCATAGCAAACCATTTGGGATGCTCTTCACGGTCAGGAAAAAACTGGATTATATCTGGCCTCGCGCCGCTAAATCTATGCCTAACCTTGATTTGCATTGATCGAAACTGTGCCCAAAGTACGGTCTCTACCTGTTTCATCGTTTTAGCAGTAGATATTACCCTTCCGTGCGGTCTGTGCGTATCTAGCCACCAAAGCATTAGCCCGGCGGCAGTATGCGTCTTACTAGTACCAGTGGCTGACCGGACAGCGGTATACTGATTCACTAGAAGCGAAGCGGCTATATCGCGCATCTTGCCCCACACCGGCCCAAACTGCTCCAGGTATACGTCCGGGGTTTCCCCGAACTCACCGGGGTCAATAGTTGGCGTCGGCTTCTGGTCCGGATTCTGTGAACTTGGCGTCAATAATTGTGGCGGTGATATCCCTCTCTTGGTCATTTCCGCTTCTAGTCCTGCCAAGTTCCTCAATAACTTCCCTGTATCTTGCGAGAAGTTCTCCATCGCTTAACCTCGTTATTCCCATTAAGTATGAAGGCAACCCAAGCGCCTTGCGCTCCTCGTCGATTGCCAATTTTAACGCTAACCGCGCATCATTCATGTTCTCAAAATCGTGCTCACCTAAATATTGAACCGCTTTCTTGAAGACTGAGCGTAGCCCGGCCAAGTGTCGCGCCACCATTGTCTCGGTAGTTTCGTCGCTTGCTTTCTCAATAGCAACTAGGATTCTATTATCATATGCCAACGCCCGCTTTTTCCATTCCCAGTCCCTTGCAGCATGATTCCAGGCCATAGTGGCTTTTGCAGATTTTAGCCGCCCCTTGCTCCCGGCCCTGACTGATAGATATGCCTTTTGCAGCGTCCGGCCATCAGGTTCTAGTGGTAGGTAATGGCTGCGGAAGCGATAATACCACATTATCGGCTCGCCTTCGCGCTGGTCCCAGGGCTTTACGTCAGTCATAGAATCCCCAACTGCTCAACCTTCGGTTTCTCCGGTGTGAATAGTTGCTCCTGGCTTCACTTTCGATCCACCATAATTCCTCTGTATATAATCAATCGCCCGTTTAAACAACCCCAGTCGCTTCCTAGGGAACAAACTATATTGCCGATACGGATAGTCTACCCCGTGGTTTTTACCGCCGCACACGCAACTACAGGACGTTGAGCGAGCGTTACGGCATCTAATAGAACAGGATCGCTTCACTACGCCGCTTTCTTATACTGCAACAGTTCAACTAACCGCCGTCCGATAATTTCGGCTATCTGCGGCACTATGGCGTTGCCTACTCCCGCCCATCCATCAGGTATCCAGGCGGGTAACCCATCATTGCTAGCCCAAAACTCGGCAGCGGGTATCTCCGGCCATGATCTGCTATCAGTTTGCTTGTGACGTGAACTTGACCCGTCCGTTTTTTTGCCGTCTCTATTGTCATTTGACAGAAGTCTTGATCTATTCTCCCTGGGGTAGGCCACAATCCAGATTCTTTCCCGGATATGGTTGGCACCAACGGCTCTTGCAGATATACATTGCCATTCCGCATCATACCCGATAGAGGCAAGATCAGTGAGGACTCGATCAAGCCCAAGCCTAGCGAGGTTTGAGACGTTTTCAATGACTGCGAATCGGGGTCGTATTCTGCTAACAAAGCGAAAGAGTTCTGACCAAAGACCGGACCGGGGCCCATCAAGTCCGAGTTGATTCCCGGCTGTGCTGATGTCCTGACATGGGAAGCCCCCAGAGATAACATCAACCGGAATGAGTTGTTGGGCCCGGACTTTTTTAACATCTGAAAATATCTCCGTATCTGGAAAGTTTTTTCGCAACACCTTCTGACAATAGGGCTCTATTTCTACATCCCACAGCGTCTTGATATTGGCCCACTGGAAACCTAAATCGAAGCCGCCAATGCCCGAAAATAAACTACCGTGGGTAATCACGCTTCGCCTTCCGCCGCATCCATCTCGATAACATCGGGCTTCCCCTGCGCCTTTGCCTGCCAGTATTCTGGCTTTATCCGCTCATCCATAAACTGCCGGAACTCCGCGCTAACGGTTGCCCCTATATCTATCGGGTTGGAATTTTCCATAAAAAGCCTTAACCTACTAGTAATCAATACCTTTCCGGACGGTTCCTTTTCGCCCTTACTTGCAAGCACCGGGTCGTGGTGCGGCACCATCACCGGCGCACTCTCCGTAACTACCTGTAGTGCGTTAAACTTGCTCCACAGTATTTCGATTCCGCCCGTGTGTGATCTGAATATAAGTTCAGTGTCCATTATTCGCCCCTCTCGGCAGCATAGAGATGCCCACCGTCTTCAAGATTTCTTCAAGCCCTACCACCGCCACCCCGCTCATGAGGTCTTTGACGGCTCCCTGTATTTCGCTGGTTTGCATATCGATCAACCCTTTCATCTTCATTAGCAGCGCTGCCTCGCTAGTTTCTAATTTCGTGTTTTGGTCAAGTAGTATTAATTCCCTGATTTTCAAACCGCGATGCCGGGCCACCGCACTTATCAACTCAGATTGTAGTGTCCGAAAGATCACAATAACCTCGTAGACGATAGCCCGTATTTCAAGGATTTCGCCTTCGTGCAGCCCGTTCATTGAGCGCAGTAGATTGTCATAGAAGCACATTACATCTTTTTCCATATCAAATATATCGCCGGTTGTACAGGGCTTAGTCATCGTTTCTCAGAATGGCAAATCGTCCTGCTCGGGCGGCGGTTCGTCCGTAGCCAGGTCGGCGAATAACATATACTCCTCAATAAAAGCAACTCTCAGAGAAGCACCGCGTTTTCCGTTCCGGTTCTTGGCCACTATTATCTCACAAGTGTTATCTGTTGGCGATCCGTCTTTATAGGTCTTGTGCCCATAGAATGATGGCCTGTAGAGTAACCAAACCTGGTCGGCGTGCTCCTCAATGCCGCCCGACTCCTTAAGGTCAGACATTATCGGCCTTTGCTTTGTTGCCACCCGGCCTTCCGGCTTTCGGCTTAACTGGCTAACGATAATCACCGGGCAATTAAGTTCCTTTGCGATAGTCTTTGCCTTTCGGCAGAAGTCTTCGAGTTGTATCCGCCGCTCGACCCGCCCATAAGTTTCGAGCCGCTGTATAAAGTCTATCACGATTAATCCCAGCCCATGCCGCACGGACAGGTGCCTGGCTGAGGCTAGTATCGTATAAGCCGATTGCATAGCCGAGTCGTTAAGGTACAGCGGTAAGCCGGAAAGTTTTGCAGTAGCGGCGTGTAGGTCGGCCCCCTCGACCGCAGTAAGATACCCTGCTTGATAGCGGCTACTTGAAACCTTCGATTCCTTAATGGCAAGCCGTTCAACTAAATCAACGTCACTAGACTCCAAGGTGACTATAAGCGCCGGGATATTATTTTTAGCAGCCCTCCAAGCGATTTGGATTGCAAGCGAAGTCTTACCCATACTGGTCCGCGCCCCGATTATTACCAGATCGTTTTTCTGGATACCCCCACAGTAGGAATCTAACTTACTTAACCCCGTAGACATCCCCCGGCTTTTCCCCGGCTCTTCAAGCATTATCCTAATATTTTCATCTACCGCCTTAGCCGGTCCCGCAATATGAACATAGTCTGCATTCCCGTTTCCCATAGTTGTTGGTATACCTGCAAGTAACGCGGAAGGTGCCTCAGAGCCGTTCTGCGCCTGTTTTATTAGTTTCCGGCCTATATCTATTAGTGAGCGGTATTGCGCGGCCTCAGATACTATCCTGGCATAATGTTCGACCCGGCTTGCGCTCGGTACTGTTTCAGTTAAGCCGGTCAAATAAAACGCCCCGCCAATAGTTTCGAGATTGTCTTCAGCGCCTAGCCAACTTGAGAGGGTAAGGCAATCGATTGGCTGGCTGTCATCGCGTAATTGCATCATTGCCTTAAATACAATTCCGTTTGCGGTCTTATAGAAATCCACCGGCTTCAATATTGCCTCCGCCAGAGATAATGCTTTACCGTCAATAAGTACCGCCCCCAGAACAGCCTGCTCAGCCTCAAGGTCTTGCGGTGACATTTGTAGTTGCTCAGTAACCATTACCCAGGTTCCCCCGCTCCTGTATAAACGATTTCTTCCTGGGCTCTATGCTTGTCGTTAATGTAATTCCCTTCAAGTATCTTATTCATATTCGCTTCATTAAGCAGCCAATCAAATGTACAGTGCTTGAACGGATCGGCTGTCCTCCCGCAAAGGAAGTCCGACGTTTCAACAAGCAAGAAGTATTCCTGCCAGAAACCAGGTGCCGGGTGCTGCTTTATCCGGGCATTAAGTGCGCGCTGCCGAGCACCAGCCACGCCTTTGATTCCAGGTATAGAAGGGCAAGCAGCGTGAAAGTATTTTACCACCGTGCTTGGGGTTATCGTGCTGGGGTTGGGGCGGCTATTCTCAGGCTTTGCCGTATCCTTTGGCTTAGGCTCGGGCTTCTTGCCCCACCTTTTCGTGGCCCCTTGCTTGCCAGCCGCACTTGTCGAAGCCCGCCGATCTTTCTGCTTAGCCCTCTCCTCCTCAATCCGCTTGTTCCGTAGTTTGCCATCGGGGTAAACCGTAAATGCTTTGCTAACTAACGCCCATATTTCTTCCCATCTTCTTGGGTTGCCACAAGCGGCCTTGACTAATGTCTCATCGTTCGGCAAGCCATCTTCTAGCCAGGAATGATCTAGCAGCCGTCGATAGCAGGCTTCTTGTAACAGGCCAAGTTCACCCTCCATACACTGAACCAGGAAATCTGAAAGCCAGTCCTTCGGGTACCATTGATATGCTGGGCTTTTCCCCGAGGTCACCGCCGCAGCGCCCCTACAAGTGTTGTGCTGCGCCTCTGAGATTCGCGGCGGCCACCATGTTGGGTTGCATAAGTTCTGCCACTATCTGGTGCACATCTCCTGTTAGCGAAATCTCGCCGGTCTGCTTTCCCCTGCCGCCTCTCCGCGCCCCGCTCCTCAAGGTGCATTCCAGACTCGCTTCGGTGATAGCGGATTTCGGGCTTACAGTCGGGACAGGGCTCTAATCGGCCACACGGGCGCTTTGGATTACACTTTTTCAATCCCGCAATACAGTCGATCTCGTGAATCCGTTTTTTCTGGCTCCCCCCGCAGGTGCCGCACAGGGGCTTTGGAGGATTGCACTTTGGACAGCCAATCATCGCCCCCATTCGTGGGATAAAAGAGACGAAACGTTTTCCATCACATTCATCGCAGTAATTGCTATCCCCGTTCCAGAGGCGTTCAAGGTCGTCAACTGCTCCATCTATGCTGGGATGGTGTGAGACAATATGATAGCCCCCAGAGTTACAAACTATCTTATTGACCGCCTCACGCGGGAACTCACCGCGTAGGTGTGGCTCAAGTAATTCCCAGAGGTTTGACGGTGGAGAAAAATCAGCCTGATCTCGCCTAAGCCCATGTGCCTTATGCCATAGTTTGAAAAATTCCTGTTCACTCAGCATCTTCGGCCTCCTTTATCAGAAAAGCCCTGGCTTCAAATAGCATCTCGTTCGCCATCGTGCCATTGAACTCTGTTCTATTCAGGCCGTGAGCTTGATTGCTTACCTCTAACGCACAAATAGGACACATTCTAGGCCGCTCTCCCACATATGGAACTTCAACAATCAGAAGATCAGGAAACATTCGTTTACAGATTTCACACTCTTTGAGTTCTGGTTTATCGTCGTTACTCATAGTTTTTCTCCTTTACGAATTTTCCGCCCTGGCTGTTGCAAGCATGACAAGGTTCCATTTTAGCAAATGGTAAATCTTCTTCACAACTAACTTCCCCTGCTAATTGCCCCTCACCTTCACAATCAACACACTCCACCCATCTGTAGCCCTTGTAGAGTAGCCAGGCGAGGGATTCGACAGTTGCATGATGCCTGCCATCAAAAGGTAATTCGAGCAGTTCGTCATAATAATCTAAAGCCCTACAATAGGCATTCCAGGCTGCTGGTGTTTTCTCAATAGGTAATTCACTTGACGCGTTCCGGTCGCCGGGCCAGTTGGGGAGATGCGGTCCTTGACAATTCCCATCCTTGTCGTGCCAGTGTTCGTGTAATCCACCCTTACAACGGGATATACTTACTGAATTGCCTCGTGTCCACCCCAGCAACTCAGCGATCAGTACCCGCATTGCCTGTAGTTTTTCTGGTGTTGGGTTCATTTGGCCTCCTTCATAATTTGTAAGTGAGTGTTAGCCTTTAAATATAATGGGTGTTTGGGCTTTCCCTCTTTTGTGATGCCTAAGTGCCACATTCGAGGCATAAATTCAACCACTACCTGATCCCGATTCAAATACCCGCCATGATTCCCCCAGGCGGCAACTGTTATTTCCGTTTCTCGCGCTAATTTCTCTAGCCAATAATTATTATCCGGACCAATTGGAGCAATATGGGCCATCATTACCTTGGGTTTGGTAGCCCGCAGCGCAAATAGATTCGCCATGATTACTCCGCCATATCCCCAATCGAAAGCGAAGTGCTTGCATCGGCGAACAGTTGGGTCATCTATCGATTCATCAGCTGTTGACGGATTTAGACACACAAATAGAACCTTGGGCTTGTTTGTGTTCCACGTTCGGTAAAGTGCATATCTGTAAATCCTGTCCGGCGAAAATTCTGCGGAACCATCTGATGATGCTCCAAAGAATGTTGGATTAGTCACGTGATCTCCCCACAATGATTATTGCCAATATCCCCATAAACAGCATCCCAAGAAAAAAGCCAATTAGAAAACACGCTATCTCATTATCCATCTGTTACCTCCTTTACGAATTTTCCGCCCTGGCCAGAGCAGGTAGGACAATACTCAATTGGATAACGGGCATCGGGAGATTCAGGTGGGTTGTACTCTGAAGGGACTCCACCATCACCATTACACACATCACACTCCACCCATCTGTAGCCCTCTCTCCGGGCCACTGCCAGAGCTTCCGGTACATCGGTAAGCCGCCCTTCGGCTATCTGTAGTTTCGACGTTAGCACAGCGATTTCGGCTTGTAGGGCGTCCTCACTGGGGCGGTTCCATAACGCAGTGATTTCCTTTTTTACGCCAGTTAACCGAATACCACACTTGTGACAGGCGATTACTGCCGTTCCACTTGGGGTACAGAACCGTTCAGCGGGATGGCCTTTGAGGCACGGTTTCAACGGTTCGCTCATTTGGTGGCCTCGATTGCTGCTAACAAACTAACCATCCCTTTTACAGGATTCTTGGAGTGTAGCCCAAGTTCTATTGCCGTTTTCAGAGTTTCCACCCGTGCCGCTTTCACCTCAGCACACACCGGGCAGACTACTTCGACACCAGTATCAACTTGTACATCAGTTTCAAAGAAATGTACACAGTCAGTTTTGAGGATATTTCCACCCTCAAACCACGCTATTACCTTGCTCATTGTTTTTCCTTCTGTTGGGCTAGAAGCTGTTGGGCTATACGCCACGACTGAAATCTCACTTTCAAACGAATCCACCAAGGAATGTGTGTTAATAGGTGCAGATGCAGATTGGCTTCTGGATATGTATTGGTTTCGCAGTAGAAGCATACAATCCGGCCATATCTCTCATCGTCCATCCCATCCTCCTTTGTCAATCTCACCGCGTAATCTACGGTTGGGCTAGCAACCCCTTTTCCATTTGTTCAACATAATGCTTTTCTGCTATTATTTTAGCTCTCTCAAGAGTTTTACGAGCACCTATCCATACTTCGCAATTCCAATCACCACATTTTTGAAGCTCAACACACCATACATCCCGACGGTCGCCACGATGAGTCCAAAAGCTGATTGTATAGCGGCCAAGACAAGAATAGGAAATCTCCCCCTCCTTATGGTATGGATTGCCGGTTCCCTTTTTCCATTCTAGGGGCTTTATTCTATAAAAGATTCCCATTATTTTCTCCGTTTTTCAAGTTCATCAAGAAGGCAACTCGTATTCTGAAGACCCGCCCGTACTCTTTGCGATTAACCCAGGAGGTTCCACCAGGGTAGACCTGCGCCGCTTTTTGCCATGCTTCGTGGTCGGTGACAGTAAGCCCCCGGTTTCGGTGCCACTGTTTGATGTAGCGGATGTTATCGAAGTATATAAGACACGCAGTTGTAGCGGCAGATTTGAAATTGCCACCTGGAGTCTCTCCAAGCCGTCTATATGCTCCTGGACTGATTGTTTTAATGCGTCTACTTGTTGTAACGCCAAGTCCAAATTCTCCAATGCTGTTTTCTTCTCCATGATCTGTATCTGCTCCTAAACTAGATTCCATCCAACCAATACCGGCCAGGGTGTGTCCCATGCCGTAATTCTTTTCGCCCCATTCGATACACTTGAAAGCGAAGTCCCTTTGCGCTTGAGACATTGCAGCCCAGTCCTGAGCCGGCGTTCCGCTGTATAAATGTCCACAAAGTAATATGATCGATAGCAGCAGGCGCATGGCGGTTACGTGACATTGTCCTGGTGCCCAGGGCAAATTGCTGTGCCGGTTCCGAGGCTTTGCCCCTTGGGTACATCTGCTGATTTTCTAAGATTAATTTTCCAACCAACCATACGAGCCTGTCTGAGAGTACTTGCCCGATCATACCCGGTAAAACATACCTTTGAGGCAAGCTGTGGTTCATCACGACATGCTGGATGGTCACAATACATGTCCATACTATAGCATCCGACAAAGCCCATTACTCACTCACCTTCCTTGTCGGGGAGAGGCGTAGGATTCCATTTTTCACGTATATCCATTTTACAACCATCACACATTTTGAACTTAAAAAACCAATGTCTAAAAGCAGTCCATATCATGTTAGGCCAGGATTCAAATTGTGGTTTAAGCACCGTAGAATATTGGTCAATCACCTTCATCACTCCACCTCCAGCAGTGCCAGTAGGATTGCGCGGGGCAGGGATTTGTCGATATGATAGCCACTTGCTTTAGTTCCACAAGATATGTTAACCCGCCATTCACCCATAAATTGTATTTCAATCCAATCCATTGATTCTGGCTTATCGCCAACCAACAGCGCCAGGCAGGCATCAACGGAGGGGAGTTTATGACTCTCGTAAGCCTTCCCTTCAAAAAACCACACACACATATCAGGGAATCTCGTATCTGGTATACGTTTTTTCCACCCAAATTTCTTGGCGATTGCTGCGATAAGGTCTATGTCTGATTTGTTCATTATGTCCCCGCTTTCAACACGTTTACCACATAGCTCAGCAGCCATAAGGCATCGGCTTCGTTATCGTCCTGCACTTCCCGGCCTTTCGCTTTCAGAGCGTCAATCATAGCCTGTTTATCACAATTGCCTCGCCCAGTAGCGTGGCGTTTGATGGTGCCCACCGGGATCCCCTCATAAGGGACGCTGTGCATTTCGCACCAGGCGGTGAGCATTGCCATCAGCCCGCCGTAGACGTGGGCGGCATCAGTACCCCGGTGGGCACGGACTTCCTCAAAATAAACCTCCGTGATCCGGGCACTGGGTTCCGGGTCCTGGCTGATTTCATCCAGCCAGCGTTGGAACCGGAGAAACCGCATCCCCCCACCGTCGAACCGGCGGGGCTTGAAATCTTGAACTCCCGAGACAGCCTTACCAGTGGACTTGATAGCCCACCCGGTTTTGGTACCCAGGTCTAAAGCGAGTATGGCCATCAGAACAACTCGTTGGCCTGGGCCTCAGCCTCGCTACCAGGCAACGGCTCATCGAGCATGGTCACGCCGGCCGGGTTGCTGGGGGTTTTCTTGGGGGGCTTGCCGTGCTTTATGGGCTCCACGGGCTCCATCTCTGCCACTTCAGGGTTCTGCTGCTCAACAGCCTGTATTTCAGGCTCAGCTAACTTCTCCGCTTCCTTAACCTCAGTAAACAGATCCGCCTGCACCTGCCGGTTGACCACGAACCGGGCGGCCCGGGTCATCAGCAGATTGATCGAGGCGCCCTCAGAAACCCACTGCGTCAGCGGGATCGTGGCACTCTTAATGTCGAACAGCGTACCACCTTTGGGTCCGAGAGCAACGCCCTTCACCGTAATTCGATCCCCGGCATCGGAGTCCTTGATGATAATGTCCGTAATGTCAATCCGAACAATGAGGGAGTCCTTTAGCGCCAGTTCCGTCCACATTTCCTCACCAATTTCCTTCAGTGACTCCAGAAACCCCTCGCTGGGCGGCTGCAATATGGTGCGCTTCAGCAAGTCCACATCACCGCCGGCGCCCTTTTCCCGGTACTCGATGATGGTCTTGCCGCTTTTGTGGCTGACCGTGCGCACGTCCAGGTGTAGCAGCTGGGCGGCGTCCTCTCCGATGCACTCCATGCACAGGTGGGTGTCGTTGACGGTGCCTTCCTGGCCGCATTTCTTGCAGGCCTGATCGGTGTTGATATCGATTTGGGTCGTTTTCATTTCAGTCTCCAGATAAAGGTTTGCAGGCGGCAGCCAACGTGAAGGCAATTCACTAAAGTCTCACGCTGCTTGCCACCGCCTGCGTTATGCGAAGGACAGGATTCGATACCTGGATGAAACAACGTGTACGCAATGAGTGACGTGTTTCGCCCTGCTAAAGGCCGAGGGTGCGTCTATCTTCCGCCACCCTTCGCAATTCTGAGCAGATGGCCGGACAGCCAAAGCCGCCTAGTTGTTACAGCACACCTGCTCAAAAATAATCGCCCTGCCTGTTACGGAAATCTATTGTTCCTTTGGGTTGATTACCAAGCCACAATAGGTATTCGGCTTTGCTATCCGTTACGGTGGAGCCTATCCCAACCCTAGCAAAAGGGCTGTTGAGACAGGGCAATTTCAAAAAACTTCAATTGCTAGTATTCATCTCCAAAACTGAATTTCTTTTCAACGGGTGGCTTCCAATTTGCGGCTGGTGCGCCGTTATCGGTATTCCCGCTGAGTTTTGCTTGCTTGGCGAGTACAAGTACCAGCACCTTTTCTTTCGACTTCTTAGAGCCATATACGGTTTGCCTATATCCAGCACCGGCTCGCTCGCTGGGGAAGCCGACAAAGGTTCCCTTTTCCGTAGTTATAAGTTTAAAGCCGCTAATCAGAAACCCGTCGTCCGTCCGGACGCTAAAAAACGCCTTGACCTTATCCCCTTCGTAGGTCTTGAACTTTTCAATTTTCAAATGACTTGCCCTTCTTCGACAGCATATATGTGGGTATCGTCATCAATCTCCTGAGCTTCGGCTTTGCCAGAAGTAAACAGCATTGCGTTAAGTCCGGAAGCCTGTACCCCCCGTAGTGCGTTAGTCATATCAGTTTTACTCTTGTCGTAAAGAATATCGCCTTCGTCTAGAATAACCGTATGGAAACCAATCTGCTCACAGATAGCAATAAGCAGCGCAGCGCCAACCCGGAATTGACGAGACTTAGACAGCCAGCCGCAAGAATCCGCCTGCCCGAAGCCGGTTGACCGGAAAGTATAATCGTCAGCAAGGTAGGTTTCCAGGCCCATCTCTTTCGTGATTTGCTTGAACTGGTTATCAAACCGTTCCTTGCCGCTTGAAAATAACGCCGCCAGTGCCTCGTGTTTCGGGTCGAGCACCTTACAAGCCGAATCCCAATTGACAATTTTCTTGTGCAGAAATCCACGCTTCTTCACAACTTCGGCTTTTCGCTTCTCGTAATCGGTTATCAAGTCGGACGCTGAGCACTTCTTGCGCAGTGCTTCAAGTTGGGTGTCGAGTTTACTAATTTCGTTCTGGACTTTTTCTGGCGTCCAACCCCAGCCTTTCTCAGCCGTCTTAGCCATTATAGCCTTTTCGCTTTCTATTGACGCTTTCAGCGCCTGGACTTGGTTCTCAAGCACTTTGTTGTCGGCATGGGTTTTTGCAGCAGCATCATAAACTTGTTGCGCTTCGGGTGCAAGCGGCTCGTACTTTTTGGGCTTCGCCGCCGTTGGCTGGTCGGCTTCGATTTTGGCAATTTCACCCTCTAGCCAAACAATAGTTTTTTTGCTGGCCTCATTACCTGTTACGGTAAGCACGCTAAGAGCGTTCATGTGGGCTATTAGCGCCGGACTCTCGCCATCAGTTTGTTGTTCGGCGACGGCCTTTGCGTCTGTTTCCTGCGCTTTCTTCAATCTGAGCGCCGCGTTGTCGGCGATGTTGGCAAGTTCACCGTCGGGTTTTATTTCCTTTTGCAGGGCGTTAATCTTATCCTTGATCCTGGGTATCTGATCAGGCTCAGCCGCTTCCTTTGCAGCATTTAAAACCGGCCCCGCAAGTTCGTCTCGGCTTGCCTGAACCGTCCTAAATTCCTTAAGCGCGCCTTCCATTTCAGCATCCGTCATACCCTTGCCTTCGGGTGCTTCAGGGTCTACCAGTTCCCTCAACTCCCGCTTCGCTAATATCCGCTGGTCTACCGCGTATGCGCTTGCGCCTTCGATTCCCTTCGATTCATAGGCTGCTAGGATCAGGTCCATATGAGTACTGCCGGTACCATTAACCGTAGCCTTCGCCAGTCCGGAGTGGCCGTTATCAACAAGATACTTCTCAAGCACGTCGGGCGAATCGCTGGTAAATAACGCCTGGATGATCTTCTTGCGATCCTTGCTCGCCAGCCGGGAAAGTTCAAAGGCGTCGAACAGGTTAGCGAGTAATGCTTCAGATACCTGCAATACTTCGTATATTGCTGCCTGGGCGTCTTTTATCCCCGTGGCCTTAACCTTCCCTTCCTTTTGCAGAATCAGGGCTTGTGCGGACGCAGAGACGGTTCGGGTGATTTCGTACCCTACGTCATGTTCAAAGTTCACCCTGACTTCGGCCTGCTTTGCGCCGTGGCGGATAAGGTTCGGCTCGTCCTTGCGCTTCTCCATGCCCCGGCACATCCCGGTGAACGCCCACTGCACAGCGTCGCGGATTACCGTCTTTCCGCTTTCGTTTGGCCCGCGAAATATACTGAGCGCGTGCTTCAGGTCGATGATTGTTTCCCGGTGATTGCCGAAGTCTTTAATATATATCCCTGTGATTCTCATTTCCCCGTCTCTCCCGTATTTATTTCATTAGCAGTTGTTGGCGGCTTCCGATTATTACCGTTTTCGATTTCTAAAAACTTCTCGCTGGCCGATTTAACATCCGGTGCGCATGTGGCACACAAATATATTGTAGGTAATTTCATAAGAGCACCGCCCGGACCCGAAAGCAAAAACCCAACACTAACTACCTTCGCCCACCCCGGCTCCCTCCTAAATTCAAATACGCACGACTTACATTTGTACCAGAATAATATCGGCCAAAAACTATGGAAGTCTTTAGGGGTTGCAATATGGTTTCGTTTCATAATCCTGTCCTTTCGTTAATGGGTTACCACGAGCGGTCTAAGAATTTAAACCGGCTAAACCGCCAACCCTTCGGGGTAAAGTACCGGGCCGGGACTTTCTCTATCATCGGCAGCGTTTTTTCAAAGAATTTAGCGCGCAGCGGAAATCCGGTTTCGGGTGCATCGCTCGCCTTTTCAAAACTATTAAATTGATCACAGCCCATATTGCCGTCCTCGTCTGCCATCGGACAGCCCTCGCAACAATATCCAAAGTCCCTATTATATATAATGCACAAAGAGCACTTTTTAAATACAAAGAATGACTGCCCTTCCGGGTTACGATATTTCCAAGCCAGTTCTTTCCAGGCGGCTAACGCCCGTTCCTTGTAAGTCATGGCCTGTCCTTTACTTTGCGTTGTGGAATGTGAATTTGGTGGCAACATTCAATTGCCCGTAAGCCTTGATTAACTCATAAACCTTGGCCTTCAGGTCTTCACCTTTTAATCCGGTAGCCTTATAGATTTTCTCCAGGCCGGACTTGCTCAGTGATAAGCCCTGGCAAACTACCGGCCACGACAATTCTGCTCCATCGTCTTCTTCGTCGCGGGTAAAGTAATCAAGGAGGGTGGAGAGGTCGTACCACTTTACCTTTTCCTCTGGCACTGGCCCGAACTCCTCATCAGCAAATACGATAGCGCCGTTGGCGTCAGAATAAGCCTTCAGCATTTCCTTGGCCTTGCCGTTCCGCAGATTGCTGGTAAATACCTTTTGGGCCAGGGCCACAGCGTCTTCCGGGCTGGTTATAGCGAGGTCGTTATCCTCAACTTCCGCCTTGTAAACCGGGCAAAGGTGCGCCGCCTCACAATCCACACACTCACCAGAAGCACCGGCGGGCAGCCATTCGGTCTTGGCCTCGATCTCCTTCGCCTTACCAACGTAGAACGCGGGAACGGATGAAATATCATCTTGCGTGATTTCAAGTTCCTGGGTTTTGTTATACCGGGGGTATTCTTCGATGTACCGGATTTTGGTAAACTCGCCGCCCAGTTTTACCCATACGCCATAGGCATAAGTCTTGCCGGCAACCTTGTTGATTGGCTTGATCTGCCGCCCGGTTTTATAGTCGGTGATTATCAGTTCGCCGCCAATCATTTCCACCACGTCAATGACCATTCTGATAGCGGCTTCCGGCGAATCCCATTCGACTTCATCGCCCTCGCTGTTTATGGCTAGTTTCATTTCTGTCCGTAGCCGGGTGGGGTCGGTGAATGTCTTTTTATTGGACCACCCGATGAACAATTCCTGAATGTCTTCGTAGAGTTCCAACGAAACGCCTTCCGGCATTTCATTTGATATCAGCGCGGCTTGGTCGCGGTCAAACTTTTTGCCGTTCGCTGCAAGGTATTTACCATAAGCGTCAGTCCAGGAATGGAACAGCGATCCGCCAGCGTAGTAATCAGGTTTCATGCGCCCAGGGGCGTCCTGGTTATAGCGGTGATCGAACTTTAATTCGCAGGCTTGGTATAGGTTGACCCCGGAGGGTGACAGGCCAGCCATTAGTAGGAAACTTCCTGTTTAGGAAACGCCTCGCCCTGGTCGCCGCCATTCTTTTCATCACCGGTTTCCGGCGGCTTAGTTTCGGGCTTTATCACCCCGAAAACTTCCTCAATAGTCTTCTTGCCGTCATTTATTGACTGCGCGAGGTCACTGAGTTTAGCCAAGTCAACGTGCGTTACCTGAGCGTCGTTCTCCCGGTCAAGTGTTTTCAGAATTGCCGCTTCGCCTACCCCGAATTTTTCAGCAAGCCATGCGGCTGCCTCAGTAAACCCCGAGCCTTCGTCCGCTTTTGTATCGGAGCCGTTGAACAGTTCATCGACCGCTTTACTGGAAACTACCTCAGCGTCAACGATTTCAGCGCCTTCGATCCGGTTGGCTTCGTCAGGATCAACTATACCCGACAGCCCGAAGGCCAGCCGCGCCGCCTGGATAAATGCCTTGTGGCGTAGCATTCTATACGGCCACTGCTGCCACGGCTTCGTGTTGCGCTGGCACTCGGATAGGTATTCCGTTACCTCGATGGCGTGCTTCCGATCCTTACGGAACATCAGGCATGTTATAGAAATCAACTTCCCGGCTTTTTCATTGTCGATGAACTTGCACCCGTCGTATTTCGGGTTTTCGTTCACTATCCTAGCCCAACCATCAATGGGAACTATCGGGCTGATCGCGTCATCCTTGGTAAATGCGTAGATTTGCCGGATGAAGGGGTTGAGGCCATACTCGTTAGCCACTATCAGAAAAGCGGCTAACTGCTCATTACTAACCCCTTTCCCGCCATCTGGGAAACAAGTGCTCTTTACCGTATCAAGGAATTTCTTTTGGTCCAACCCGTACTTATCAGCCAGGGCGGCTGACAATCCCTTTTTCATCGGCACCCCGGCAACTTCGGGAAGTGTCGTTGCTTGGGCTTGGTTGGCTTCGCTTGGTTTATCCTTAGCAGTCATATCCTGTCCTTTCAAGTTTCGTTTCTGATTGCGTATCGAAGTCTTTGGACCCGGATAAAGCCCCTAATGGTATGAAGGGTCATAGATGATATTACACCGGGGTTTTTAGGTTGCCAGCCTCGCGTTCCCCATTCGTTTAACATCATATATTCGCCCCTTGTTATAAGAAGGTCAACCATACAAATAGAAGGTATAGGATCACCGCAACCATACATCTTCTTTCTCATATCCTGTCCTTTGTGTAAGAGAGGCCGGTGGTACTTCATGGGGTAGACAACAAGCGCGACTATAGGAGTCAGTAGAAAAACCGCCGCGCAAAAACAAACCCGTCCACGGATTTCCCGTGACACCACACCCACCGGCTAAATGGCTTGTATATCGGAAGGTTTCCATCGACCCCGGCTGCGCACCTCTTTACAGCCAGGGTTTCGGCCCGGAACCTACCGGGCCTCGTCAGGATGGGAAGGACTAGTGTAAAGGGAATGGCGAAACAATAATCTGAGGTTCGACATAAACCGGCCTAACCTCTCCCGTTGCTTCGTCGTACATCATTAGCCATGTAGCTGATAATCCATCCGGCATAAACAAACCATTTGGATCCGCTTGTGGAATGGTGTATCTCCCGGACGCATCACGCGCTCTTTTCATCGGATTTGTATATTGAACTGAATACGGCAACCCAAAACCAATGCATCGACCAATGAAGACCAACTCGCCCTGCCATGTAACTACATAAGCATAGGTGATCAAATCTTCTTTGTCCCGCAGCTCAAAAATCATTTTTGCCAACTTCCGTTCCTGAAAATTGACTATAGCAGGCATGCCAATTTGGGCGTCAGCCTCCTTTAATGATTGGGCCGTTGCCTTTTGTTGAACCTGATCCGCCGTTGGTGTAGTGTCACAGCCCAGCATAACCAGGGCAACTAGAATTAATAGAACTATTTGTTTCATGTTATCCCCCGTACTTGATCTTGGTTAGAAAAGTCCTCAATTCAGGATTGAGTTTTGTTTCGTCGTAGTCGGCAAACTGCATCCGTATCGCCGAAGCGATGGCCTCCCGGTCGCTATCCGTTTTTGCGCGGGCATATTGAAGGCGGTAGCGAATCAGGTCTTGTTCCTTACCTTCGTTATATGCTTTGGTTTCCTCAAAGATTTCCCGCCGCACGTCTTGCCGCTTAGGCCCAATAAACTCAAGCCAATTCAACCCGAGCAAATCAAGCCCAAGCCCTACTGCAATTATTAAGAAGAAGCCGCCTACAATTTTTAATCCGTTTGTCATCCCCTGTCCTTTCGTTTTGGTTGCTATTGGGTAGCAGGCTCGGCTCCAACCGGCTGCTGTTCCAATTTTTCGACCGCCGTCAAAATCGCTCGGTCAGCAACCACCCACAGTTTCAAGCCCCTTTTTTGGGTCACGGCCTTTAGCCGGTTGTGGGTGTCCTTGCTAACATAGATAGGCGCTTTCTGGTGATCAATCAATGCGTTTTGGTTCATTTGGCTCTCCGTTTACTCAATCCAATTATTAAGTGCCTGCGCCTCCATCAAGATAAATAGACGGCGTAATTAATATTTGCCCTTTAATAGATACTGCTTCAAAAAAGCCCTCCCCTGGCTTAACGTCTTCACAAGTTCCGGGCCATAGGTAAAACTTAGAATCGAAAACACCACCAGTTAACCCTGCTCGACCCGCCTTGTTAAGCGCCCGCTCGATAGCCTTGGCCGCTTTTATTTGTTTCTCATCCATCGGTCAGCCCAACTTCTCCGCCGCCGTGGTGTATAAAGTCGTAATCCCTTCCGGCTTCCTCTTGCATTTTCTGGAACTCCTCAACCTGGCAAGCCGAGCATAATTGGTTATCATCCAGATATCCGAACGGCCATTCGTTACCACAGCCACGGCATTGTTCGGTTGAAGGCATCAGGCCACCGCCTTTACAATAGCGTCCAGTAATTCTCGGTGCTTAACTACAGGCAACACCTGCCACCCGCCGTTGAAATGAACAACCGGCCCCGCGCTATCGAAAATCCGTAGCAACGATATCCGGCCACCTTGAATCCCGGTAGGTAACGGCCGGCGGCTAATAACCGCTTCGACATCATATCGCCCATCCTTGGTCCTGCCGGTAACAGCCGACCCGGTTATTTTTTCAATCCCGATAATCCCGGCAAGCCGGTAAAGATCACCTGTTGCGTTTCGTGGTAAAGTGCTGTACATAAGCGTTTTTAATATAAACCTTATTTTTTAGAATTAAAAGACTTTTTTTATTCCCAGGGGTCTGCCCCCGGGTGCTACTATTTGTCATAATAGAAATATGCGCCGCGATCAACAAAACCGTTTTCGTCCGGCCATCGCCTGATCATAGCGTCAGCCCAAGAGATAGGCGTCTCTTTAAGGCCGGCCAAGGCTTCATCGTCCGGGCTAGTTTCGTCCAGGAAGGCGCTTTCCGGCCCCAGGTATATATCTAGCCCCTCTAGCGATAGCGCGTTAGGCGCGGTGTTCTGCGCTCCGGTGGTTAATGGCATATCAAGCCCCTCCCGCTGGCCGGGCCTGCCGGGGTGGGTGGCCGCCGAAGCGTCGCCTAGACCCTCGCTTGGTGGTGTCGGGCGTGGTTGGCCGGGCCTTGGCGATTGCGGATTCCAGACTTTCAATTTGCTCAGTACAGTCGGCGGTTCTCATGGTGTCGCCTCGGTTGCGAAATATGATTTGGTGTTCTTCAAAATCCATAACGGCCCTCGCTGCTGCCTTCAGCAAGTCCGCCTTTTCAGATTCCAGGCGTTTAATCTTTTGGCGCAGTGTGCTAAACTGATCGCCCTCAACCACGCGTTGCTCACAGAGCCAACCCATGCGATCCCAGAGCCTATCCAGGGCTTCACGTTTTTCATACCTATTCATGGGAGCGAAAAACCCATCTAGAGCATCATTGGCTTGTTCGTAAAATTCTTTTTTTGTCATCGTTTCCATTTCTCGGTCCTTATTTGCTCAGGAGCATTATGATAAAAGTTATTACTACCACGCTCCGAAGAATCGCGCAAGGCAGCGGGCAATGATTGAAGTTAATCCGAAAGGCTTTCATCCCTTTACTCCCTTTGTTGTTGTCAGTCCTTTTATAATTCCCCTTTGAACCTAAGCGTTGATTCAACCTCTTCCTTGGCAGCCTTTAGCGTTTTGTGAAGCCCTGCATGTTGAACTAGGGAGCCGCTATTATTGCGGATTTCCGCTGCAAAACCTTTGAAATTATCCCAGGGAGAGGCTTTCTTGATTTGTCCAAAGAGGTCAAACTTTCCGGCGATTCTGTAGTAACCACTTGCCGGATCATTCCGTCTCCAGGTTCCCGCCGCCTCGCCTTCCCTACCTTTGTTGTTGTCATTCATGGTTCTAATTTAAAAAGAAACTTATAGAAATAAAAGATATATTTTAACAAGGGGCAAAATAAATTACTCGCCCCGTGGACAAACAGGGGTTTAGGGCTAATCAGATTATAGATGGGAAGGGGTGGAGTTTATAGCAAGTGCCATGCCTTTGCTATGCGGTTGCCATAACAGAACTATAGCACTGCCATTCTAAATCGATGGCAAACGATAGCTCTTCATCTTCATCTTCTTCTGCATTAGTTACTAAGACTACTACCTGAAGAGGCGCTACACCTGCTCGGCCTCGATGCTCATTGTCAGGGACTTCAAGGCTAGGGACTCTCTGAGTAATAACCACTTCTGAGTTTCTTCTCCGGAGCCTAATATTCCATTAAGAACCGGGTGGCGTAGGTTTACGAAATCCCAGCCCTCAACACCTATCGGGGATAGGTTAGCGGTCGGCCCGTTGATAATCCCGTGGTAGAATTTCTTAAATAGCCGAGCGATTAAAAAATCTCTGTGAAATTCTGCTGTTGTTTGATCCCGAGTATAATTATTATTGAATGTGCCCTTAATAGTCTCTGCATGCTTGGTAACATCCGAGGTGTTACTAGTAGATTGGTATGCGTTTGTAGTTGGGGATAAAAAATAATTCACTGTAACATCGGTTATTATCGGGTCTTGTGATTTACGAAGTGAAAAGCCATTAACCTCAGCTATTGGATGTTCAATAAATGAATCAGCCCAAACAGGTACTGTAGAAGTATATGAGGCGGCTCCAGTATTATTTACTCCAGAATTAAACCCTAATAAGTCTGCCAGGGAAGCGGAAAAAAAGTCCCATGTTAAAGTAAAATTACCCCCAGCATCAGAAATTGTAAATTTCCCCGTAGTGCTATTATAAGTACAAGTCATATCTGGAGTGCTTACAGCGTCCATAGCCGTTTCAATTGCTGCTGCAAGCCCATCTCCTGTGTATCCCCCGGCAGTAATTTGTATATCGTATATAGCAGGGTCACTATCAGTATAGCGGAACCTATCGTTTTCACCAGTGATAACTAAAAAAGATTGTTGAGGATCGAATTCCCATATATCTTCGGCTACAGGAGAACCTACACCACTTACTCCAAACCCGTCTCCACTTACAAAAGTCCGCATTCGTATCTGGTCTTCGTTATTATAATAGACGACCGAGCCGAGCGTTTTAAGTATCGCATCTATAATTTGATTTGATTCTACTTGATCAGAAATAACAAAGGATAATTTTGTTGTAGACAGATCCTTTGAGGCAATATTTAATGAAGACTCATCAAACGAAACGGCTAAAGATAACGACGGTTTCAAGGAAATAACTGTTATACTAAAGTTCCCCTGTGTTGAATTAGATTCGGTAGCATTTATTACAAAATTAGCGGCAGAAGCCGTGGCCTTCGAGGTAAAGGTTATATCATGCGCCCCCGCCGTAAAGGATAATACCGTAGTAGACTCCGCAAAAGCATCGGTAAGAGTTAGAGCAAAGTCACCGTCTGGTGCAGTAGCAACTGTTACCGTATAAACTAAATGATATTCTACAGCATTTTCCCCAAGCCCGGCTCTATTTGCTTTGGTTTGAGTGGCCGTACCCTGAAGTGTTCCGGCTCCCGCGTTGTAAACAAACTGTAGCGCACCAACAACATCATTAACATCCCCCGTTGAATCCCATTTGTCTACTGTTGCAAAATCAGCTTCGTTAAGTATTTCACTGCCCAGGATGTTTGAGAAAACCCCTTCATCTCTTAATAGCGACTCTACTATCCCGGCGCCATTTTCTATTAAATTCCCCTCGCCGTTATTATCTGCGTGGGTTTCCCCGGTTGTACGCCCTTGAATCCACGGCCCATATACTCGACCCTTGCCACCAAAGTAAAGGGGTAAATTTTCATTCCGGGTATATCTAACTCGTTTATATACTTGATATGTATCTAGGGTTATTGACTCTCCAGCGGCCAGAGCATTCACACAATCCAAAGCAAAAGTAACATCAAGGGCTATATTTACTTTCGTGAATGCGCTTGCAGTAGATACTACTCTTGTATTTTCATCTGCTGTTAGAGAATGATTTACGGCAGAGGTTCCACCTACAACAAGCCTCCCATCCCCTAATGCAGCCCCGCCAGCAACAGTTGCATCAGCATACCACATATAATCAATATCAATAATATCAGCATCATCCATATTCTGATCATCATAAGCAGGGAAAGGAATAGTGTAGGTTGTATTATCACCTGTTTGGGCTGATTCATTAAGGGAGCCTTGAGAAGCCGTTGTAAAGTCCTTATCTATAACTCTTTCTTCATCGGCAAACTCTGTTACTCTCCCAGGAGCAGATTCAGATTCTGCTGTTGTTACTGTGCCTAATCCATACCAATGATCGTAAAATTGAGGCGCACTAGCATGGGAAATAATACAACCAAATTCTGTATTCTGCTCAACCGTGAATGTAGAAAAGAGGCGCACAAACCGGCCTAGCGTGGAATCAAAGCCCCATATTTCTTGCTGTTCAGAATCATCCCCCTCTGCGTTTATCTCAGATACTTTATGATCGGCCACAAGCCATCGATGGTTTCCTGATGAATCAACTCCCAAATAAAGACAGGGGGTAAGATTGTTTGACGTGGAGCCGGTCTCTGATGTTCTTAAATCGTCGCCCAAATTAAATACATGATCCCCGTAAATTATTGGCCTGACTTTGCCTTGACTTTCCTCTGGCAGCCCCTTGTCGGTGTCCGCCGCATCTGAATCAGTTATAAGGGTTCCAATTAATTGTTGAGCAAGAATGTCTGTGCTCTCTGCTTGAAATTCTACGTGGCTATAATCCAATGAAGGGAAATCGCTTATAATGCCTGAAAACAATTTCTCCCGTTCGGCATCTAAGATTGCTGTCCCATCATCAAAGTACAGATATACATTGACCTCTTCGTTCTCCGGGTTGGGAGAACCGCCAGAGGCAAAAAGGTCTGAGAATAAATCTTGATTAGACACGGAGAACTGAAGGCTTGGTATGGTGCTTAGCCCGCCCAAGCGCGAGGCGCTCAGGGTAATAGCGGGTGATCCCGTTACTTCGTCGGTGAATGTCGTGGTGTCAGAGGAAAAGGCGTCGCCCAATGAAAAGGCTTCCGACAGCCCCGGTATATCAATACCGATCCGTGGGCTGGCTCCTATCTCCTTAGAGTGTTGCCGGATATGATCTGCTAGATCGGCAAACCGGCTCATGCCCTGAATCGACGATCTAAGCGCGGATTATTGGCCCAGAGGGGAAAGCGGCGGGGAACGTATTCAAGCGGCCCTGGTAGCCGGTGGCGCACCGCTAGTGCTATTCTAAGTATTGCCACTAGGTTATTTCCTTGCGGAAGTTGCCAACCAGGTTAAACCTGCCACCAGGAGCCTGGATATTGTTCAAGGGCTGCGCTTGGGCGGTAGGGGTTAGCCAGCGGACGGTTGTTTCAATCGCCGACTCGTCTACAAAAACAAAGGTGTTCAGTCCCCGGTCTACAGTGCTGTCCTTAATGAATCCCTCGAAGTTGGTCTTGTTTGTACTGGATACCCGGTTAATTCTGAACGGGAAATTTTCAAGGTCGTCACCCAGGCTGGCAACCTTGACCTGCCCGCCACCTGCCGGGCCACTTATCTGGCGGGGCACGCTAGGCTCACTCGCCGGCAGGAACCGGGCCTTCTCGAACTCGAACGGACTAAAAGAATTAGTATGTACTAGGCGATATTCTGCGACAGCACCAACTTCGCGAATTTCAATCCAGTCTATAAGGGCCGTATCACTTGCACCAGAAGTCCCGTTATATAAATGGACATAAGCGGCAGCGGAAGTTATGAGAGCCACAAAAGAAATTACTTGTAAATGCCCTCCAGCACCAGTATCCAAAGTGACCAAACTCATAACATCACTACCGCCGCCGGGGTTTGTTGCACTTGTATTTATTCTTGCTAACCAACCAGCATCAATTATAGAACTCATTTGGATTCTAATTTCATAATTTTTGCCAGCTGTAAATGTGGCTACCTGTCCACTAACCGCACCTTCAAATTGGGCTGTCGTTGCAATACTTAAATTGGTTGCTCCTCCGCCTGAAGTTATAACACCACCAACCGTATTTGCCGCCCAGCTACCAATGCCCCCGTTCATGCTTGAATCAGAAGCTGTTAGAGAATCGGCTATAATCTCAGCCTGGCTCCCCCACTGGTCCGCTGTAGGTGCCTGCACCTTCCAGAAATCACCGCCGTTGTATTGAGTGGAAACTTCACCAGAGGATAGGGCACGGTTCCAGATACGAGCAAGGGCAATGTCACCCTCAAAAGGATTTGTAGCCTCATCTTCTGACCTGATCCCAATCGTTAGAGGCTCGGTTGCATCGTCTATATCGCCAACCGCTGAAATATCAATCGCACTGCCATCTGCTGTTCCGTCGAGATATATCTGTAAATTACCATCTCTATCAAACACCGCTATAACATGATGCCATAACTCATCATCAATAGACGTGGTGGTGGTAGTGAGTTTTTGTGTTGTGTTATCGTCCAACACTGACCCCACCTTTCCGGTGGCTAGTAAATAGAGAGCATAAAACTTTCCCGCCAAATCACCTTTCTCAATAAGACGGGTAAAATCTACTGGAGTAGAGTTAGCCCTAAAAAGTATCTCAAGGGAAAAATCAGTAAACTCACCGAAATTTAAATTAGCATCGTTTGATTTGGTTAGATATTGGTCTACACCGTCTAGCGTCCAGAAAGGATTATACTCGCTGGTTGCATCACCTAGAGTATCAAGGGTCGGACTGTTAGTTGCCGTTAAATCAAGGCTGTTACTTGACGAATCAAACCAAGTTGTAGTAGTAGCCACCGTAGCCGCTATCGAGTCTTTTACTAGGAATGGGTTAGCCACGAGGTAAATCCCCCATCGTTAGGTTCCGGCTATCTGTTGCTGACCTTAAAGCATCGGCCAATTCCCGTGGGTTGTCTATCAATACCCGCCGCACCGAAGCGCCGTCCATTGCCTGGATTGTTATATTGATATCGCCGCCCTGGCCCCCGGATGCCCCGGTTGCTATCTGATTTAGCCTTGCTATCTCGCCCCCGAATAAACTACCGGCCTGGGCGGTGCTCACTATTTCGCCAGGGGATAGGACGGCTGGCACTGAGTCTGTTCCGCGAGCTAACCCGCCGCCCTGAAGATATTGCGGCCTCGTACTTATTCCGCCATGCTGAAAACTTTGGGTTGCTATAGTAGCAACAGCCGCAAGGCCAGCTGCCGTAATCAGCCCGGCCAAAAGCCACCCCGCAGTACCGCCAGGATCAACAGTCGCCTTGATCGCGCCTGCTAATGTATTCGCTATAGTCTCTGCAATTAACGGCCCCTTCAACGCCTTCTTACCTTGCTCTGCTTTTCTTCGGGCATCATCGCGTAATATATTTATCTTAATGAGGTGGGCTTCCTCAAGTTCTCTAAATTTCTCTAGTC
>LAZR01000400.1_pt1 | contig 38091 bp, 54 predicted proteins | sample 329461 | NCBI WGS metagenome assembly LAZR01 (sample SAMN03002196, study PRJNA259156) | marine sediment metagenome | biome: sea floor; feature: Hydrothermal impacted sediments; material: marine sediment; isolation source: Loki non-amplified sample from Loki's castle hydrothermal vent sediment ...
GAATCATCCCTTGGAGCCCGACCGGGAAGCAGCACTCCCGAGGTTTATGCGGTGGATTTACCGCAACGCAGCCATGCGAGACACGCGGGGACGTCGCCCGCCGAAATGGCAAGTCGGGTCGCCGCGATGGTTTTCAAACACGAGAGGAGTAGTTGGTGATAACCTACTTTGTGCAGAATTGGAAGCTAGGAGTTCATCTGTTGTTCCGGACAAGACGGTTTGGAGTCAATAACAAATGGACGGCTCCCTTCGATTCATTGTTTGGAGTATCACGGAAACGTATTATCTGTGATATTCTAACAGTGAGACCAATTCTACGTAATCACAAGATGATGCGGTTTCGGGCAATTGAATGTGGATTCGTTCCTGGGGAGGAATCAAGGATGCTATGGCCTGGACGCTACCGTGAATTGCGGGGAAAGCAGAAAGGGATTACAGATGAGAAGGGGGTAAGCCGCTAGAGCTCCTAGCGCTACAGCGCTAAATGAACCAATCGAGTTCACTCATTGCTCGATGCACTTCTCGCTAGACTTATTCGTGCCACTCCGGATAGTTCATCGGCGGCGAGTGGCAATTTTCATTGTAGTAATCGGAGAGAAGTAGACGATGCCGAAGATATCTAAGTTGAAGTGTGTAGCCTGCGGGGGATCTGGTGTTAGTAGCCGAAAAGGGAAGTGTGTACCTTGTAGAGGTACTGGGAAGAAACAACCGTCAACCTTTAGACCTAAGAGAAGATGATGAATCGAAATGATAAACTGAGAAATGCGCTGAAGACCCTGTTGACTTGCCGTAAGGGAGTCAAATCAGCAGAGACCATGTTAAAAATAGACAAGGAGATTCTAGATAAGGCTCATGCTGAATTTATAAGACAGCTACGGAGTAGTGGAGGAAAGCCGGTACGCTATGATGGCGTGATGTACACTCTGAATCCTGTTCGAGGTGATCAACCAGTGACATTCAGAGAAGAGGAAATGTCCTTTATTGACTTAGGCGCGCCAGAGCGTTTCTTCCAAGGAAGGGGGAGAACAGCAAGTGAGTCTAAGCAAGAAACTGCGGAAGACGGTTAGACCAAAACCACAGCTAAAAACTCGGCCCGAGATTTTGCTGTGTCCGAATATACCGTCACCGATGCACGGTGTAACACCTCGAAGTATACTAGGACCTAAGTGGTGGAACGAGACTCGTAAAGCTGCTTATAAGTCAACTGCCTATCGTTGTTTAGCTTGTGGAATCTACAAGTTCAGCGCTGCTTTCAGGCAATGGTTGGAAGGGCATGAGCTGTACAAAGTTGACTACAAGCTAGGCAGACTGACTTATATCGAGACGGTACCGCTCTGTTTCTGCTGTCATAATTACATCCACGATGGTAGACTCAGAGCAATGCTGGAGCACCACGAGATTACTGATTGCAGATTTGTGGCTATAATCCAACACGGAGATCGTGTGTTATCTGCCGCTGGGCTGAGCCGTTTGAGTTTTGCTGAAAGACGAGATGAATTGATTGAGGCGGGCTTGCAAGGAGAGGTAGCAGGTTGGAAGAAGTGGAGGATGGTCTTGAAGGGGAAAATGTATAAACCGAAGTTTGCAACACCTCAGCAATGGGAAAAAGCGTTTTTGAAGAGGAGGTGAGTGATGTGCAATCCACTCAAGATGTTTGAGGACGTAGTTAAACTGGTTGCCAGCAAGGACCGGCTAATTAGAGAACAGCAAGCCGAGATCGAGCGGCTGCGGATGGCCCTTGCCCGTTGGATGACCCACCCATCGGCAGAATGCGTTCCAACTCAAGCGATTGAGATGGGGAGGCGGGCGTTGGCAGGTAAGAACATAGCCGACCTAGACGTGGTGGTCATCGCTCGCAAAGCGGAAGCCGAGGTCGAGCGGCTGCGCGATGGATTGCAGAATATCCTCGATAATGATCTTGGATCAAAACGTGTTAGGCACAACCGAGACACCGCAATCGGTTATGCACGTCAATCTGTGGGGAAATTACTGGCCGCTGAAGCGGCGGGGGGTGAGTGAACTATGTACGAGCGTTTTACGGATAGGGCAAGGAAAGTCCTCCAACTGGCCCAGCAGGAGGCTCGGCGGCTCAATCACGAATATATCGGAACCGTACACCTCCTGCTCGGGCTGATTAGTAGGAAAGGAGATATTGGCCATGGCATCATCGCCATTATAAATTCAGGCGTTGCTCTGGACGACATTCGCCGCGAGGTTGAGAAGCTGGTGCTGATCGCGCCCGCCTGGAGCAACTGGGGCAAGCTGCCACAAACGCCGCGAACAAAGCGGGTTCTCACGTATGCCATGGAGGAATCTCGGGACCTCGGCCACAAATACGTGGGAACCGAGCACCTGCTGTTAGGGCTGTTGCGAGAGTCTGGAGGCATCGCTGGCCTGCTGTTGATAAATCTGGGCCTGGAGTTGGAGAATGTCCGCCAGGAGGTGCTCAACCTGCTAGGAACCGGAGAACAAACACCGCCGGTCTCACACGGGGTATACAAGCAACTAATACAGCGATCCATGCCGGAGGGTCTGAGTAGCGATGAACAAGGTGTCTGGCTGAATAGATACTTGCAGCGACGCGATGACGATGACGCAGGCAAGCGGATCCAGGTCGAGCGGCTGGAACGGACTATTGCCGAACTTGGCGAGTATGCACGTGACCTGCCTGGTGGGTCGGGTCGAACAGCGTTTGAAGCTCTTGTAGCAGCCGCGACAAGTGGCAGGAAGTGAATGATGCCAACTCCAGAAAAGACAACACGATCTGAGCAGCAACGTGTTAGCGTCGATGTGTTGCTCAATACGTTTTGTATTGGATTCGGTTACAACGATCGTGATTCAATTCAGATTCGCTTAGAGAAGGATAGCACCGTCTATATCTGCGACGACCGGGAGAGCCGCAAGCTTGGCGAGCCACGGATGATTTCTGGTTGCGTGTCATGGGAGTTGTTTGAGAAGGAATGGCCTGAAGTCATGCGATACCTGCTGGCAAAAGAACGTGAAGCCGCGAAAGCAAAGGAAGGTGAGTGATGGGATTTCCTAGTTGTGGGCACATCCAAGAGTTTGTTCGTGGAAAAACAATAGACTGCTTGGAAGCCCCGGCGGGCGGAGCGATAATTATATTTCATTTCACGGACGGTGAATCGTTGAAATTAGTAATGGTAGCAGAAGTACCGCAGCGGCCGAACATCATAACTATTGCAACGCCATTTGGAGTTGAAGGAACTGTTAAGCAGTCAACAACTATAATGAAAGCCGCGCAAGCGGAGGGAGGTGAGTAGATGGGAAAGCACAAGAAAGCCGCCAATCGCCTACGGAAGCAGCGGCGGGAGCTGTTGGAGGCGTTCAAACGCGAGTGGAAGGAATGCTGTAAAAGGCATACCCATGAGATAGAGGTGGGTAACACCGGAGCTTTCCCGGAGGGGCAATGCCACATTCTGGCGTGGGTTATCAGACGAATGGAAGGTGAGTGATGACAGAGTGGCAATATGAAGAGGTCTTGGTGGGTAACACGTATCGAGGCTTCGTGATAGAGGGCTCGAGAGTAGTCGCGTTGGTACATCATTGTGTCCACGTGCCTGAGGGCTTGTGTTTACCTTCTGTGGCAGACAGAGATCAATACGTCGTGCGATCGCGGAAGGTGTTGAAAGGTATCGTACAGCGACATAATAAAGTCGCACGGCTAACGGAAGAGATCAAACGCGTGGGTCTAGTTTGCTGTAAGCAGCTCTATATCCCTCAAATGGTTGAATTATTGAGCAAGTTACTTAAAAAATTCCCTGGAGCGAGGTGAGTGATGAGTCAGGACTGGACTGCAAAGGATGTGTTGAAGAATTCAGTGAATGCCGCGGCTACCATCAATGAGTGCTTGAGGGACGCTGGCCAGATGCGTGCCGAGGTCGAGCGGCTGCGGAAAGAGCGTAATGAATGGCAAGCGAAATGGCAAATCGAATGCACGGCCCGGATCAATCTCCAGGCGGGACACGAGTGCGATGACGTCGAGGGCCAATATCCCAAAGCCGCTGAAGCGGCGGGTGATGTGAAGATAGTCACCGCACCACCAGGTTTAATCGAAGCAGGACAGAAAGTGACTCGCAAAGCCGCGCAAGCGGCGAAGGGAGGTGAGTGAATGAGTACGGTCTGGAGACTCTCTAATAACCGAATGACCGTCAAGGTAACGATTGGTAAGGATCATCGCATAATCGACGCCGCACCTATCGTTCGTCGTTTTCGGGGGCAGCCATTGATCAATTTGAGTCGTTGGATGGAGCGTATGGGAAAGACTGATTTGACACTGATCGGTAAACCAACAGAAAACCGCACGCGCGGCGGGAGGTGAGTAAGTGATAACCATGAAACTACATTTCGATCCTAGCAAAAGCGCCGACCCGGATGTAGTAGCGACCTTTCGAGGCGAGGTTGCCCAAACGCTGTACTTGCTGTGGAGGCGCGGGCACATTGTCAGCCAAGGCTTCTTTAAAGAAGTGTTGCAAATAGCATCAAGGATCAAATCAGAGCAGCCTACCACGGTGACGGGACTTGCTGAATGTTTTGGAGCTAGGTGGATGGACCCACTTTCCAATTTTCCGAAGGGAGATATTGAGACATTCTGTTTGGAGGCATTGCCCTATTTTATCGGCGAGCAGGCCATCACTTACAAAATGGAGGTGACCAATGAGCCATGATACTACTAACCGCATGGCACCTAGAAAGTTCAATCTGAGTGAGAGGGTCCAGATAAAGATTAAGAGTAACCGAGGAAGGACTTCCGGTATATATGTTGGCACGATAATCGGTTACGAGGATGGCAACAATCTGGGTAGATATAGTCCGAAGTGCGATGGATGGGTATATCATGTTGCATTAGACGTTGACGACGAAAGGGTCTTGGTAGCTGAAGAGAACTGTAATAAGCTTTAGCACTAGGAGTTGAGGGTATGATTGGCTTAGACGTTGAAACTACTGGACTTGACTTCTGTCATGGCGCCAAACCGTTTATGGTCCAATTAACTGATGATGATGGCCTCCAGACCTACTGGACATGGAACGTAAACCCGGTAACAAGACAACCGCGAGTGCCTAGGAACGACTTGAAAGAAATCCAGGCTAAGATTGATTGGGCTGACAAGATCGTTCTACAAAATCCCAAGTTCGACGTAGCCGCCCTGCGAACCGTGTTTGCGTTTCATAGTATGGAGCTAAATTGGGATTGGGGTAAAGTCTATGATACTCTACTGGCAGGTCATCTTCTAGCCAGCAACCGCCCTCATGATCTTACTACAATGGCCTTGATGTACCTTGGAATCAACGTCAAGCCGTTCGAGGATGCAATTAAAGAGGCAACAAACGAAGCGCGCCGCATTGCTAAGAGTAAATACCCTAACTGGCAAATCGCAAGAGTTGGACTGCCTCAGATGCCGAGCGCAAGAGGGACCGTTTGGAAGAACGATATGTGGCTTCCACGAGCAATTGCAAAAGAAGAAAGTTATATATGGACGGGAAATCAGCAACATCCGTGGTGGGAAGTGTGTGCGGAGTATGGCAACAGTGATAGTGAAGTGACGATCTTGCTTTTCAAGGAGCAACAAAAAGTCCTACGAAGGCGTAATCTATGGAAAATTTACCAGGAGAGATTGAAAATCCTCCCTATCGTGAGCCAGATGGAAAGCCATGGAGTAACCATCAGCGGTAGTCGACTAACTGAACTACAGCATAAGTACACAAGAGAGTCTGGGGAGGCTGGAAGGGTTTGCACTAACCTTGCCAAGAGTTGCAACTATGACTTACAGCTCCCGAAGTCTGGCAATAACAAGTCGCTTACGACCTTCATCTTCGACGTGTTGAAGTTGGGAGTATTGAGAAAGAGTCAGAAGACAGGCAAGCCTTCCTTAGATAAGAAAGTCATGGAGGATTATCAAGTCAGCTTGCCAAGACGTAGCAAAGCCAAGCTCTTTATCGACTCGTTGTTGGCAAAGCGCAAGCGGGATACTGCGCTCGCGTACATGGATGGGTACAGAAGGTTTTGGTTGCCGCTGGCTATCTGGGGAGGGGAACTTGGTTGGCACCGTCTACGTCCATCTCTGAATCCTACAGGGACCAGCACGCTACGGTGGAGTAGCCAAAACCCGAACGAGCAGAACATCTCAAAGCAGAAAGACTCTAACCTGCGGTACTGCTTTGGCCCCGCGCCCGGACGGGAATGGTGGAGCCTTGATGCACAGAACATAGAGCTGCGACTACCGGCTTACAAGTCAGGAGAGACGGAGCAGATTGAGTTATTCGAGAAGCCAGACGAGCCCCCGTTCTTTGGCAGCAATCACTTGCTGGTGTTCTCCATCCTGCACCCTGACAAATGGAACCACGACGACCCCGAGGGATTGCTGAAGGCCAAGAAGAAGTACGCCGATACATGGTATCAGTGGATAAAAAACGGTAACTTCGCTGTACAGTATGGCGCGGTAGAGCAGAGTGGTACAGCAGACAAAGCCTATCACGTACCCGGCGCGCAGCGCAGAATAGCAGGTAGATTCCGCAAGTCCAAGCTACTGAATGAAAAGCTGATTGAGTATGCTGAGAAGCACGGCTATGTTGAGACAATGCCTGACAAGACGGTAGACCCTAAGCGCGGTTACCCACTTCTTTGTACGCGCACGAATTATGGTAGAATTCTACCTACGGTTCCGCTTAATTATTGGTCGCAGGGGACGGCCTGCTGGTGGATGATGAAGGCGATGATTCGTTGCCAGGTATACCTCAACGAATTGAATGCGAAGCCAAAGTCGCGAGGTTACCATATGGTGATGCAGATCCACGACGAACTTGTGTTTGACTTCCCAGCGGAACAAGGGAGGTGTGTTATGTCTAGGTATGCAAAACCTAGAGTGCCAGGCAGTTTACCAAAGATCAGGAAGATACAAAAACTGATGGAGCAGGGTGGAGACGACATCGGGATACCAACCCCCGTCTCGATTGAATACCATCCTAAGAACTGGAGTGAAGGGGTAAGTGTCTAAGTTTCTTTTACGAAGGAGGTGCGTTATGTTTAGGTGTGCAGTAGTTTTGATGGTGCTTGTTAGTGGTAGTTTGTTGTCGGCGGAGACGTTGAGGGATGACTTTGACGACGGCATTCTAAGTCCTGCCTGGCAAGTGGTTACACAGAGCGGAGGTACATCGTGGGACGAGTCTGGCGGTACCCTCAATGTTGGTGGATCATCCGGTCAGGTAGGCGAGCTGGTTATGCGGTATAACCAACCCTTTGACGACGTGGGGTCGGTTTGCATCGACTATAACTGGACTGCCTATAGCGGTCACAAGGCTCGTGTGGGCTTGATCCTTGCCGACGCATCCTTGACCGGTTTCGATCCGAACAACCAACATGGTATCTATATCAAAGGCGTTCGATACAGAAGCACCGGACTACACGCTGTTGACGGTGGTGGCACCAGTGCGGGATACCAGATTATCTATTCTGTGCCCACGTCCGGGTCTTTGATGATTGAACGCGACGGCGATAATTTCCAAGCTAGTTACCTTGACGGTGGGGCCTGGAAGATGCTGTTTGAAGGACAGCACGACTTTGGTGAAACGCTACTTTACCCGTATCTGTTTACGAGCAACTCAAATACCAACCCGAGATGGGAGGTTGCGCTTGACAACTTCTACGCCGACGTCGCTCCCGAACCATCTAGCCTCGTTCTACTGATTATAGGCGCCAGCAGCCTTCTTGTCTGCACTTGGCGACGCAACCAGATTCCAACAGAAACGAGAACATGAACAACGAGATATGTAGGACCTGCATCCACTGCGATCAGTCTGCTGGTGACGTGACCTCTGGGGAGTGTCATGTAAATCCCCCGAAGGTCTTCCTAGTGCCGATGCAAGGTCCGCTTGGACAAGTGAAAGCCCAGAAAGTCTCAGGCTACCCGCCGGTCAAGCTGGATGATATGGGCTGCGGGAATCACAGCTCACTCCTTGGAGAGACTAATGCCTAAAATACCTAAGCTGAAGAAAAAAAGAAAGAAGTGTAGGTATGTAGGCTGGAAGAAGGACGCAGTGACGAGCACAACTCGCGAGTTGTGTGCTGTTGTAAGCGAACACTGGGATGGGAACGGTATCAAGAAGTCTGGAATTCCTTCTGCTGTAGAGGAGCTGTTGGCACCCATCTCGAAGATTGTGCTAGGACGTTTATATACACTAGAAGACGTCCGCAATCATATAAGAGAAACTCAAGACGGCCGTGAATTTTCGTTAAATGCCCTGTTGCAACGAGGTGATAAGTTAAAACGAAATAATGAATATGGTCCCTTTCGCAACTATGTCTTGAGTGCATACTTGAAGGTAATAGGGGGACCTGTCCGTGAAGACTTTACGCAAGACATGATTGACGAGAGGTTGGAAATTGCTGGTGGTAGATGCGAATACCGTGGGTGTGACTTGAAGATCACTGGTTATGTGGCTGATCACTACATTCCTGTGAAACGCGGTGGTAGAGGCAGCCGAGATAATATACGTATCGCGTGCCCTAGATGCAACAGGGAAAAGTTTGAGATGGATCCAGAGGAGTTTATTTTGAAAATACAGAAGGATTGGAGCCGCGCTCGAAAAATCTAATGAAAACCTGGAAAGTAGCAAGTCTGACACCGCAAGCACGGTTTCTGTACTGGATCAAAGAGCGCCATAGCATCTACCTGAAGCGTAAGGCAGGGAAGCCTAAGCCTTGGACGGATGATGAGGTGCTTCAGTCGTACTTCTTTACAAATCCATACCGTGAGCACGACAAAACAACGGTCTGGTTCCGAGAGAACATCCGAGACCCGTTACGAGATCATCATACAGTACTTATGGCGACAGTGATCTTCCGGTGGTTCAATCGTATCTCAACAGGTCAGGCTTTGGTTGAACACAACTTGCTGAAGAACTGGCGCAAGAAATTTGCTATTCGAATGCTTAGAAGGTTACCGCCACCAGTATTTACTGGTGCTTACATGATCAAAGCCGGCAATGGTCCCAAAGGGTGTAAAATACCGAACGTCTGCGACGCTATTGACAACCTATGGAATCAGAGGGGGCGGTTGGTTCAGGTCTGTCTTGACGACTGTCGACTGAAAGCGCTCTGGCAAGAGTTGAAACAGTTCTCCTTTCTTGGCGGATTCATGTCCTACGAGATCGTTTGTGATTTGCGTTATACTTACTTACTAGAGGATGCATCAGATGTGAATACATGGTGCAATCCCGGGCCAGGGGCTAGTAGAGGGCTGTTGAGACTACAGGGAGAGACTCCAGGTCTTAACAAAAAAGGAAGAACCACCCGTGTCAAGGTCAGCAGCAATTATCTTGAGGTAATGCAAGACCTGCTCGCGGTAGTACAGCGGTTTCGCTTTGAGGGCAAAGGGATGCCTGTATTTGAGATGCGTGAGGTAGAACACTCACTTTGTGAATGGGACAAGTACGAGCGCGCGCTATGGCAGGATAGTGGTAGAATGAAACGCAAGTACCCTGGGAGTGTAGAACATGATTAAGTGTCCATGGTGTGCTAAGGAGTGGGAGTGGGACTGGTGTCTTGACGAGATTATTGGCGCACAGTCTGCCGAATTTGTTTCGTCAGAGTCCGTGACAAAGCTGCTCTTATATGTTTGCACTTGTGGCGGGTCTCTCGGTGTTCTTACTGAAGAGAAGAACGGATCCCATCTGTTTACCGGGACATTAGAAGAGGTGTAGTTTTAAGATAGAAAGGCGACGGAAATGACCGTATTAGATATTCGAGGTACGCACGGAAGCGGTAAGAGCTGGATAATGCACTGGCTCTTGAAAGAATATGACCATGTTGATATTGTAGACGATACTGGTCATATTGGATACCACTTAATTGAGTTTGATGCGGCTTTGCTTGGGAAGTACAAGACTGATTGCGGGGGTTGCGATAGTATAAAGACGGCGGATGAGGTAGTTCACAGAGTACGATTGTTCGCTAAGCAATACCGGCACGTACTGTTGGAAGGCATCTTAGTCTCACACACGTTCAAACGGTATAGCGATCTTGCAAATGAGTTGTCAGAATACGGGTATGTCTTTTTCTTTTTGAATACCTCTTTGAAAAAATGTATTGCGAGAGTCCAGTCCCGTAGGTTCAGAAAGGGGAACGTGAAGCCTTTCAACCCGACTCACCTCACTCACGATTGGCGGCAGATCTGGCGCAATGTCAGGAAGAAGTGTACCGCCGCAGGTCATGATGTTGTTGTTTTGGATCGGCGCAACCCGTTACCTAGAATTGTAGGAGTGCTAAAAAATGCCGTGGGGTAAATGTGTTCCTGTCTCAAACAAAAAACTCATCGGTCTTTGTGGTACTCAATACCATGGTCATCCCAAGGGGTGTCACAACTTCTGTACCAGGCCGTCATGTCCACCGACTATGCAATCGCTAAGCATCTGTCTGGACGATTTCTATTTGATATGGATCAAGTACCCAATTGGCACCCACGTTCGAGATAAATTGAAAGTTCATCCTGACTGGTCTATCTACCAAGCGCGGAATATTCTTTACTGGCAAGCTACGGCGCGGAAGATACTCCAGAAGGTAGTAGACAAGTTCTTGGTTCTACACTCAGATTACAGAGTTTTGGGTCCAAAGGAGCACCTGGATAGCTGGGCGATTGACATGACAGCCACTATTGCTCAATTCGGTATTGTGCTTAACTGGGGAGTAGATTGGGCGCTACAGGAGTATACCTATGTCCTGAGATACGCTGGGATCCCAATTGAAAAGGCTGGCGCTAGACGAATGCGGCGACTTGCTAAACAATTCCCGATAGTTTACGGGGACAGGTCGATGTTCAAGGAGTGTGTATCTTGCCACTACAGACCGTGTCTGGTACACATGAAGAATAACCCGTCCCTGTATGTGAATCAGCAGATTGGCAACCTCAAGATTGAAAGTATGACTGCAAGCGGTGACTGGTTGGTTAGGTGCGATTGTGGCAGAAGGAAAGTGATACCAAAGCACAGGCCGTTTTGTACCGGATTTGGTTGTAGGTGCCAGCAGCAGCCTGGGCCTTGCCCGCAACAGGCGATTGTAGGCCCCTAGAGCGTCCTGTAGCGGCCGTTTGCAGCCTAGGGCAGCCAAGGCTACCCCTGGAGCCTACAGGTCTGCTACGGTGTCCGTATGGCGCACAAAAAACTCCCGGCGACAAGCTGGGAGTTAGCAAATGAGGGGGGGTGTGCCGTGTGTTGCTACTTACTTACTTTGAAGATGCTTCTGCAGCTTTCTGTCCGCTGGCGGTGATGGCGTAGACCAGCACTCGGCTGCCCTCGTTCTTGGTGCTCTTAATGAACCCCATACCCAACAGCCCACCGCCTTGGACACCGTCGCCTTCCCGAGTAGCAGCGCCGAGCAGCTTGGACCATCCGATCTTGGTTTCAGCGTCAATGCGCATCTTTGATCTCAACTGCTCGCGGGTGACTTCCTTGCCTCCAATACTGGTCCCTTTGAGGGCGGTGAGAATTCTGACCTGCATCTTGCTGAGACCCTCTTTCTTCCCGGGGGTCTTCTTCACGGACTTCTTCTTGGGGGTTGCCTTCTTCTTGGCCGTTTTCTTCGTAGTAGCCATCGTGTCGCTCCTTTTGATTGTGGGGTTCTTCCCCAACCTGGACTTGGAAACGTAAAATCGCTTGGCCTTGTGAGGATAGTCGAATGTTCTGCTGCGTCTACCACCTTGACAGTCGTATTCGACGGATACGGGTGTGTGCTTGTGGTCCGCAGGGAACACTGTCGTCTCCAATCAGCCATTCAACCTCAATACGATCATTATGGCACGTTCCTGGCAGATTGCAAGCGGAAAATGGAAATTTAGCCAAAATAATCCCTACCAGTCTTGTAATAATTGACGTAACTCCCTCTATATCAGGCACTTACATCAGGAGAAACTTTTTATGATTTCGCTTGCAGTAATTGATTTGGACGACGTTTTGGGTGACTTTGTAGGAGCTGTCCTAGAAATCCACGGCTGGACCAGGGAGCAGCTGGATGCGGTGAGACCTATTGGCACCTGGGATATAATAACGCCGATGGGGATGTCCACAACCAATTTCTGGCAACCAATTAAGCGGGCTGGACCTGACTGGTGGGAATCTATAAAGCCGTTCCCCTGGCTCCAAGACCTGTTGGGATTAGTAGCCTCGGTTACAGATAACTGGATCATTGCGAGCACGCCGCAACCATTCGAGGAGTGCTGGACTGGCAAGTTACGCTGGGTAGAGAAAGTTTTTGGTAAGTCGTTTGCTTACAATAGGTACGTGCCTGTCCAACACAAGCGCATACTTGCCAAGAAAGGAGTTATGCTTATAGACGACAAGAAAGAAAACGTAAGGCTGTTTGACCGTAGTGATGGTACAGGAGTCCTGTTTCCATCCCCGAACAACAATCTGTATCGTGAGGCCTATGATCCGGTAGGCTATCTGGTCAGAAACTTCATTTTCAAGGACCAATCCAATGCACCTGTTCTATCGTAACGTCAACCAAGCTTTCCGAGGAATTGTTTCAGGTATTCAGACCCACAGAATCCCTACAGCAACATCCTCTAGCAGGAACGGAGATGTTATCAAGGTTGTCGAGCCAGTAATTGTGACTTACACTCATCCTCGCGAGCGGGTGCTGTTCAATCAGGCGCGCGACTGTAACCCGTTCTTTCATCTGTTCGAGTCACTGTGGATGCTTGCTGGCCGGAATGATGTAGCGCCGTTGGCATACTACAATAGTCAGATAAAAGACTACAGCGACGATGGTAAAACGCTGAACGGCGCCTATGGCTACCGCTGGCGACAGTTCTTTGCTCATGGAAGTTCTCCAACTTCGTTTGACCAGTTGCAAGAGATTACAGATGAGCTGAGAAAGGATCCAGACAGCCGGCGTTGTGTTTTGCAAATGTGGTCTTCGTTAGCTGATCTTGGAGCAGGGGCGCTTACCAAGGACAAGCCTTGTAACACTCATGCTTATTTCTCAGTTCAAAACAAGCGGCTAGACATGACTGTTTGCAATCGCAGCAACGACCTGATCTGGGGGATGCTCGGTGCAAATGTTGTCCACTTCTCTTTCTTACAGGAATATCTGGCAGCTTGTATTGGTGTTGATGTAGGTGTTTATCACCAACTCACGAATAACCTTCACGCTTATGTGAGTAGATGGCATCCAAGCGAGTGGATAGATGATTACACGCGAGCCAGTACAGACGAGCCTACTATGAGCTACGACCAAAGTCAGCGAGTAAACCTAGGTCCGCAGCTGGTTGCTCATCCAAAGCGTTTTGACGCGGAATGTAAGGCATTCATTGATTCTATCGACAGATCCTTCGAGGAACCATTCCTAAAAAGTGTGGCTCAGCCGATGATGATGGCATTCCGGGCTCATAAGGAGCGAAGGTATATTGGTAGTAGTGCTAGCGCTTTTAATCACATCGACCGTGTATGGGCAGACGATTGGAGAATTGCAGGCACGCTCTGGCTCAGGAAACGTCAGCAAAATTGGGAGAAGAAGAAGAATGACAGTAACCCCTATACCGCCTGCGAAAAACACAGACAATCCAAGACCGGTGCTAACGAAGCGTGACTTCGTTGCACGCTATGCCGCTGGAGAATTCGGCAACGCTTCGCCTACTTGGGATAACTATGCAGCCTACCGCTGCGCAGGCTATGCGGGACTGATTCATATCCGCAACCGAGTGGTTGGGGCAGAGACCTGGTATAATGTAACTCAGCAAGAATCAGGTGCAAAATGGATTGAGGCTACAAGTAAGTTTGACAGGTCGTTGCTTTACATCAGTGCTATGGCACCTACTGAGAAGACAATTTTCCAGGGAGAAGTGCAGCGAGGTATCTGGGGGTTGGATTTGACTTACACGTTTGTAGTTAAGCCGATGCGCGATGCACTAGCCGATCAGTGTCTTTCTGCCTATGGGCTGGTAGCAAAGACGTTGCTATCCCGATTCCTTTGTCTAAATAGCTATGAGTGGTTGGAGCACTTACTTGATACCTATCAAGATCATGTAGTCGAGTTTTCGACGTACTCTGTCCAGTGGGGAACCGTCCCGGGATTCAATACAGTTTTCTGGGAGGTTCGCCTCTATTAGAGGGACAAGTTATATGCCAACGATAGACCTCCAAGCTCAAGTCAACCAGATTCTCTGTGGTGATAATCCATGGGCACCGTTTGCCCCTGGCTATGTAATCGTTGGATTTGAAGTCCAGCGAAAAGTATGGGAAGGAGACCCAGACCTAGATGGCTGGGACAATATCCGGTCAGTAGAGGTGGTAGCCCGCTTCGCGAACGCACATGACGCCGAAGTACACGAGAAAATACTCCGGGAGCAGCGTGTGCCACATCGCTCATACGAGACAGTGCCAATTCAGGTTCGTATTCCAAACACAGAGACAAACAAGAAGAAAGAGACATGAACCCTACAGAATACCAGAAGCTAGCAGGGCGTACCGAGTGTAACCAAAGAGATGCAAGAGTTCGTATGGATACTTTCTCACTTACTTCTATACGGCTTAACCATGCAGCATTAGGGTTGACCGGAGAAGTTGGCGAGTTGTGTAGTGCAATAGAGAAGTGGATTTATTATGGTCAAGGACTGGATCGAATAAACCTGATCGAGGAGCTCGGTGACTGTTTGTGGTATATTGCACTGACTTGTAATGTTATTGGCGTAGACCTTGGAAGCGTTATGGAGGCTAACATCAGCAAGCTGTGTAAATGGTACCCTGAGAAATACACAGATCGGCAAGCTGCTGAAGAAAACCGCGATCGCCAGGCAGAACGAAAACAATTAGAAGAGTTTCGAGAGGAGATGCACTAACCATTCGTAGCGGCGTTAAGGAGCTGGATACTTTAGAGTAACAACGACAGGGATGTGATAGGAACTATGCCGAAGGTCAAAGACTTACCACCCAAAAACCTAAGACCATTCATTTTTCACGGACTTAACTTAGACTGGCAAGAAGACAGTGAAGAGGCAGCAGCCGACGAGTGTCCGTGGTGCGGTCACGATCACTTTTCTATAAACGTAGCTACTACGAAGTGGTACTGCTTCCGGTGTGAGGCAAAGGGAAACACTTCTGCGTTTCTGCTTAAACTCTGGGAGTACAGTAATGAGTTGACCACGAAGTATTCTGAGCTACAACAGGACCGCAATCTGCTCTACCCAAATACATTGATGCACTGGGGAGTAGTCTTCTCTGCGCTTACTCGTTGCTGGATGGTGCCGGGCTATAATGTAGACGGCAAGTTGCGGCAGCTATACAGGCTTGTAGTAGGGTCGGATCGTAGCATTCTGCTACCTACCCCTACGCTAGGTCATCACCTTCACGGCGTAAACCTCTATAGCGAGGGCAAGTCTATAGTCTATCTCTGTGAAGGTCCGTGGGATGCGATGGTGCTATGGGAAATACTGAGCCACACTAAGGAAACTGAGAGAGGGTTGCAGGAGACTGCAAACCCGGAAGCTAGTATGTTGAGGGATGCAAACGTACTGGCTGTCCCGGGATGCACCGTATTCAACGAAGCATGGCTACCGTTGTTCACCGACAAGGTCGTAAACCTGATGTATGACAACGACCACCCGAAACGGCATCCTACGACGAAGAAGCGTATTCCTGCAACCGGGTTGAAATCGATGCAGAGACTGAGTGACATGTTGCTTGGCGCAAAACATCCACCGAAAGAAGTCAACTGCTTATGTTGGGGCGCAACTGACGGTTACGACTTGGAACTGCCAAGCGGGTATGATGTGAGGGATCGCCTGAGCGGTGCTAAGTAGTAAGTAATACCCCCTAAAAGGTATATAAACCTACAAAATATAAACAATCGAAAGGCTATTAAACTGCCATGCCCAAGCTACATTGGCCTACTGCCCAAACACCCGAAATTAGCCCCCTAGCTGCCCGTATAGTGGCCTTGGAGGGGCTGCTTGGCATGTTGGTACCCGCCGCTACACTGGCTGCGTATGGCAATCATAAGCCGTCGAAAAAAACCAAGTCTACAGGTGGGGGGTCGGCTAACCTAGAATGCCTACCCTGTGAGAGCTACAAGGAACTTGTACTGACTTGGCAGCAAGCGATGGAATGGACTAACGGACTGGATTATGCGCTGACTGTAATGCTGGCTAGCATCGCGTCGACGAAGTCTGTAGGCGATCAGTTGTGGGTTAAGGTCATTGGACCAGCCTCTTGCGGGAAGTCTACGCTTTGCGAGGCAGTCAGCGTCAACAAGAAGTACGTCTTTCCTAAGAGCACTATCAGAGGATTTCATTCTGGCTTTGTGTTGGATGGTAGCGAAAAAGAGGACCACAGTCTCATCGCAAGGCTCTACGGCAAGACGCTGGTTACGAAGGATGGTGACACACTGTTGCAATCACCGAACTTAGCACAGATACTTGCAGAGGCCAGAGACATCTATGATGGAACCAGTCGGACACACTACCGTAATGCGAAGTCGAAAGACTACGAGGGATTGCGGATGACTTGGATATTGTGTGGAACCAAGTCGTTGCAAAAGATAGATGAGAGCGAACTAGGCGAGCGGTTCTTAGATTGTGTGCTTATGCACAAGATAGACGACGAGTTAGAAGACGAGGTATTGTGGAGGGTGGCTAACCGCGCGGATCGTGACGCGGTCATCGAGTCAGAAGGAGAGGCTGAAAAGCAGTATGCGCCTGAGTTAGCAAAAGCAATGCAGTTGACTGGCGGCTATGTGGGTTACCTGCGTTCTAACGCGATGGATTTGTTGCCACTGGTAGAAAACTCTGATGAAGCTAAAAGAGCGTGTACCAGGCTGGGGAAGTTCATTGCTCACATGCGAGCGCGTCCTAGCAATAGGCAAGAAGGAACTGCTGAAAGGGAGTTTGCAGCCAGACTGGTCAGTCAATTAGTTAGACTGGCAAAGTGTTTGGCGCTGGTGCTTAATAGGGAAAGCGTAGATGAATCTGTAATGAGTAGAGTCAGGCGCGTGGCCTTGGATACCAGTCGTGGTCAGACGTTGAAAATTGTTACCCACCTGTACGGGAGGGTAGAGGGCTCTGAGTCGCGGGCTATTTCTGTAAGGGTCAACCTGAGTACGCAGAAGGTTAGCTCCTTACTTGCATTCTTACGGGAGATCGGTGTAGTTGAGCGATTCAAAACAAAAAAGACCAGCAGGGTGGCAAGCGGCGTTACAAGGTGGAGGTTGACTAGGCGCATGAGAGAACTTTATAAAGAGGTATCACATGAAGACTGAGCTAGAGGACATGACGTTTGCTGAGATCAGGAAAGAATTCGGTAGGCTTGAGGGCAATAGCATGGAGCTACGCGTGATACGAGCTACACTTCAAGTCAATTGCCGAGTTGGTCAACAGTTGTTTTATCTAGGTATAGTGTACGACGAAAAGAAGAGCGTGCATAACAACCTTGTTGAAATACTTTTAGAGATGATTAAGGTAATCGGTAATGCCAAAGATTCCTAAGAAGAAACTGAAGCCGTATTGGGTTACAAGAGACAAACGGTTGGTGCGGCTGTATTACGGTGACGTGATACGGGTGCTCCGGCGTTTTCCGTCTCGTTCTGTCCATTGTGTTGTGACTAGTCCGCCGTACTGGGGATTGCGGTCGTACCTGGAAGAAAATCATGGAGATAAAGGAGTTGAGATCGGTTCAGAGAAGACTCCTGACGAGTTTGTGGCAAAGATGGTAGCGGTATTCCAAGAGGTGCGACGCGTGCTAAGGGACGACGGGACGGTTTGGCTGAATCTTGGGGACAGCCGTGGAGGCAAGTCGGGTCTGGAGTCTGGGTTGCCTGGCGGGAACCTTGTGGGTATGCCTTGGCGGGTAGCGCTGGCGTTGCAAGAGGACGGGTGGGTACTGCGGCAGGATATTATCTGGGCGAAGCCAAATCCTATGCCTGAGAGCATAAGGAACCGCTGTACTAAGTCTCACGATTACATTTTCCTGCTGACTAAGAAGGGGAGCGGGTACTTCTGTGATATGGAAGCGATAAAATTGAAGTCAGGCAACTGGAATAGCGCAACATCATCATTTTCTAAACCGAGACCTAAATCAAACACAATGACGGCAAAACAAAGAGATATGCAGCGTACTCAGTTTGCAGACAATACACACCATCCAGATATAGAACACAGTACTTGCAACAGACGCTCTGTCTGGACGGTAGAAGACAAGCAATTCTTTGTTGATTGGCTAAACGAGAATTTCCCTGAAGCCTTACGAGAGTTCGCGAGACAGTGCAAAAACAAGAAGGACGTTTGGAGAGTAGCCACAGAGTCTTTCAGCGGCGCGCACTTCGCAACCTTTCCTAAGAATCTGATACTGCCTTGTGTGTTGGCAGGGACTTCTGAGAAGGGATGTTGCGTTAGGTGTGGTGCGCCTTGGAAGAGAGTAACGAAGGTGAAGAAGTTGAAGAGGAAACGGCTGAGGGATTACGTGAAGCGTAAGCCAAAGATGGTTGTTGGCAGAAGGTCTGGTATACCTGGGCAACTTCCTCAGCTAGCGGTTAGGGTGGGCAAAATGAACACTATCGCAAACAGTGTTGCTGGGGTAGACGTGAAGACTGTTGGATGGGAGCCTGGCTGTTGTTGTACTATTAGGAAGGTAATCCCTTGCACGGTACTCGATCCCTTTATTGGTAGCGGTACAACCTGCTGTGTAGCGCTAGGAAGCGGTAGACGGTCTATTGGTATCGACCTCAGCGAAGAGTACCTTAGGGAAAATGCTGTACCAAGAATAATTAGTGAGCTGCTGGCCAGGCCGGCACTCACTTACCAAACAGGTGTTGATGTAGCTATAGTTGAAGAGGGAGAGCTTATCTCGTAAACCTTTTACTGGTAAGCACTTACATACTATACTACAGTAGTAGTATAGTAGTAGTAGACCCTACCGTATACTTAGTATAATGTATTAGACGGGCTATTGCAAGGGCTACCTAAGGAAAATTTTGGTAGAGTTTCCTGTAAAATTTAGGGCTTTCCTATTCAGGTCTAGACGTGTAATATAGAAGGGGCAAGTGTTTGGGGGTAAGCGCGTGTAGTAGAGGAGAATGACAGATGGCTAAGCTAAGTGAGATGCAAGAGGCGCATGTTTTGAGGCTCGCTGAGGAAGGTGTTTCTCAGCGCATGATATCTGAGGTTGTAGGAGTTGCTAGAAACGCGGTATATAGAGTATTGAGAGATGCAAGAGGGGAGAAGCCTAAAGACTACAAGTGTGAGGGGTGTGGTAGAAGGATTCGTGTTCCTGAGTGCATAGTTTGTAGAGATCGAAAGGCGCTTGGGATTGAGGATTAGAGGGGCTTAACTGAAGTGGGCTAGATGAAAAGGAGCGCATGATGGGTTGTAAACCTACAGACGATGCAGAAGCAACGGCAGGAGCAGTGAAAGATCTAGAGGAGATGCTAGCGTCGTTGAATGAGGTAATGATGGGTACCATAGAAGTAGTTGCGGGGGTAAAGGTGTCTATAGCATCATTGGAGAAACGACTGAAGGTGTTTGAGTCGGAAGACGCGCCGAAGGGTGATGTTCAAGGACCGGGATTTGTTAGCTCTTTCTTGTTTCGTTATCAACTGTCCCTAGTAGATGCTGTGCCGATGTGTAACCGATTGGCATACCTGGACCGAGTGGCTGGAGTTTGCCGAGATTGTGAACAGAAGTATGGAAGGAAGATCAAAGCGTATCAGGCTGCGTTCAAAGCGTATAAAATTGTGGCTGTAGGGGAACATGAGACTGATCTTATAGAACATGAGACTAAGCTCAGAGCGTTGATAGAAGAGACCAAAGAGTTGAGGGATGAGCTCAGAGGTTGTGAGGCTAAGCTCGAGATTAGTGAAGACAGGCTTAGAGAGCTTCAGAGAGAGGAGCCTAAGTGGACTGAGTTGACTGAGTAGTAGTGAAAACTGAGTATTAGGGGTATACTGTACTAGGAGGTTAAGGATGGGTACGAAGTTGATTAAGCCGAGGAAGAGGGGAGGAAATTGGAAGTACCTCACTTCTGGACAGTATATGTTCTGCTTGGAAATGTTAGCTTCTAAGATGATGAACGCTGCGGAGGCTGCAAGGAACGCAGGCTATCATAATCCTGCACAGGCAGCTAACAAGCTGATGAAGATCAAGCGGGTAGCGTTGATACTTAAGAAGGAGATGGAGGAGAGGATTGATCGTACAAAGTTGAGTGCTGATAGAATCCTGGAAGAGGTCGCTTACTGTGCCTTGCGTGATCCGCTTGATCTGTGTGACGAGAACGGCAAGATCATAATGGACGATATGCGCAAGCTTCCCGAGCGGATAAGGCGTTGCATCGATGGCATTAAGTTGAAACGGTATGTAGATGCAGAGACGGGGGACGTAACAGAGACTATGGAGATGAAGTTGGTGTCTAAGATGTCTGCGCTAGAACTAGCTGCACGGCATTTCGGGTTGATTGGTCCGCAGAAGCTTGATGTGAGAGTGCTGCCGCTTGACTTTGACGCGATGGTTTTGGATCAGAAGAACTCAGCAGATCCGATAGAGGAAAGGCTGCAGCTAGAGGAGAATGGTAGTGAAAGTCCTAGCTGAGTTGAATAAGCTGACTAAGAGAACGGAAATCCTTTCGCTGCGCGCGCAAACATTTGAGGAGGAAAGGATTCTAGGTTGTATAGTGAAGGGTGCTAAAGAGAATAGGTTCTTTGAGATTACTGATTCTAGTGGGAATCGCTTGTTCTCTTTTAGATTCGTGTAATGAACTTGAGGGTCTTGAAGGATGACTGGATTTGACGCGGAATCTACTGGGAGGCGCTTAGCAATTCACTTGCGAAAGAACAACTTCGCAATCTGTCATATCATCTTGGATACTATTGAGCAGGAATTGATTGCACGGAAGAAGGTGGCGCCTAGGGAGGCTATAGCTGAGCTTCCGTTGCCTCTGAGGCTGGTCAATAAGTTAGAGGATCTGGGATTCCTCTACATTAAAGACCTAGCAGATGTGAACTTCGAAGAGATGAAGAAAGAAGTGAAGTATATGGGGGATGGAAACATCGAGCTTCTAACTCGGGTGGTAGGCGAGGCGCTGACGGCGATAGAAGAGGAAAGGGTTATGGTTGAAGGACCGTAGAGAATGTTGTCATGCTTGTAATTGATCCTATCCAATTCCAAAAGAAGCTGTGGCCTAGTACGAATTTCTATGATAAGCAACGGGAGACTATCTACAGCGTTCGAGATGATCAGGAGACGGTTGTTCCAGCCGGCAACATGTTGGGAAAGGATTACGTGGCGGCGTTTATCGTAATATGGTTCTTTCTGAGTAGGCATCCGTGCCGCATTGTGACTACCAGCGCGAAGGATGATCACTTGCGGGTACTGTGGGGAGAAATCCACCGGTTCATTACGAGCAGCGAGTACCCGCTTGACCATAATCGCGGTGGTCCGCTGGTAGTGAATCAGAGAGAGCTGCGCAAGGTTGTGAAAGGTGAGCCTGATGGATTCAGTTACGCGATAGGGATGGTAGCAAGCCCTGAGAGATCGGCAGCCTTCCAAGGGCATCACGTAGCAAGGACTGGTGATGGCGTACCGAGGACGCTGTTCGTTGTGGATGAAGCTAGTAGCGTTCCAGACGAGTACTACAAGATGGCGAGCACCTGGGCAAGCCGGATACTGATCATAGGTAATCCTTGGCCTTGCGATAACTTTTTTCGTCATGCAGTTGAGGGTAAGCCTGGAACGGAAGATAAAGGAGGGAACATCCGCGCTAAAGGAAACTGTCACTATGAGCGGCGTATTATAAAGATCAAGGCTGTCGATAGTCCGAACGTGCGCTTAGCGCTGGCTCAAATTAGGAATGGGAAAAAGCCTACCGGCGAAATCATTATTCCTGGTGTAAAGCCGTACGACGAGTACCTCAAGAATAAGAGTAGATGGGACAACGTTCAACGATGCGTGAGCCTAGAAGCGGAGTTCTATAAAGGCGCTGAGGTACTACTGTTTCCACCTGAGTGGCTCAACGAAGCCGAGCGGTTGGCAAGGAATCTAGGAAATAAGCGCAGAATGGCAAAGACGATCGGCGTTGATCCTGCTGAAGGCGGCGACGATACGGTGATGATTGCCATGGATGACCTTGGCGTGATTGAGATGGTATCTAAAAAGACCCCTAACACGTGGATAATCGTAGGAGAGGTTATTGCATTTATGAAAAAGCACGGCGTTGGAGCCGAGAATGTATTGTTTGACAGGGGAGGCGGTGGTAAGCAGATTGCAGATGCGTTACGGGCGAAGGGCTACAATGTGAGGACGGTTCATTTCGGTGAGTCTGCGGTTCCGGAGAAGAAGCGCGGGATGACGATATTGGAGCAGCGCAAGCTGAACGACGAAACGAAAGCTATCTACAAAAACCGCAGAGCACAGATGTATGGATTGACTAGCCTCAAACTGGATCCTTCCGTAGGTAGTGGTGGATTTGCAATACCTGTGATATACACGGAGTTGCGGAGACAGATGGCTCCGGTTCCTAGAACGTATGACGAGGAAGGTCGATTATGGTTGTTGCCAAAGCGAAACAAAGATCCCAAGAGCGACAAGCCTACGATGATAAGTCTGCTAGGATGTAGCCCAGATGAGATGGATGCGCTTGTGTTGGGAGTGTTCGGATTGGTGCATAAGCAGCAAGCGTTCAAAGTTCAGTCTATGGTTTAACTAGAGTTAGCGTAGGAGCTAGAAGGAAAAAGGACTATGATGCGAAAAGCACGATCTATTGCACTGTCTGCTAGTAGAACGGGGTCAGTATTCCGTGGCACGAAGCAGGCTAGTTCTGCTAACGGTAACTTTGACCGGGAGCTGATAACGAACTTGTTGTTGTCACGCACGCAGATGATGAAGCAGATGATGGACCCGCGGCGCAGTATCAACGATGACTGTGGTTATCCTGAAACTCACGATATTACGAGCGGGATGTACAAGAGGATGTATGACCGTGAGCCTGTTGCTACACGAGTCGTGCAAGTGCTTTCACAGGAGTGCTGGCAGTCTCCACCGGTTGTGGTTGAGACTGAGGATACGACATTTGAGCAGGCATGGGCAGATGTAGGGGACAAATTGCGTGGTGACAACTGGTATAAGGACAAAGAAGACAACGCGGTTTGGCAGTATCTGCTCCGTGCTGACGAGCTCAGCGGTATTGGTACCTTCGGGGTACTATTGCTGGGATTCAATGACGGGAAAGAGCTGAACGAGCCTGTTGAACTACGTAAGAACATGGAGTTGTTGTTTTTGCGGGCATTCGATGAGTCGCTGGTTGAGATTTCTCCAAGTGACTACGACCCTGATCCTGCGAGTTCTAGGTTCGGGCAGCCTATGATGTACAGCATCACGCTCAACAATCCAAGGGGTGGTGGTGGACTTTTGTTAGGTACAGTAAGAGTACATTGGACCAGGATCATTCACTTAGCGGACAACCTCGGTAGCAGTGAGACGATAGGAGTACCTAGACAACGTCCTGTGTGGAATCGGTTACTTGATCTCCGCAAACTCTACGGTGGTTCTGCTGAAATGTACTGGCGCGGTGCTTTCATGGGGCTGAGCATTGAAACCCATCCGTCGTTAGGTGGTGATGTAAGGCTTAATCCGGCGGATACGCGGTCTCAACTAGAGAACTATATGAACGGCCTTCAGCGGTACCTGGCTCTGTCTGGCGTGACGGCTAACACGTTAGCTCCGCAAGTAGTTGATCCTACGCCGCAGATTGACGCGCAGATCAAAGCAATCTGTATTCGTATTGGTATTCCGAAGCGTGTGTTTGAGGGTTCTGAGCGCGGTCAACTAGCGTCTACTCAAGACATGAAGGCTTGGAACGGCCGCCTGAGGTTCCGGCAGGCGATGTACATTACGCCGCGAATCATAGTTCCGTTCATTAACCGCTTGATTGTAACAGGAGTGCTCCCGAAGCCGTCGAAAGGCTACAACGTAGTCTGGCCTGACTTAGACGCACTGGGCGCTGATGAAAAGGCGACTGTTGCGGTGAAGCAGACTGAAGCACTGTCGAAGTATGTGCAGGGTGGTGTTGAGGCGATGCTACGCCCAATGGAGTTCTACACTAACATATTAGGACTGACTACGGAAGAGGCAACAGCTATACTAGAAGCTGCTGCTGATGCTGATCCTATCTTAGATGATGATGATGACGAAGACGACGAGGGTAAGGAGCTTGAAAAGGGAAAGCAGGGAGGTAGTCGTGGTGGATCTAAAAGGTGATAGTGACAGTGGAGAAAAGCGCGGGACGTACCTACCGACGCCTGATCAGATAGCAGAAGAGACTGCGAAGATCAGAGATAGGTGGAAGGATCGTCTTCAGCGGAAGCCTTCTAAACGAAATCCAAGAGCCAAAAAGGGCTATGCGCCTCGAGTGTATAAGTTGAGTTTGCAGAAGCTCAAAGGTTTCTTTTTTGAGAGAGTAGACTGATGCCTGAAATAAGGATTGGAGATATCGGTTGGCGAGTATTCAAAGGATTGGATGGTGTCTATTTGAGTCGTATGGAAGTGGTAGGAATGTCTCCAACTGGGAGTTCTATACATTGGAGGTCATTAGACACCTTACCTTCTAAAGTATTCAAGGGACGTAGAAAAGCTGAATTCACGAGAGAAGGTGCTGTGTTGGATTACCAAACGGATTTACTTATTAGATTTCGTATAAGATGGGGGATCATTCATTATATTAATCGTATCCCTTCTTTGGTAAAAGAAATTCTTGAATCAGAAGAATTACTTGAAAGAGTAGACTGATGCCTGTCCAATCATGCCAGATCGGCGGTAAGCCAGGCTGGAAGTGGGGGAAGTCCGGCAAGTGTTACACTGGCGTAGGCGCGCGAGCACGTGCTGCAAAACAAGGTAGTGCGATACGCGCATCCGGCTTCGTTGGAAACCGTACTACAATCGTTCCGGGCAATCCGCTGAAAGCCGATCCTACAAGGACGACTACGCTCCGTAGAATGTTCGAGACGGAGATCCGTAGGCGCTTGATTATAATTGCCAGGAAAGTACGGCAGCTAGTGGAAGTAGAAGATGCGTTCGGTCTGAAGACCAGAACAGGTGAATTTACAGTAAGTAACAAGGAGCAAGGCGATGACCTATTCAACGCTGGATCTGTGGGTGAAGCTGGAGGAGTTGGAGAAGAAGGTAGACCAACTAACGGAGATGAGTGTTGCGACATTGGAAAAGAAGAGGTTAGGAGCATTGGAAACAGTAGGAAACCAATTAACGGAGATAGGCGAGATGAAGAAAAGAACAACCGAGAAGATGTCGGAGCTGGTAGCGCTGCTGGAGAAGTATATACCCCTAGAGAGATAGTCGGCAATACGCGATGGGCTTTTCAGACTGATCCACAAAAGGTTGAGTCGTTTCGTAAGTGGATAGGTACGCAAGTCGAAGCCGACATTTTGGTGGCTCAGACTAGTCTAGAGGATGCCTACTGGACCAGCTTCGTTGAAGAGGCTTACAAGAAGGGGGCGGGTAGAGCGTTTGACGACGTGCGTAAGCCTGCTCTTTGGAGCGGTAAAGAGGGGGAGTTCTTTCGAGGCACTCGTGAGGAGTTTCTACGGCAATCGTTTGGTAGACCTGTTGCAATTCAAAAGGTTAAGCTCCTTGCAGGAAGAGTGTTTACCAGCCTGGAGGGTATTTCTAGCACGATAAGCACGAAAATGACGCAGGCTCTGGCTCAGGGACTTGCTATGGGTCAGAACCCTCGTGGTATAGCTAGGACGATGATCAAGGAGGGTATCGGATTTACAAAGAGGCGCGGCATACAATCTAGGGCATTGACGATAGCCAGGACTGAGACCATACGCGCGCACGCAGAGGGCCAATTAGATGCCTTAGAGTCGTTGGGTGTGACTGAGGTTGGTGTGATGGTGGAGTGGAGCACGGCTGGTGATGACCGTGTGTGCCAGCTCTGTCAACCACTTGAGAGCACCGTGCTGAAGATCAAGGAGGCTAGAGGTATCCTCCCGAGACATCCGAATTGTAGGTGTAGTTTCATCCCGGCGAACGTCGGTGAGTCTAAGAAGGGTCAGATTCGTGGTAAGGCGAAGGTGCAGAAAGCGCGCAACGACTCAATCCGGGCTGAGATGCCAAAGCGCAGTAGGCGCACTCTAGCGGAACAGAAGGATAGGTCGCCATGGCCTGGAGCGGATAAGAGGATTGTAAAGGTACGGCCGAAGAGTGTGTTAGACGCTCCAAAGGTGAAGGTTAAAGAGGAAGCTCCTACGAGAGTAAAGCCTGATTTGCTTTTACCTACAAATACACCTGGGAAGAAACTTCCGTCTGGTCGAGTGGCCGAAATTATGGACCAGAATACGGATGCTGCGCTTGATATACAAGCTATCAAGCGGGACTTAGCGAAGGAGTCGGAGTTCTTTGTGTCTGCTGAAGTCAGTATAGCGGACCTGAAGGGTTTGGACGATATTGACGTGATAGCCGGTAGAGCTAATCTACGAAAGGGAGAAATTATCGTTGGTAGAGACGGGACTATCTACGATGGTAGGCATAGGGCAGCATTAGCAAGATCCCGGGGGCAAGAAAAAATCAAGGCTTGGGTTCCTATTGAGAAGCCACCGTTAAGATTGACAAGGAAGATTGGCCCTGGTGTTGTAAAGAGTCTTCCACGGGAGATTACTGAACAGTTCACTAAGGCCGAGAGATTGGAGTTTGGTCGGCTCGCGAAGATTCGTACTTCGTTGAACAAGAAGATCAAACTAGGGGCGGCAACTAATGTGGAAGTCTTGGAAGTTGAGCAAGTTCGTAAACGGCTGGCTGAACTCAAGGCTATAGCTAAAAAGCGAGCAAAGGGTGGTGGAGTCAAGCCTAAGCCTAAGCCTAAGCCAAAGCCCCCTAAGCCTGGACCAAAACCTAGGACTAAGCCTGAGCCTGCAGGGATTGCAGTCAAGCCTAAGCCTAAGCCGTTTGTGCCGGATACGAAGTCTATTGACATGCTGGATAAGGGGGCTAGCGCTCGAGCAAAAGATGTCCAATACGTTTTCAAGGAAGACGAGCCTCTGAAGATATACCATGTAACCACAAAGGATGCAGCCAAGAAGATAAGGAAAGAGGGGTTCAAAGGTTCCGCAAAAAACATATTCCAGGGATTTGAGTCAGAGGTTCAAGGGACTTACGGCTGGGCAGATTTGGATAGGGCTAGATTTGAAGTAGCACGAATGGCGGATGCGATAGCGGATACGGCTAAAGGAGTGGCTAAGGCGGCAGATGACTTTGTGATTATAGAAATTGAAGTACCCAAGATTAGGTTCAAAGACCTGAGACCGGATGAAGACTTTTCGCTTCTGAAGAAAGATTGGAAGAAGTCTTTAGAAGAAATGAAGAGTGTAGCAGTACAGGGTGATCTACCAGCAAGCTCTATACGCACCATCTACACTCATACGAAGTTACCTAGCCCTAAAGGATATCTAACAGGGCAGGCCGTGGCGGATGAGGCGACATTGATAGTTGACAAGGGTGTTGCTAGAGGGATCAAGGAGAGAGCTACAAGAAGAGGACTGAATACTGCTCACGGAAAGGCGAAGGCTAGGTACAATGATCTGGTAAGAGATATGGTGGATAAGAAGGCGTACGTGGCTGCTAAGGTGGATCTTCATGTTGTCTTGAGAGGATCTGCTTGGGATCATCCTGAGGTCGTTGCGGCTAGGAACAAAATGAAAACTTTGGCAGCAGTCAAGGACCCTATAGCTACGAAAGCAGCTAAGCAAGAGTTGCAAAAACATGGTAAAGCTCTTGGGAACTTTGAGGCAGGCATCAGGAAACTAAACAAGGTAGATGAGCTAGCGATGAAGAAGCTGGTACGACTGAACCCGGACGCTCGGTCAAAAGTTAAGATCAGTTACAAGGGCGCTCAGAAAACTGTCAAGGATGGTGTAAAGGCGTTTGAAGATGTGGTGACAAAAGAGGTGTTGGACAACACGACGCTCGTTGTGAATGACATCAAAGGCCGTAGCCATTATAATGCTTTTGGTGCTAGTGTTGACACGGCTGCTAACAAAAAGACGATGATACATGAGATGGGTCACTGGTTAGAAGGACGTAAACGCAAGAATACGAAAGCTGCTCAAGATTTCCTCCACAGGAGAACTAAGGGGGCGGAGCAAATACACCTAGGAGAAAATTATGGTCTTACTGAATTCTATAAGCCTAGAACTGATGGAGGGAAGTGGACGAGTAACTATATAGGGAAGGTGTACAGTTATGGAAGCACTGAAGTAGTGTCGATGGGGCTGGCGGAATACGCGACGAACCCATTGAAGTTGGCTAAGGACGACAAAGGGCTATTTGATTTTATAGCTAGTATTGTAAGAGGAGATTTCCTATGAGAGTTGTAGTTGATTTTGGGGGGAGCCTTGCAATAGTCGAGGATAGACGTTGGGACTCAGATGACAAGCAACTGGCTAAGAGACTGAACACTGAGATACCCACGGAGGACATCGGCCCTGAGTATCCAAATCCGGACCTGACGATCGCGGAGAGGGCTATCGATCTGCTAGGTGGAACGGTAATCTTTCAAGATGATCCCCCCGAACACCTTCCAGATAGGATCTACTAGCGTGACTGACAACAGTTTTACGAAGACTCAGAACGCTATCCTCTGTGTGCTCGCAGACGGGCAGCCGCACACGCGCAAGGAGTTACATGGATGCTTGCCAGATGAGATGACTGAGCTGTCTGCGGTGAGAGTCCATATCTGCAACATCCGTAAGACGCTGCGGCTAAGGGGAGAAGACATCATCTGCGAATTGCACAAAAGAGCTATTCACTACCGCCACGTCAAAATAATCTCCCGCCGCACCTAAGTTGCCGCTGTGTATGGGCTTAGGTCCTTAACGTATAAGCGTTAAACCTTACAGGTTGGCCTTTACACGGGTTGAGGATAAGCTATAAACTTCGGGCATGGAAACGCTCGTATCTAACCTAGCTGGGAAAACCCGTCGAGAGACGTTCGACGGTAGGCAATTTCTCGTAGCTCCTGTAACGCTTATCGTTCCGGGAGTTCTCAACGGTTCTTGTGGTCCACTGCTATATTCGTCTGATGAGATTGCCAAGAACGTAGATGCCTGGAATGGCATTCCGTTGGTGGTTGACCATCCGGTAGACGATAGTGGTCAATTCGTCTCCGCTCGTAGTCCTAGTATACTTGATGCGCAAGGTGTTGGGCATCTGTTTCAAGCTAACGCCAACGGCAAGTTGACTGCCGAAGGTTGGTTTGATGTTGAGAAGACGTCGCAGGTAGATGATCGTATCATGCAATCTCTTGAGGCAGGAAAGCCGATTGAATTGAGCACGGGGCTGATTGCCACGAGTGAGCCGGTAGACAAAGGAGCAGCTTTCAATGGAACTCCTTATTCCTTCATTGCTCGCAACTACCGTCCAGACCATCTAGCGATTCTACTTGATCAGGTTGGAGCCTGCTCGCTAGAAGATGGTTGTGGGGTGTTAGCAAACTCCATCAACGCAAGCGCGATTGGGAAGATCAATCAGTTGTTGGGGATTACCGATAATGAGCTGTCGCACGATGACCTACGCACAAGTCTTAGTGTGAAGCTCAAGGAGCGATTTGGTAGTGGATCAACTGACGTGGAAGATCCCTGGGTGGTCGATACATTCCAGAATAAAGTGATCTATGCTTTCAACGGAAAGCATTTTCGGTTAGGGTTTTCAAGAGCAAAAGACAAAGTGTCCCTGAGTGATCTGCTTCCTGTTGAAGTTACAAGAATTACTCAGTGGAAGGTAACTACAAACACTGGAGGACAGAAGATGTCTCTTAGCGACAACCAAAAGAAAAAGATCGTGGATGACCTCATTGCCAATACATGCTGTTGGGAAGAAGAGGATCGGGAGATGCTCAGTGCTCTCAGTGATAACAAGCTGACTGCGATGAAGGAGCACGGCGAAAAGGAGGTCGCTGAAAAGAAGCGGCACGAGGTTCTCACGAACGCCATGAAGAAGGGGGTTACCGATCCGGGTGGCAACAACCATGTCTGGAGCGAGGAGAAGAACGATTGGGTGATGAAGCCGAAGGAAAAGGAGAAGGAACCCGTAGCAAACCAGAACGCTCCACCGACTGAGGCTGAGTGGTTGGCGACGGCGCCTGAGAGCGTGCGAGAGGATCTGGAGTTTGCGCGTGCTGAGAAGAGCAAGCAGAAGAGTGCGCTTGTCAAGCAACTCGTGGCAAACGTCAAGGACGAACAGCACCAAGCACGATTGTCTGATAGGTTCCTGAAGAAGAGCCTCGGTGATCTTCAAGACATGGTTGCCATTCTACCTGAGGACAAGCAAGTGCCCGTAGCCAACTGGTCTGGGTCACCGGCTCCCGGGTCATCTTCATCTAACGCAGAGGAAAACTTTGCGCCGTTCGGTTTGCCTAACGACTACATCAAAGATGAGTCGGACAAGAACTGAGAGCCTCTGGCGGCCAGGACTCACTTATCGAAACAAACATGACTTTCAAATAGGAGAATCCCATGAAGGGGACACGAATTCTTGTTACGTCAAAGCCGCGCGGTGTATTTGAGGACGTGTATGTCGTCGGCACCCCAAAGCCTGGAACGATAATGGAGATTGAGCCGACTACGGCTGAAGTCGGTGGCCTCTTCCACTATGCCGTCTACGGTACGCAGGCCGCAAGTAGTGGTCAGTACGTCTCAAACGACGGTGACCGCAAGGCCATCGCGATTCTGCTTGAGTACGATCAGCAGGGTGGCATCTACTCGCGGTCCTACGTAGACGACGAGCTGGGCAGGATCTACTGGCCCGTCATGGGTGAGCAATTTAATATCCTCGTTGAGGATGTTGCTGGCACTGGCGACGATTTTGCCATCGGGGAAGAGATGATGGTTGACGACGGCACTGGTAAACTTCTAACCGCTGATTCCAATGCGGAAGCGCACCCGTTCACCGCTTTGGAAGTTGTGACCGATCCCACGGCAGATCACTGGATTTGGTGTCGGTTCAACGGTGAGGGTGGCGCGTAACCTCATATAGCTAGCAATCAGCTTCACGGAGAACTAACCTCCAGAAGGAGAAAGAAACGATGTCAGGATTCATTGATCAGGTAGAGATTGACTTTATTGTCAACGGTGAGGGCCATGGTAGTCTCGCGAAAGGCATTGCTTCTGGTCAACTCACCTTGGAATCGAGAGTAGGATTCGATCCGGGTATCCTACGACCCGTCATTCAGAATGATGGGAATAAGTATTGTGTGATAAAGACCGGGCGGTTTATCACGAACAAAGCCGGAGAACAAGAGCCCGAGAGCAAGCACATCCCTTTGCGAACGCTCGTCAACAACGGGATGGTTCCGTTTACGTTCAACGCTTCGGCGTTGCCCCACCACACTTGGCAACGGATCGATAGGGCCGTCATCAAGGCTTCAAGGGATAGGCTTAATGCCTGGAATGACCTTGCTGCTGCGAATACATACGGTGGCTTCGATGGTATGGCAGTCACGGCCTTGATTAAGGATACGATGACTGATCCCGGAGATGCTAAGGTGGACATGGACACGCTATCGGATGACATGTCTGATGCCCCTCTCTTCACCCCGGATATTCTGCCGCTGCCCATCATCCACGCTGGAGCTAGTATCTCCCAGCGTCGACTGGCCCAGTCTCGTAACGGTAGTATGCCTCTGGACACTTCTCTTATTGAGGCATCCGGTCGTAGGTGTTCCGAGACTTTGGAGAAGATGACTATCGGTATGGTCGACTACTCCACTCTGAAGATTGGGTCGTCAACGGACTTCTCTAACCGTGGTATCTATGGCTTCAGGACGCAGCCGGATAGAATCACGAAGACGGACATTACAACTAGCGGGTCCTTTGTAGCTCAAACGTTCGTGAATGAAATCATCGCGATGATCGAGCTTGCAAGAGCTCAGAAGTATTTTGGTCCCTTCGTGCTCTACTACTCGACTACTTGGGATCAGTTTCTGGCAAGGGATTACTTCGTTTTTGCTGACACGGGTTATGCTGCGGCTCCGACGATGACGGTGTTACAGCGAGTTGAGCAGATCAAGAAGATCAAACGAGTTGTGTCCCTTGACATGTTCACGAGCGCTAATGAGCTGCTGCTAGTGCAGATGACCAGTGAAACTGTACGAGCCGTGAATGGAATGGATTTCATGACCGTGCAATGGACAAAGGACGGTGGTGCTCAAACGATGTTGAGGGTCATGGGGATCAAGGTCCCTGATCTACGATCTCAGTATGTTGGGCAGAGCACGTCAAGCCGTAAGTGCGCTATCGTTCACGGAACGATTGCGTAATATCACCCCTCTTGTAGCTGGCTCGGGGTAGCAGCTACAAGGGAATTTTCTGTTGACTTGTCTTTTAGTAATTGGAGCAATACCATGGCTGAGTGGAAAGTTCTTAGGGGGGTCATGCAGGATAAGACTGTAAAGCCTGTTTCGTTAGTTGATGTTCCTGGTGTGAAGCGGGTGGAGGGTGATGGGGAGTATTATGCAGGGGATGTTGTTGAGACGGATAAGGATCTGAGTCAACACAATACCCCTGGAGGGCAAAAGTTTGAAAGGGTATCTACGTTTCAGCCCATCGACAAGTCTGCTAAGACTACGTGGAAGATTCTCAGGGGAGTTTTGCAGGACAAGACTGTGAAACCCATCGCGCTTGTTGAGGTTCCTGGTATAGAACGTGTCGAGGGTGATGGAGTCTACTATACCGGTGATATCATCGAGACGGATAAGGACCTGAGTAAGCACAATACCCCTTCAGGGCAGAAGTTTGAGATGCTGTCTACGATTCAGTCTATTGACGATCCTGTTAGCAACCTGAATCGTATGACTGTTGCTGATCTTAGGGCGCTTGCGGAGCAAGAGGAAATCGACTTAGGTGACGCCCACTTGAAGGATGAAATCATAGAGGCAATTCGGACGACGTATGCCTGACCCCCTTCACACGTTCCATAGGAGCACTTCTAATGGCTTGGCGCGTGACGGAGGAAGATGTTAGAGGCATAGTTGATACTGATGAGGCTATCAGTATTGCCCCGTTTCTTAACATAGCTACAGCCCTGACGGATCATGTTTCTGCTCAGGATTCTGGCGGCGTGCTGAATGCCGCGCTGTTGGTTGAGATTGAGAAGTGGCTGGCCGCACATTTCTACGCAATCAAAGACCCTCAGTACATCGAGAAGAAAACTGAAGATGCAAGTGCGAAGTTCCAAGGCCAGACGGCAATGGCCCTGGACTCAACTTACTGGGGGCAGACGGCAAAGCAGTTAGATGTTTCAGGAACGCTTGCGGCGCTTGGTAAGACGGTGCCTAGTTTGGTCTGGGCAGGCTTGCCTCCAAGCGAGCAGACAGCCTATAGGGATAGAGACTGATGCCCTTGACTGAGGAAGAGGAACAGAGTTTGAAATCAGGGATCTACAACCTGACCAACCAGATGGAGAGTCTGAGGAGACAGGTTGAGCACTTAGGGCAGGTGATTAACAATCAAGCTGCTGCGCTATACACTCTGAAACAAGAGATCGAGGGAGCAAAGTAGTGCCTCCAATAGAGACTATATCTCGGCATCAGAAAGCGGTCTTGTGGGCTGCAAATGGATTCGACGACTTCGGCGAGCCGAAGGTAGACGCCGCTACGGAGATAACTGTGCGGTGGCAAGAAGGACTGCAGGAGGCTGTAGATCCGAATGGTAACACAATAGCGCTGGATGCTGTTGTTGTTGTTAATCAAGACGTGACGGTAGGAAGCATTATGTGGCTCGGGAAGAAGGATGACTTGGCTTCTCCGCCGGTAGATCTCAAGCAAGTGGTTTCCTTCAGCAAAATACCTGACGTGAAGGGTAGAGTTTTTCGGCGGAAGGTAGGACTGATTCGATACAGCAATGAACTCCCGGCACTGGCTTAGCTATGATAGTCAATCCCGTAGTATTCAGTGCGATTCGTGATGCGATTCCTAATGCGTCTCTGTTGCTATGGCGGCGCGGCCGCTGGGAACCGATAAATCGCATCATCTCTGGAGGAGACCGCACAATCTACTGTCATGCAGGAACTGTTGAGGTTGATGATGCAGGGTCTGTCTGGTCGCTCGAAATGCTTCAATGGAAGGGCGGTCTTCGTTACCCGCTTTGGAGGTATGTCCAAGATTATCCAGGCCGTATGGATGTCTTTTTTCCAAACGCTGGCGGGAGATTCTCTTACAAGCCGGATCTGGCTGTTGCTGAGATGCGAAAGCTGATCTCCAGGCCGTATGGTTACGGTAACATCCTCCACGTGGGTCTATCCTACGTTCCGCTTGTACGGTTGCTGGTGACCCCATCACTTGACGACGAAGCCAACGGCTATTGCGCCCCTCACTGCTCAATGGCAAGAGTTATAGCTGATACGGCCGGCGGAGTTGATCCAGTCTGTAATACGCCGGCGTATGCAACGACACCCGGTGACTTGGCAAGATCGTTGTTTTTCAGGTATCTGTATACGCTCTATTTCACCACCGAACAAGTTGTTAAGTGTATCAAGAGGATGCAATGATGGATAACCACAGATGGCTGGTTTTATCTATGTTGTTCGACGCGGTACTTCTCGTTGCTGCGGCGGTGATTTTGTCGCGGGCTTGCGGCCTAAAGTGGCGGCATAGTCTGGCTACCGCCACCGTCGTACTGCTGCTTGTGGCGGTTCTGGCTGGGCAGTGCTTTGGCGCTGACTTTCTAGCACTTGACATCCCGGTAGAACAACGTCAGCGATTCTGGAACTCCGACGGCTCTTGTGTTCAGTGTGCAATCGGAATGGTTGGCGTGAACATGAATATCGGAGCAGCCGAAATGCTGCTGTGGAATTCTCAATACGGCTCGCGCGTCCGTGGCGGGGCTGGGCCCTCGCGTGTGCGGGCGTACTGCAACGCGCGCGGGATCCCAGCGTACAACGTCACTGGTAACACAATGCCGTGGATTGAGTGGGCCTTGAAGACCGGTCGTGGTTGTGCGGTTCAATGGGGGAAGGGTCACATGGTCACCGCCGTGGGGATGTCTACGGACGGTCAGAGATTCGCGGTTTGCGACAACAACACTCCACAACGAGTGGATTGGTATTCGCGGGCCGAGTTTACTCAAAAGCATTATCCATGGGTGGTGATCCTGCGAGGACCGATCCCGGCCAATCAACCGCCGGTGTACTATCCGTGGTGGGAGAAGTGATTGTGAGAAAGACGTACTTAGTGTTTCTAATGGTGGAGCGTCTGCTGCTGCTGGTGGTAGTACTGTTCTTCTGTTGTGGTCCTAGAATTGGTAGTGATCTTGGAGCGCAAAAAGAAGAAATAGAAGATAGATTGATGAGATTAGAGTCAAGAACAGCGCAGTTGGAAATAGATTGCGACAAGTCAACAAATGCACCAAGACCTTAAGGAGGATGAAGCGATGAAGAGAATCGTTTTTGTGGTAGCAGTGATGTTACTCATCGGTTGCCACTCGCACGACTGCTACAGTCAAGGCGTTGATTTCGATGACGTGAAAAGCTACGGCAATGGTGTCGAGGTCCTGGGGGTGGCCGGGATTGAGAACTATCCGGACGTTGGAGCGGTTCTTCAGAGTGTTCCTCTGGACGACTCCGGAAAGTGGCACCTGGCGCTTTTTACGCAGTCGGGTTGTTCCGCCTGCGAGCGGCTGAAACGAGACCTTCAGGAGGACCCGTCACTGAAAGCCATTTCGGACTGGTGTCATTTCAATGTCTACTCGACCAGTAGCCGAAGCCAGCGGTTTCGGTTTCAGAGATTCAAGATCAGTGGCTACCCGACGTTGGTTTTGTATCCGCCGCAAGGATCAAACGTCTTCCCGTTTCAAACCGTCGATAGGATGACCGGCTACGACGGGGATGCCAACGGTCTGGTAAAGCGACTGCTCGCGAAGATCAGAGCGTTTGTGAAACGGTTTTTCCGGGGGCCGCCGGATGATCGTTATCGGCCAACACCGCCGCCTTATCGACCAGACCTTTCGCCGTACATCCCGGACCTCTCGCCGCTGATCCCCGACGTACCTGACTTGGCTCCCGATGACGCACCGGACGCCGGTGAATACGCTGAGTATCCCGAAGTGATTTTGATCATCGACCCGGAAGGTCTCGGTGAGAAGCTCAAGGCCAAGGCCGCCGAGAAAATGATCGAGCGGCTGCGTGAGAAATACGATCTACAACTGAAGATCCGCACGGTGAAGTGGGAAGATTCGATTGAGCAGTATCCGTTCGTTCGCCGTTCCGACACCCCTGCGATCGTGGTCACTCGCGATAAACGACTGGTCGGCTTTCTGTCGATCGGTGTGATGTCGGCCATGCGCGGGGAGCATTCTACTACCGGCGGCTTGGTGGCCACGGGTACCGCAGCCTCCGGTTGGATCGTGTTGGCAGTGGCCGGTGGCGTGCTGCTGTTGCGTGGTATGGCCCGTCGACGCAAGCAAGCCGGCAATGGCGAGGAGAGCGCCTTGCACCGCTTTCGGCCGTCCGTATTTCTTGGACGTGCAGTCGAGCGAGTCAGAGAGTCGCGGGCCCAGGCGGCCGCGTCCGAAATGGGGGCCAAGCGGAGCGCCGAAGACCTCAGTGCGGAGATCAAGACGGAAGCCGCCGCGGTCGACCAGCTAAAGAAGTCGCTTGACGGCAAGTAACAAGAGAGGGTTGTGTCATGGGACTGGAGCCTTGGGGCGAATGGGTTGCCGCCGGCTTGTTCTTGGTTGTCGGATTTGGAGCCGTCTACGGTAAACTTCGCTCGTTGTGTACACAGGTCGAAAGCCTGTCAGATCGTGTGGATCGCAATTACAATGAGCGTTTGCGAATCTGGGAAAGGCTGGATGAGCATAGCGTGGAGATTGCTAAATTGACTGTCAAGGTCGCACAACTGACAAGCGAGTGACGCAAGTTGGGAAGCTGAAAAGCACACGCAAATAGGACAATTCTCAGACAGATGGCACGTTTATTAGTATTCGCCAACGGCCCGGACCTGGGTCAGATTTCCGTCGCCAAGCCGGATGGCTGGGTGTTCGGGACAATGGAGGACAAGGCACAGTATCGCCTCAAACACGGCAACGTCGACGATTGGCCGGACACGTTCGTGATTGTTGACTTGGAGGGGTTGAGCATTGAAGAGGCTACGGCGCTTGCCGACCCGATCGTGACCTATCGCGATGGACCGATCGACCTCGCTGATGGATTGCCCAAGCAAATAATCACCATTCACCACAACAGCAAGGGGCTGATTGACTTCGATGCCATGGTGAACACGGGCACAAGGATAGCCGAGTTGGCAGACGATGGAAAGGTTCAACGGAACGTCGGCGAGGTCCGAGCGCACATAGTGGAGAGAAAGAGTGGCTGACTCTACCTCTGACATCCAGGCATCCGGTGGCGATTACACCACCATGCAGGCGTGGCTCGACGCCAAGAAGTCCGTGACGGGTATTCATACCGCTCTGGTAGCGGATGAATACATTGACGGACAGTTGCTCGCTAACGATGGAACGATGGTGGCGACGGCCTTCATCATCAAGCCGCAGGCGAGTGCCGGGCACAACGGCACGTCGCGGAACGTCGCCGGATCAGGTGCCGCCCTGAAGCACACCGATAGAGTGATCTTTTGGTACAACGCCAACGGGGCGAATTTCACCATCGAAGATATGGTGCTCGAGCAAACCGCCGGCAGCGATCAGAATACGTTGGGACAGGATACGGGATCTGTGTATACCCTGACACGGAGCATCTTTGAGAAGCGGGGCACGGCAACTAGTCGAAACATCGAGATTGCCACGGCCGGTATCACCATGGTCGTGCAAGATTGTTTCATCTACGGTCACACGACATTTGGAATAGATACGCGGCTCTCCAGCAACACGGTCGTCCACAACACGGTTATCGACGGCACCTTCGGCCTCCTTCCCCAAGATAACGGGACGGTCGCCAACAACATCTCGGTGAACACTTCGAGCGAAGACTATTTCGGGAGCGGCGCCAGCGCCAACCATGACGCCAATATCGCCGAGGACTTAACAGCGGTCACAGAGTGGGACAATGGAAACTCAGTCAACGACGTGGAATTCCTGGAGACGGG
>LAZR01000401.1_pt1 | contig 38049 bp, 100 predicted proteins | sample 329461 | NCBI WGS metagenome assembly LAZR01 (sample SAMN03002196, study PRJNA259156) | marine sediment metagenome | biome: sea floor; feature: Hydrothermal impacted sediments; material: marine sediment; isolation source: Loki non-amplified sample from Loki's castle hydrothermal vent sediment ...
TTGGGAGAACCTGCTACAGTCACAATGCACAGGCAAATCATGGATTTTCCAAAAGATATCATGATTGATCATATTAATGGAAACGGCATTGATAACCGTCGGTCTAATTTAAGGTTTGCAACATATTCCCAAAACTTGGCTAACATGAGATCAGTGGCCCCAAGTACTTCTCGTTTTAAGGGCGTATATTGGGATAAAAAAGCAAATGCATGGGGTTCTACAATACAGCATGAAAAAGAAAGAATATTTATAGGTTATTTTAACGATGAATACGCTGCTGCACTTGCTTATGACGCGCACGCTCGAGAATTATTTAAAGAATATGCATATTATGATGATCCAGATAACTATATAGGAACATTAGATTTCCCAGGAGCTGAAAATGCTTATGAAGCCGTTGACGTTAGCAATGCAATCTTTCCTCATGATTGGACGCATATAAACTATGCACAGTATCTTCCTAAGACAGATACTTTTATGGTCAGTCTTAGGTCATTTGATCTGATTGCAGAAATAAATAGATCAGGTGAAATTATTTGGAGCTTTGGTCCTGGAGTAATCAAACACCAACACTATCCAAAGGTACTAGATGATGGAACTGTTCTTATCTACGACAATGGAAATGGTCGTGTAATACGTATCACTCGAGATCAGAAAATTATTTGGGAGTACTCTGAAATCTATGCACCATTTTTAGGTGATAACGATTTACTTCCAGATGGTAATTACAAGATAGTTCAGACTACGGCTTTTGAAGCAACTGGTAATGCATCAGATCTTCGTATCGTGAATCCTGATAAAGAAACTCTTTGGAAACTGTCTTTCCCTGGTAACCATGTTTACAGGGTAGACTTACGGGAAAAGTAAAATGGCTTTCGCTGATCTGACTGAAGAACAGAAACAAGCAAGGTACGCTTATAACCGTGATAGGCGGGAGCGTATCAAACAGGCTGCTATTGTAGGAGGTTGGGAACCTCAAGAACGAGTGACTCTTAGTGAAGAAGAACGAGCTGATCGAAGACAGATGCATCAGATTCGTCGTCGTAAGACAATGACTGCTGTCTATGCAGAACTTCGATCTCAGGGACTTTCACCTGCAGAAGCGGATGATGAACTTGAAGAACTCGCGGGACAAGTAGAATTTCATGGTTCTGATCACTTTCACCCTTTTACTACTTTAGGTCCTAACTACTTTGACGACGCTCATGTCAGTGCAAGAGGTGTTGGACGAAAAAAGAAAAGACGTCGACGATAATTCTCTGAAAGCAATCATGAATATCTTTATAACAGGTGGTACTGGTTTTGTTGGAACTCATGTAGTTAATAGACTTATTGATCTCGGACATAATCTAGTTATCTTAACCCGAAGGCGTGAGCAATTCTTGCATCTCCAAGCTCAAGCTCATTACACCTCTCACTGGCCTAAAAACTTTCGTAACTACGACATGATCTATAACATGGCAGGAGTGTTAGGAAATGACAAGATACCTTTTTCTGTTTATGAAGAAGCTCATATCTCAATTCCTCGAGAATTATGCGCACGTGCTGCTCATCGGGTACCTGTAATACATCTTAGTACTGCATATATTGATTCAGAAACGAGTCATTACACATATATTGAAACTAAACGACAAAGTGAAAGGATACTGAAGAACCATTTTGAACAAGTAACGATCGTGAGACCTGGACCTATTTTTGGTCCTGGAGATCTACATCATCTACCACTGTATAAGATGGTGAAGAAGTTAGGGATCTTCTGTCCTATTCCAGGGGGAAATAACCGATTCTGTCCTACTCACGTATCTGATGTGGCTAATGTTATGATGCCTTCAGTAGCAAAACCTGGAGTACTACAAATTGCAGGAGAACCAGTAACTATTGGAGCTTTTATGAAAGAAGTCTCTAGATGGTTAAAAACTGGAACTCCTTTTATTCGCATACCTGCCTGGTTCAAGAAGGACTTTTTTGGAGTAGATAGGGTATTCGAATCTGATGTCGAACTAAACCGAGACTATCCCAACATCATTAGTGATGCAGTGGATTGGTATCAAGAGGAACAATTAGTGTAATGGCTACAAAAGAGAAAGTAACGAAGAAGAAGCTCTCTAAGGTAGAGCAAGACAAAAGGCGTAAGCGTCGTTCAGTTGGAAGAGCTAAGACTGTTACGGTTAAAGGGTATACTACCCGGAACTACAAACGTGCAGCTCCAAGATCCAAATAAATGTTTCAGCTATTAGTAACTGCCAGAATGAGTGGTTTAGAAGATTTTGAAAGAATTGCTGGTTCTGTAATTATTGGTCGTGGAGGGAGCCTTCTAACTTCAAAGGCAAAAAAAGTTCTAGGAGAATTTGACACTAAACTCCAAAGGCATAAAGCTTTTCGTGCTTTACAAACTATTTATGGACCAACTATTGTGTTAGAAAAGGTAGATACTTAATGGCTCAATGTCAATGTGAAAACGAAGTACACTATGGGAATGATCCTGGAGTACATGGCTTTGAGGAAGTCAAAGCAACTAGAAAGGTTGATACAGTACATGGGAAATTTAACTCCTGTGATAAGTGTGCAAAAACACATTTAAGGACTTTTCAACCTAAAGAAGAAGTGAACGACTTTTATACTCGTAAGGGTAGTCTCTAACTTATGCAACAAGCTATAAATATTCCACAATTGAGTGCTGTCAAAGTAAACCATAAAGTTGTCTTAGGTTTGATTTTTGTTAGCTCTCTTTTATATCTGCTCACAATGACTGCTACTCAATCAACATGGATTAATGCCGATCACGACGGTAACAACTATGTTATGGGAGCAAAATATCTTGTGTTAACTCATCCCACTGGAGCTCCCCTATTCAACCTCATAAATTGGGTGTTGATTAGGTTACCCCTCCTCGAGACCGACTATTTTCGACTGGCTTTGTGGTCTGCTGTTGCTTCTGCTGGCACAGCTACGCTGTTGTTCCACATGACAAAAAGAATACTTGCTCCAGGTATCTTCTTAGCAGCCGGAGTAGTCGTGTCTCAATCCACTATTGTGGAAACGTATGCACTAATTACCTTTGTGATGTTGCTAGCTTACTATCTAAGAACGAAAGGACACTTTCGTGCGTCTTACATACTTCTGGGTCTTGGTCTTGCAATACATCATCTTCCCTTGTGGCAGGCTATTATCTTCCTTGCAGATGATTATCTTCGGAAAAACAGCCTCAAGAACTTCTTCTGGATTTTCGTGGCTCTCCCGTTTTACGCATATATTCCTCTCGCAAACAGGGAGCCCTATTTATGGACCAATGGAGAATCAGTTAGGGCCTATCTCGACTATTTCGGAGCACAATCAGGACTCATAATGGGTCTTGCAGTAGTTCCTTCAGCTAACTTGCTCATGCGAATAAGTGATATTAGTATCCTCTTCATAACAGGATTTGGGGCCGCTCTTCCAATCTTATTTTTAGCCACTCTTTCAGGGTTCAAAAAGAAACAATGGGTCTTACCTATTTTAGCATGGACCTTTGCTCTTTACTACTTCACGATGGTAACAGGTACTGCGTATATCTATATATTGCCAACAATGGCTTTTGGGGTACTACTAATAGCACGTTATCCAATAGGTGGAGTCGTTCGAGCTGTAGTCGTTATCTTCCTAGGTTTCACAATGTTGTGGAATCTAAACCATTATGACATTGGAAATAATCTCGATGCAGAACTTTCTGCAACTAATTTCTATGAACAAGTAATTCAGTTACCTGATAATTCTGTTGTGTACTCTGGAACTAGAGGTTGGCAGCGTGGAGCTATTTGGCTCTATAACTATGAAAATAATCAGACGACTAGAATAGTCTCTGTATCCGCTCTTGCGTTAAACGATGAAGAAAAGCAAAACGGCTTGCAGTCCTTAAAAGATGGATTGTCACGTAATCAACTATACCGTAGCGTAGATACCAACGCAGAGCTTAAGCAAGCACAACTAATTCCTTGGCATCCAACTATGGATGAAATGATCGATGCTGTAAGATTAGAGAAGGGAGAAGATTAATGGCGCCTAAGAAGCGTAAAGTAGTGAAAAAACGCTCCTCGAACGTAAAAGTACGGAAAACTACACGAAAGTCGAGTTTTTCTGATAATATCAAAATAGTTCCCCGAAGGAGAACTGATGGTGATAACATCAGAGTAGTTTCACGTAAAACTATCCATTAAAAAGGAGGATTAATGTCGGAGCCGGAAATCCAAAAAAGAGCAACTAAAGCTGTTGCAACTTACTATGGAAGAACAACTAATAAAGAAACACCGGCAAAAACTGTAGCGTCCTATTTTGGTCGAAGTGGGGAAGGGAGAGGATTAATGCCTAAGAGCAAGACTGGCCGAGTTCGAGTTAAAGGCTATACTCGTAAGATCAATGGCAAGCGTGTACGAGTTAAGGGACATTTGCGAAAGCGCTAGAACCCCTGACTGTTAGCTAATAATCGGGGGTAGGTAAGTCCTTTAAAGATCCTGCAGGACGCCCCATTCAATCTATTTATAGAGCTGGAATAGCATGCCAAAACGAAGACGTAAATCTATAAAGTTGCTTCGCACTCGTAAAGGTGTTAGAGGTCAAACTTGGTTTCTTATTGGAACTTACGATGATAGGACCGAAGCAAATAATCAAGCTGCGGACATGAAAGAAGAAGGCTTCCTAACTTCTGTACGCAAGACCAAGGATGGCGATGCCTGGAGTGTTTGGGTGCATACTAAAGGTTCACAGACTCGAAAGCAGACTGCGATTTTAGAGGGTCGGATAAGAACTACTGGTACCATTTTCCAACCAAAGATATCTAAGTCGAAATGAAACTTGGATCCCTTTGAACGGAGTATTAGAAGTCCTTCTTATAGATGGAACTTCTAAAGTAATTAAGCCTGGCGAATCTTACACCATTCAATCTGGAAAACTAATGAAATCTATCTTAGTCGTTATCGCAGGTATTGCTGCAATATATCTTTTGGAGACCTCTCTTGAAATAACGACTGCTGCAGCAGAAGTAGGTCGTTGGAAACAAGTTATTGTCTCGAACAAAACTGTTTTGTTCTTCTTCAACTTAATTATGATAGCTCTTATTGGAGGGCTTATTTCTAGCCAATTCAAACATCGTAGAGTTCTTCGGATAACTGTTATGATGATTACCTGGATGGTTATTTACTCTGTAGGTTTTGGGACATCTCAAATAACAACACTACCAACTAATGCAGTAGGGCCGTAATGCCACCAGCAAAAAGAACTTCGTTTATACAATTTAGCTATTTAGAAGGAGGATGGGTATCTCCAGTAAACTCATTGTCCTCTAAAACAGGAGCTAATACAATCTCTTTTCAGAAGGTGAAAAGGATAGCTTCTAAGCTGTCTCGAGAAGAAGATTTAGAAATAGAGGTAACTTGGATTCCAGATAAGCAGAGAAGTGTAACAGCATCTAAACCTGCAGTTATTTCTGTACTTGTTACTGGTAGTTTAGATGACGGGCAAAATATCTTAGACAGATTTTTTGATATTGCTTCAGAAGAAGGTCTTAGCTAAGATGAAACGTTATTTAATAATTGATAGAGCAATACAAAGATCTAATGTAAGGCCTCGTGCCTCAACTAGCTTTGTTTTGCTATCTAAAGCGAAAGAGTTTTTACGTGGTATCGCAGATGAAGATGTAATCATTGAAGACTCTAGAACGGGAGACACTTGGGAATACTTTGCAGAACATGACTCTATAATTCGAAGTTTTCCTTACGAGAAAGAATAAAATATGTCAGAAGAAGTTACTCGCCCATGGGGCTCATATCGTATACTTGAAACTGGTGAGAATTACCAAATTAAGATTCTTACTATCAACCCAAAATCTCGTCTTTCAGATCAGAAGCATAGCTACAGAGGAGAAACATGGATTCCTGTGAATGGGATACTTAAGGTAAACCTTCAAGGACATGTTATGCCAATTGCTCCTGGTCGTAGCCTTTCGATCGAACGTGAAGCTTGGCACCGTTTAGAGAATCAAAGTAATAATCCAATCGAGGTTATTGAAATTCAATATGGTACTAGTTTTAGCGAAAATGATGTTGAGAGACGTGAAGACGACTATGGAAGAGTATAATGGCACTAACAGATTTTGCACGTGAAGCTCCGCCTATTTCGGTAGATGCCGAAGATGCATTTGTTGATATTTTTAGGAATAAACAATCAATAACTAAAACAGATCTATCGAAGGCCTTTATTGACTCTACTGGAGGAGGAGTTCCTATTCGTGAGCTTGATGAAGTTGTTCATGAACTTATTGAATCTGGACTTCTTCGAAGTCGAAGTATAGGTTCAGAGACTTTGTATACTCTCACACCTCAAGGTGTTAGGTTGCATTCTCTCCTGGATTCTTAACCTCTAGTGACATCAGACGAACCTAGAGTATAATTATGCTAGTGGGATCACAGGTGTTAGTTGGCTAGGGAAGCTTCGCTACCTTTGTTACCAGGACTGTGTGTAAGCGGTTACAAGTCCGCTGTCTTACTATTTAGTACGGTGTGTGGAGGAAACTTTGAGTAGCTCACCCGTAATAGGGTATAAGTAATGTAAGTGGTGAAAATCGTGCTGTGATGATCTTGCACACTGTAAAGGAAGTGTTGGTAGTTAAATTAAGTAACCCTTGCAGAGTACGATGCTCTGGCACTTCCGTTATTTTATGGTTATTGAGTTTTATCCTTAATAGTAGTGGTAAAAACACTCACCAGTGAACGCGGTTTAATTAGGGGGAGTTCCTCAGTAACTATATTTCAACCAGCAATAAGGTGAGATTCCTTTAGTTGGGGGGTTCTGAGCTAATGGCATTCTGGCCGAGGATGCCCGCCTGTCAACGTCGTAGACCCGAAGACTCGGATAACAAGGCTACGGCACTTATATTCCCAACCTGAATTGACGGGAAGGGCATCAGTTATACACCGTTTAGGGTTGCGCTGATGGGAAGGTCGTCTGAATTTTTAGGGTGCGTACAAGGACGCTTGTACATGACCGTTTGAGTTGATCACTCAGAAAAGAGAAAGCTCCGCGAGGGCAAATGACGACAGAGGTACCGTGGGTTCTGTGCCTCAAATTTAATAGAGCCGAAGTGGTGAAATGGCAGACACGGAGGATTTAAGATTCTCTATCCACAAGGATGTGTGGGTTCGACTCCCGCCTTCGGCACCTATCACATATTGTAGAGACCATGCAAGAAGCACTTCCTCAACCGGAAATTAACATACACGATCTGCTCTTTCCTTTCCAAGGAGAAGATAGAGATAAATTAATTACTCTTCCAAGAGGAATTCTCGGGTCTGAAATGGGTACGGGTAAAACTGAAGTTTTTATTGCCATGTGCGATAAGCTTCAATTGAACCGTACCCTTATTGCTGCTCCAAAAACAATGGTGTTAGAATGGAAAGATCGTATTGAAAAACGGTTAGGAATTCCTGCATCAGTTCCTTATGGAACAGTAGAAGGAAAGTACCATCGTTTCTCCTTAGGAAAAGAGCATTTTGGAAACCACTTTCTTATTGTCAGTCATGAAATGATGAGAATGGAAAGATATCTTGAAGTACTTAAGCTCGTTCCTTGGGATGCTATTGGATATGACGAAGCTCACCGGTTTAAGAACCGAAAAGCTAAGCAAACTTATGGAGCACAGTTACTCGCTACGAGAACTGAACGACTTGTACACATTACGGGCACTCCTTTTGAGAACTATCCAGATGAACTATGGTCGTTACTCAATATGCTTGATTCTAAAGAATGGGGCCCTTATAACGCTTTCGTGAAGGAATATTGTATACAGGTTCCTTCTCCATGGGGCCCACGAATTGTTGGACCTAATAAAAAGAATCAGCCTGAGCTACGTCGCCGTCTTCACGAGATTATGATCCGTAGAGAACGTATAGACGTAATGAAAGACCTTCCAGGTAAGTTCCCTACACGCCATATTCCTGTACAGTTCAGCGAAAAACAACATAATGCATATCGTCGTATGGAACAAGAGTATGTTGTAGCTTTAAAAGATGGGGAAAACCTCTTTGCTCCTAGTATGCTTGCTCGCTTAACTCGCTTACGCCAAATTTCTTTAGATCCTGGAACCATAGGGATCGACGCTCCTTCTGCAAAAGCAGATACTCTCTTAGATCTTCTCAAAGATTTTACCCGTGACCAGAAAGTTATCGTATTCTCTTATTATGCATCCTTCTTAAGGAGGTTTGCTGAAAAGTTAGAACCTGGTACTTTTGAAATGATCATTGGAGGACAGACTGCACAAGAGAGAAGGAATGCAAGACTTCGAATTCAGGAAGCGGATGTGATTCGAGTAGGTCTTGTTTCTCTAATGGCAGGAGGAGTTGGAATTGATTTAACTTCGGCATCAGTTGCAATCTTTACAGATATTTTCTGGACCCCAAGTGTGAATCATCAAGCAGAAGATCGTTTAGATAGATTTGGTCAAGAGAATAAAGTCTCTATCATTCGTTTGGTAGCCCCAAATACTATTGATGATGACATGAACAAGTTAGAAGAGAAGAAAGAAAAGGTATTCAATGAGACCGTTGCAATACATACAGCTGTTCAAGGAATAGTAGAACGTAATAATGCTAAGGATATGGAATTTCTTATGCAGCATGCAATATCTGATGCTGTGCAAATTTTTACATTAGAAGATGATCGAGAAGGTGAGTAATAGTGCCACTCGAAAAATGTCCTATATGCAAGCTTAAGTATCTTGTAGGAGGGCATAGAATAAAGTGCCAGAAAAATCGCTCTAAAGAGTGGTTTGACTATCTTAATTTGACTCTGGCAGTTAGCAAAAATAGGCCTGGCAGGATGGAGTTATTAAAGTGATGAAAGATATGTTTAGTTACCTATTTCACTTCATAGCTTTGTCTATTGCATCAGGATTTTCTCTTTTATTGTTTTTGGTTATTGTTTCAATGGCACTTAGTACTGCAGACATACTCGGAGTTTTTGCGGCGAGAGTTATGGGAGGTTTTCTCGTTTGTCTTTCCATATTCGTCGCGTTTATGAATGTGAAAATGTGGAAACTAGTATTAGCTCAGTTGAGAACTGAAAATGATTAAGCAGTTTGTAGATGCAGAAAAGTGTAAACATACTTACTGTAAAGATTGTGTTTATATTCCTGAGCGCCCTCTTGGTCTTGAAGTCTTTTATGTTACTCCTGTTCAATATAGACTCTTAGAGTTTTTGATTCAAGATCTAATGGATAAAGAAATTGGGAATCGTATGCACATATCTCCAAGAACAGTAAAAAATCATCTAACAGCTATAAGAAAAGTTGTTGGAAAGAATCGAGTTGGACTTAGTGTTTTATTTGTTAGTGGGCAAATTAAGATAAAGGGAAAATAAATTGGCTAGAACAAGCATAACGAAGGAATTCAAATTCTCTATGGGACATGCTCTATGGGGATACGATGGTGAGTGTTTTCAGTTGCATGGGCATAATTATACTTGCCTCATAACTGTATCAGCTCTCGATGGGCTTACAGATACTGGCTTTGTAATGGACTTTGGTGATATCAAAGAACGAGTTGCTAAAATCGTTGATGATCAATGGGATCATAAAACTCTCTTGAATCAAGACGATCCACGTTTTGATACTCTAACCTCTGAGCATGGAGTTCTTCGTGTTCCTTGGAATCCAACTGCTGAAAACTTAGCAGCGAGTATTTTTGTATTAGCTCAGAAGGCTGTAGAAGAAGACTTTGGAGTCCTTGTAGAAAAGATTATTTTATGGGAAACGGATACAGCATATGCCGAAATCTCCAGACGCTAACAATCCTTCAGTAATTGGGAACATTGTATTTGGTCCTGGTGTTGATAAAGCTTTTTCTATAGCATATCAAGAAACTGAATGTAGAATGCAAAATCATCCTCCTCATGAAGGATCATGTAAACGAAGTGCAAATCCTTCCCGTAAGGACGTTATGAACTATCGAGCTTGCAACTGTAGTGGACATGGAAAGGTATCCCCTGTCGATTGACGTTCATATGAACGTTTACGCCAGTTGATTGTCTCTAATTAGTGCTATATAATTATATAAAGCACAACAAACACAGGAGTTAAGTGGTATGGAGTTAATACCTTTCGTTGTAGGTCCCTTAATAGCTACTTTCGGATTCTTTTTTTGGCGAAATAAGAGAAAAACTTCTGTTGCCTTAATATTTACGGGTACTAGTACATTAGTTGTAATGATTTGGAGTTTTATATATTTAGTAAGCGTAGGGTATCTGGTCTTATCTCCCAGTTGCAACCAAAAACTAGCTAATCATTATGGGGTTACAATATACAAATACAGAGGTACATCTTGTGTGGCAAATGTTAATGGAGAGGTAGTTGATTTATTTCAGTTGTGGGATAAGGACTATACTCTTTCAGGAAAAGATCCTTTAGGAAAAGAAAGATGATCTGTGAGTTTTGTGATAAAGATAAGACTGACTATAAGAACTTACATTGGAAGTGTGTTCAAATTCCTCCTGATAGTAAACCATGCAGTTGTTGGTGTACAAACCGAATGACCTTCAAAGAGAATTTCAAACAGTAATATGACAGCTTATGTCGTTGCTCAGTTACCCTTTAAAGAGGAGGAATCTGCAGAGGATTATCAGCAGTTTTTATTCGCACAAACAGGTATTGAACCCGTTGTTCGAGAGTACTTAGGTAATTATGTAGTTGTTGCTGTAACTGAATTTGAAGATATGGATGAGGCAAGAGCTCTTACTCGTCTACTACAAGAACTTCCGTGGATAGATGAAAGATATCCAGAGGTAGTTATTTCACAATTCTTAAATGATGTTAATCCTCTTGAAGCTGACAGTGTTGCAATAACAGTAGGAGTTACTCCTGCTACTAAGGAAGAGACTGAGAAAGAAAGAGAATACCGAAAAGCTTATCGCCTAACAGAAGCATTCAGAATTGCCCAAAAGAGGTATCAACAATCTGGAGAGGGTAGAGCTGCTCAACGTCGGTATGAACAATCTGATAAGGGTAAGGAGTCCCGTAAAAAGTATTTCCAGAGTGACAAGTATAAAGCATCTAGAAAACGATATCAAGAAAAACGGAAGATGCAATCAATGGGGTGTACTTATTGTAATGAACAAGTAATGGATCATCCAACACAAGAGCATGTTATGTGGGACCAAGTACGTGCTTTACTCGTTCATATCGATAAAGAAGAAGGAGCTGGCTTTATTATCTACAAAGAGCAGCTTGAGGCACACTGGATTTCAATGGAGAGGTTAACTAAAGAAGTATGACTGAAATAGTTGGAAAAGTGATAAGTCATCTTACAAAAAGTTGCGGACTTTGTGTAGTAATAAAGTTTGAAACAACTAAGGGTGATCCTTTGGAGCAAACCTTTCAAAATAAAGATTGTCAAGAGCATAAACGATCATGAGCTTAGAAGACAACACAACTTGTGCTCTCTGTTTGGTAGACTTTGTCGATGGAGATGAAGTACGTCCAATACATCCAACTCAGGGGCTTGTATTTCCAACTAGTCATACTTTTCCTGATGCTATAAACATATTTGGGGCTACTATGGTTGGAATATGTAGAGATGACCATACTGAACCTCATATTCATGAAAAGTGTATCAATGCTTGGGAAGACAAGTTTAACCTGAAAACTCCAGCAACGCGTGAGGAGGCAGCTGAGACTGCTGGGATACCTAGGTTTTCAGTTTTTAGCCTCACAGATGCAGAATACACTGCAGATGAAATCTCAGAAATTTTTGACTCAACCCTTGATGAAGAAGATGAAATGGAACAAGCTCTTATTGCAGAAGTGGAAGAGGAAGATAAAGAAGCTGATTGTCCGGTAGGTTGCCCTCACAAATTGTATTTACATAAGGAGATCACAGATCAGGTTCTTTTGTGCTCACTCTGTGATTGCTCATTCTGATATGAATAACGAAGAGAAATTTGTACTTTGGCTAGTTATTTTTGGAGGCTTCTGTCTCCTTGGTATTATGATGTATTTAGTATTTGTCGTGGAGATACAAAGGTGATTGTACATTGAAGAAACTCATAAGTATTGAATGGACTCTACCGTTTCAGCTCACTAATGGGGGGAGTGATGCGTGATGCCATTCAATCCAATCGAGTGGTGTAAATACTGTAGAGCGGAAATCTTACACTCATTTGAACAGCACGTAAAGGAGATACAAGGGTGATTGTACATTACATAGGGCATATATCTCGTACGTGGCCGAACTATGCAGTCTCTTCTTGTAATGCATACAATGGACCATTAGTGACAAAGGGAACTTCTCAAATTAGAGGAGGAACAACTATAACTTGGGTAGTACCGAATAAGAGGTGGTTGACATTTTATCAGTCAATTGTAAGGGGAGATATTCGTCTTTGCAAAAAGTGCATTAAGATTAGAGAACTTCGACAGTGCATTAATCCCTTATGTCGTATGGGATTAAGCTAAGAAAGAAAATAATTATGACTCTCGAACCTGATATCGCACTGAAGGCGTTGCTTGACTTTGTACAAAACGCTGCTGACGGCAGCTGCTTTATGCACGCTATCGATGCACGCAGAGTTTTAGCTAACTTTACTGCTACATCTACTGAGGCGACATGTAAAGTAGGTAAACATGGGCCATTCAATTATCCGCCTTCAAAAGGAAGGCTATATAAAAAGGGTTACCGACGATGCGAGAGTTGTAGTCGGTGGGTAAAGAGAGCTATGCAAATTACAGCAAAGATGCCTAATAACTGGATATTCAGAAATGCAGCAACGGAACTCAAAAAGAGTGTCCACGATTTCGCCAGCGACGAGGGGAGCGATGTGTGATAACGATGTTACTGATCTGGGTTGCATATGACGAAGATGGAGATGTTCATTATATCGCTCGCTCGCTCGACCAGCTTGTCAATAACATCGACGCAGATAGTGAATTTTCAGAGGAATGGTTCTATGACTACTTCGACTAACCACTGCCAATGCAAGTGTAAGTGCGAGCAAGACGACGCCTGTGAACGTTACAGCTTATGTGAGCGTTGCTGTGCTCAACGTGCAATTGGTAATCCCGACCACGGCGTGAAGGAAAACGACGATGACAATGGAATGTAGTGATTGTGAGTGGATTACCTATATGGGACACCATAAGGATTGTAGTCGCTACGATAAAGAGCAGCAAGAGAAGCTAGAAGCTCAAATGAAGGAAGACGAGGGAACGCCTTATGGAGCCTAACTATAACGAACTCATCTCGATTCCGAGGAGTAAGTGATGCCTGAATGCTACTCAGCACTCTGTAATCGTACAGTTGCTCCTACTGTTGAGGTAATACTAACACAAGAGGGCCTTGATATTCCTATAGAGCCGCACCTGTACCATATAGAATGTGCAGATGATTTCTTTCTCTCTGTATTTGGTTTTCGAGACGCGATAACAGCGACGTTTACTAATATTAAAGGTCTAACAGTGGCTGCGAAGTTGATTGATCAATCTACTAGCGAGGGGAGCGATCTTCACAGGGCTATGTTAACAGCTCGAGAAATAGTTAACGAGCAACCTAAATGGATGAAGGCTGTTAGCCCTATAATTCGACCCTTAAAGGATAAAGAGAGCGACTCTTCTATTACGATAAAATGTGGCTTAAACCCTTCAAAATAATTTACAATTTTTTAGCTCCTAGCTATTTCTGGAGAGGTATTACTGATAATCCAGACTGGTCTAGTCTCTCTATTATAGTAAATATGCTAACCTGGTTAGTGATAGTTCTTTATCTCTATAGTGCAATAGTTTATGTGTTTGGTCAAGAAGAGTTGATGTTTCCCTAAGAAAGAGAACTTCATTATGACACGTCAAGATTTCGCAGAAGATCTAGCGTATGTGATCAAAAATTGGAGTATTGAAGAGCTAAAGGAAAGGCTTGAAGATTTAAACTCTCGAGGAATTAATGACCTTGCAGAAGTCATCGCTTCTGAAATTGTAATAAGATCAAATTAAGGTGAAAGAATTTAACATGAGCGCGACTGAGCGACTGAATGCACTTTGCAGACACGTACGTACTGAGTCTATCCCTAGCAGCGGTTATCGTCGTTGTTTAGACGAGTGTGGTACGGTTATAAAACGGACCGGAACTTGCTCAGCTCCAGATACTACTCAGTGGGGCAACCATTCATGGCAAGGTCATGTGTTAACTGGGGAGTGTGTGGATCCGAAAGGTTTTGTGCAATATCACTAGAAAGGCTATTCAGGCACTACTAATGTTCAAACACCTTCGTACATTCACAATTCTTGCATGGGTATATGTTCTAGTTGCAGATCTAATCCCTGCAGGATTCGTGCGGTTCAAAACAACTCTCTTTTGGAAAGGGATAACTGATCCTTTCTTCTGGCTAGTTTTTGAAATGATGATAGCTTTTCCAATATTACTCGGAATAGTTGCTTGGGGGAGGCTACTTGAATGAGAAAGAGAAGAGGGGCTAGCAAAGTTATGATTATTCATATCACTCTAGATCAGATTTCGCATTATGCACAGTGCGGTGTTTATATTGACTCGTTAGGTCCAGACTCTTTCGTTCGTGAATTTTCTCTTCTTGTGACGTGTAAGCCTTGTTTGAAGGTTCGTACAAAAAGGATAGCTAGAATAGAGAAGCGGGTGAAGCATTATGGCTGATTTCATATTTGTTCTTCTAGGTCTTATGTACTTGGCTTGGATTCTTAGTATCCTAACTAAGAAATTTCACTTTACAGGTAGTAGTGCCATATTTAATACTGGTCTAATAGCCTTTTTTCATGTTGATCAAGATGTGATAGAACTACCTTCCTGGATAATCTGGTTCATGACAGTCATCTTGATCTACGGAACTATAAAACATATAATTCGGGCAAAGAAAGCTATCTATCTTATTACAGGAATTCCTAGGGAGGAAGAATCTGATGAACAAATTTAAACTCTTTTTTGGGAGACTATTTCATAGACATGATTGGCGTAGAAAAGTACTCTTTAGGGAGTGTAAAACTTGTCCAGCTTCAGAAGAGTGGGATCGTAGATGGGATGCTTGGAGGAAGGTTACATGACACAATCTTTCAAAGAATATTGTGGTAGTTGTGGAGCAAAATGGACAGGTCCAAGTCATCAAAACAATGGCTTCTGTTGTGCTTCACCCTTCTATCAAAATTCTGAATACTGCACAACCTGTATGGGAACTGGAGGAATGGAGACTGCTATCTGTCCTGAGTGTAAAGGAACTGGGGAGAAGCCTGAATGAAAACTCTAAAAAGATTTTTTCACTGGCTAGAGTGGTATATGCCACTAGATGAAGATGCTCGATGTACCTATTTAGGAGGTCCTCTTTTTCATGGCCAACTTATTTGGGGTGACTTTTGTGCAGGAGCAATTTGGTCTTTAGATCCAATCACAAACGAAACCGAACGATTGATAGGACAAGTACATCCTTTACTCACTCAAATTTTTATACACGATAATCGTCTTATTATTGCTGCTGGTAAAGAAGATGGTTATGGTTTGTATGAGATAACGACATACCCATGAACCTGAATAAGAAGGAAAACGTACATTGAGGTACTCCCATACTACTCAAATAAATCCTCAACCAGGATACTGGGTAACTACTGACCGGCGTAAGTTGAAGATCTCTGAAATGGATTTACATCATATTCGTAACTGCATTCGTTTGATCGAACGAAACAACCAAACTGAGTACGAAAATCATTTACTCACTCTTTTTGGAGGTCTTTCTCAGGTTGGGGGAGATAGTGCTTATATGGCAATTGAACATGAGATTGATACAACAAAATTGGGGTCTCTTCCTGATGTACATAAAGAACTAACTAAAGAACTCAAACGTAAGGAAGACGTTGGCTTTACAGTTCGAGTATTGAGCAAGTTCAAACGATGACAACTTATATGGAAAGAAAAGTTCTTACCCAAAGAGAATTGAGATTATTTAGAGAGCTTCAAAAAATGACGGTGAAGTTACTCGAAAATCCAGAAGCTACTTGTCATTCGGTTTGTAGCGATTTATCTAGTCTCCTAAATAAGTACTTCACACATCACACAGGCTATTTCGGTACTACTCACGAACATTCATGGCTGAAATTTATTGAGCAGGGAGGAAAGCAAGGGGATAATAGTCGAGTTCGTAACTGGTTTATTATTGATCCATATCCTGTAGCAGTAGATGGAGGAGCAATAATTGTTGACCTGGGCGAACGTCTTGTTATTCCCACTCCTTGGAACTCCCTTTATGTGGAAGCAGTTTTACCATGCTAATTCGTTGTCAATGTATATGTGATTGTCCTAAGCAAGAAACTCCAGAATGGAAATATTGCTTCGATTGTGTCTATAAATATGTAAGTGGTAACTCCTTACATGGGCCTAAAGAAGTAGCTGCGTAATGACTATCAAAATAGGGCAGCATAAATGGGGAAAACGAAATTCTGATGGATCTGCTACCTGTCTAAAATGTAGAGTGTATTGTCCCTGTGAAAGAGTGAGTCTAGATGTAGATAGATTCTACATTAGAGAAGACTGTATTGTACATAAGCGCATGAATACTGCAAGGTGTCCTCAATGAAACTTATTCCTCACGCAACAACAGGAGCAGCTGTAGGTTCTTTAGTAGCCTGGGGTTGGAATGAACCTTTAGCAATACCTTTAGGAGTAGCTGCTGCTGTACTTCCCGATGTAGATCATATTTTCGATTTCTATTGGCACTATGTACGTAGATCTCGTAAGCGACTTTTTATCTTGTTCCATGGATGGGAATTTGTAATCCTTCTACACTTGTATCAGTTCTTCGATCATAGTTGGTGGGCAAGTACAATATCTCTAGGATATGCTTCGCAAATCATTCTAGACCAAATTGGTAATAATGCCAAGTGGAATACATATATCTTTTCCTGGAGAGCTTGGAACCGTTTTCGTAGATTCGAATCATACGGAAAGGACAGTCCAGGGTTCTATAAGGCATTTACTCAGTCCGTACCTTGGCTAGGTCCAAAAATGGAACCATGGTTCAAACAACGAGATAAAGAAATGTATCCGGAGGTTTATAGTGATTAAAATAGTCACAATAGATTTTGCCACTCTTGACAAAGCAATTACCAAAGCTCGTCTTCGTTGGGAAGAACTTCAAAAAGAGAACTTGACTCCGAAAGAGCATAAGGAAAGGGCAGAGCTCAAAATTCTCTTCTTTGCTGAAAACTATGGCTCATCAATGCAAGAGCACGTGGAAGGCTGGAGACCATAATGACTAAAAAGATGAAAAGCGTTCTACAATTTCTTATGGTAGCTAGTATTTTTATGGGAATAAATATAGCTGTTGCAACATGTGAAAGTTTAAACTGAGTTAGGGAACTTTAATGGCACAACTTAACCCTTCTGATCTACCAACACTAACTTCTATTGAGTTTAAGTTATTGCAAAGACTTGAAGATGGTGTAGGGTCTTTTGTTTCAACTAGAGACCTACTTACTTCAGTGTGGGGGTCTAACTATACTACTCTTAATCTTGTTAAGTGGCATATGTCAAGATTACGAACTAAATTGGAGCACGGAACAATAAGAACTCGAAAAGGTTTTGGGTACTCTCTACTTGAGAGCGTTTCTACTGAAAATATTTTATGGGAAGTTGCACATAGTTGTAAAGGTCATGAACCCCTAGAAGACTCAATTGCAGATGGAACTGCTATTTGTAAGAATTGTTCAATGGAAATTATGCCTCGAAAGGTTAGAAGATGAATGGGATAAGAGGAGAAGTACTAGACTTCGCAATTAACCATATGGAGCCAGTACTCCAAAAGAATGATATCAAAGGCGGTTGGCAACACATGACCAATCGTGAAATTGAAATTCGCTTGAAACAAGAACTGGCTGAACTAGTTACGGAAATGCGACGAGGGCCTAAACTATACAATGAAGATAAAATCATTCGTGAAGCTACTGATATCGCAAACTTCTGTATGTTTGCAGTTGACAACGCAAAGCAAAGACAGCGGAGTAATCGATGACCGAAAAAACACGGTGTAACTGTAAAGTATGTGCTTGCGATGAAATGACTTGGAATGTGACTGGTACTTGTACTTCCTGTGAAAAAGGAATTCATTGGACAGATGTGGTGGTAGTATAATGAGCCGAAAAGTAGAAGCACGATCTGCGCGTATCGGAGTTTTTAAAGCCGGTGGAACTTCGATCCTTATTGTCAAGAATTCGAAGTACGATGTATGGGAACTTCCTGGGGGTACTCAAGAACCTCAAGAGCCTATCAATTGGACTGCACGTAGAGAACTTAGAGAAGAAACAGGATTAGAGGTTAGTATCCGTAACCTTACTTTTGCAGGGTCAACTAAGTATTGGGGGCGTAAAAGTTCCTTTCATGAGTGCGTTCTTTATTACACTCAGTTTATGGATACTAAAGGTATTCTCCAACAATACCCAAAAGATGAAAATATCAGTGAGACTATGTGGATTGACTTCTATAACTCAAGGATTGCTGAAACAATGAAGTTTCATCCCTTCTCACAATTTGCATTACATATGCTCCATTCAAAACTAAAGGTGAACTCATGAATTGTAGATGTAAATGTGGATGTACTCGTAAAATGGTAGGATATGCAGAAAACGAATCTCATTCATCAGGATTATGTCATATATGTTGGGCTGACAGTGAAATACATAATAGCCCTAATCATGGTTTACGCGAAGGAGCAAAAGCATAATGAAGAAGTATGCTAAGACAAGAAACTAATGACTTCTCAGCACAACACCAAAAGCGAGGAAGCATGATGACAGAAATACCGTTAGGTGTTCCTGCTGACCTATTTGAGTTAGTTACGGAGATCACTAAGATCAGAAGGAAGTGGGATGCTCTTGATTTTCGATTTGTTACCCAAATTCGCGCTGAAGTAGATAGTGTGATTACTAGCTATCTTACTAATAAATCTATCAAAAGTGAGAACAAACATGAATAACTGGGCTCTAATAATCGCTGGGGGTAGAAGTGAAAGACTTCGTCCTCTTACAAATAATATACCTAAGCCCATGGATGTTGAAAGAGTTAGTTAGGAGTTGTTATGATAGGCCCTTTTAGAGGTAAATATCGTTTTCTTTCTAACTTCTGGTCTTGTTCCGTACTTTACGAAGGTATAACATACCCTTCTGCAGAGCATGCTTATCAAGCTGCTAAAACTATAGATCCTCAACAACGTCTCTTGATTAGTCAAAACTGTCCTACACCTGGAGATGCTAAAAGAATGGGTAGAACTCTTACCCTTCGAAAAGATTGGGATACTATGAAATTGCTTGTTATGAAAAACGTAGTTCGTTGTAAATTTACTCAAAATCAAACTCTTAGGAATAAGTTAATTCTAACAGGAAGTGAAGAACTAATAGAAGTAAATACTTGGAGGGATATATTCTGGGGTATTTATCAAGGTAAAGGACAAAATCATTTAGGTAAATTACTTATGTTAGTACGCTCAGAACTTCAAAAGGTAAGGAATTATCATGATAATCTATCCCATAGGAAAAGTTAGAGGGTATACTCAAGAAGGGTTTGCAAGAGGTAAATCTGTAAACCTTAAAGTCTCTGTGTACTTCAACGAAAAGAACGGTACATGGCTTATGAGTTTCGGATCTCCTTACGACTATGACTTAGCAGGTCTTTTCAAAAATAGTATGCTCAAACTAATAGTTGACGAAACTATTGACTTCTGTATAGATATAGGAGCAAAACTTTTCATTCGAAATAAGGACATGCAAGAGTGGATGTTTAAAGCATCTGCTGCCTCTGCTGCAATAGCTCAAGGAAACTAATATGAAGGGATATCAGATAAGAGCAGTAGCTATCTTTACTCTCTCCATAGTAATACTACTTATACTTTCAACCCCTGGATGGTCTTTTTGGGAGGTTACACTCTTTATTACACTTATTATAGTTGTAGCTATACTTGCCTATGTTCAAACAAGACCGAATCGAAAACCACAACATAATATCGAGCGACGCTTAAGGGTAGAGAATTCTCATAATAAAGTTTTACGACAAATAGGTGGTGAAGCAGCAATTTTAGTAGGCCACTGTAAGAGCATAAATAAAAATCAAGAGAAATCGCAACCCAGAGATACATCAGACGAACCGGAGGTATAATACCGATAATGTTATTACGTATTAGATGGCTTCTGAGGAACTATTTGTGGTGGACTGGTGCCATTGCAATTGGTCAGAAAAACATTCAACGAGCACAAAACGATCGAGGATTTGCACTCTTAGCAGGAGTTAAAAAACTTGATCATTGTAAAGTTTGTGGGGTAGAAACACTTGGTTGGAGAAGAATCACTCTCTGTAAGAAATTCTCCTGCTTCCGCGAAGTGCACTAAGTGTGGAATAGGTAGATTCGGTCCGAATGAGGATGGTTGGAAGTGTTACAACTGCGGCTTCATCATTTATGCTGAAGATCAACCTGAACCACTCCCACAAGAAATACTGTTTACAAAGCGTGAAAAAGATCAAATTCTGGATGCGCTAACAGAGCAGTATATGCGGGCAAAAGGTAATGCACGTCGTAGTAAGCTTGAGTCTTCCAAAGTAATAAACTTGGAACATGCAGAGTTCATAAATAATTTGATGTCGAGAATAAAGGAACTATAATGGTAGATTTTAGAGAAGTCCAACTACTTGTAAAGAGGCATCCAGGTGTCCCAATGCCGGAGTATGCGACAGAAGGTTCGGTTGGTTTTGATCTCGCATCAAACGAAGACATAGAAATTCCTCCTAAGGCTTGGAGAATTATAGGTACAGGTCTCTTCTTTGAGATTCCTGAAAGCTATGAAGTTCAAATTCGTAGTCGTAGTGGTTTTGCTTCTCGAGGCATTATTGTTATGAATCAACCAGGAACTGTCGATACTGACTATCGTGGAGAAATAAGGGTTATTCTTCATAACCACAATACGAAACCTTGGAATGTCAGAAAAGGAAACAGAATCGCTCAAGCTGTAGTGGTCCCAATACTGCGTGCAATTATGGTGAATGTGGAAACACTGACACCAACGAAACGCGGTGAAAAAGGCCTCGGCTCTAGTGGAGAATAATGCCCAAAAAATGGCAAGAAATTATCCAAGCTATTTCAGGAAACAACGACATTCAAACAGTTCCGCAACTTGCAGAACTTCTTAACGAACCTGTTAGTCTGTCACTAATGGAAGCCCTGTTCAAACTTAGGAAGGAAGGTTACATAAGCTGGAAACCTAGCAAATATCTATATCTTACGGGTAAAGGATATCAAGCGTGTGAGGTGGTAAATGCTTCTTGAAAAGTATTTACTAGTAGGTATTGTCCTAGCTATGATCTTTGCCATATTAATGACATCAGGACCAGGAATACCTATGTTGATGCAAAGGTATCTACCACAAGACTTTTCAGATCGTAAGGTATTTCGAAAAGCAATTCTTTTGATAATTGTAGCGTGGCCTGCGATGTTTGCTTACATCATTCTAATGTCCGACAAAAGGAAATAACGTTCATGAACGTACAACTACAGTGGAAGCGCGAAACTAAAGGAGCTCACTTCTATGTTGAAGTGAATTCTGATGGTGAAGAATTGAATCACTCTAATGGAGCAGCAATTCAAAATATGTACATTCGAAAAACTGTAATGACAGATCCTGCAAATCCTCCACAGACTCTAAAATTCGACTTGAATATCTAAAATGGCTCGTGTAGACTTTCGTCAGGCATACCTTCGTAGAGGTAATGTAACTGATCCTGCTGAGTTCGATGAAGATGGATATCCTCTTTGGATTTCTTCGAATGAAAGTGGGCCTTTACGAATGATAGATATGTCAGATCAACATCTGATGAACTCAATCTCATTCATAGTACGAAAGTTTCAAGAGTGGCAAGAAGATTCCATAAGAATAATGCATGTCAACCTTCCTCGTCTTAGTATAGAACTCGGACAACACTATCTCGATAACGACGTAGCTGATATAGAAGAGACTGTAATTGAGGAGTGGTGTCCTCGTGTTAGGTATCTTCGAATGGAAGCAGAAAGCAGAGAGCTACATTGAAATTTAGTCTGAACAACTTCTTTTTCATAATGGGGATCTTCTTCATCATCTACATTGCCTGGAACATTTTCGTATGAACAACAAACTTATCCTTCCTGATCTGGGAGAGTACATTCTCAGAGTCTGAACTAATGCAACTAACCAATGGAGTGTCGAATTACAATGAGTGCAAATTGTCCAAACTGCCCAGAGCATCCTGATCAAGAATGTATTCGTAATAGTGTCGAAATTGAATTACACACTACACATATACATCTTATAGGAGTAGGAAGTCACGAATATCGTATTGATATTATTAATCACCCTCCTCACTACAACGAGGGAAATATCGAAGTCATTGACTTTATTGAAGACAAGCAACTAGGCTTTCACCTGGGCAATGTTGTAAAATACATCTGTCGGGAAAGCAAAGGTAACTATCTCGAAGACCTTGAGAAAGCCAAATGGTATCTCGATAGGGAAGTTGCTAGACGAAAAAAGGAGGCTGCTAAAACAGACTGATCGAATCGTTCTTTTTATCACGTAACTTTTTACGGAGTGTCAAAATGGTGATCTTTCTTGGGATAGTGGGATTTATCCTCTTTATCCTTTCAATCGTAGGAGCCTTCTGGGTTGGTCTAGATAAGAGTGGAACTTACAAGTTCAAAGGATGGACTGTTCTTATTCCTATTATAGGCTTCGTTGTTTTCTTCTACAGTGTCAGTTCTCCTATTCAAGTGAACGCAGGAGAGCGTGCTGTACTATTAGATTTTGGAGCGGTAACAGATACTATTTTTGATGAAGGTCTTCACTTCAAAACCCCAATCAAAAATTCAATAGTGAAACTAGATGTTACAACTCAAGCTTTTGTAGCCGAAGCTAGTGCTGCATCTAAAGACCTTCAAACAGTAACTACGGACGTCACAGCTAACTATCGTCTAGATCCTGAGTCAGTAAATGACACATATCAGGAATACAAAAAGGCATATGAATTTCGTGTTGTAGTTCCGGGAGTGCAAGAGTCTGTCAAGGCTATAACAGCACAATTTAACGCGGAAGAACTTATTACTCGGAGGCCTGAAGTTAAGCTAGCAATTGAAGAAGCATTGCGAGTTCATCTCCAACGTAATGGCATGTTCTTGGAAAACTTGTCAATAACAAACTTCCAATTCTCAGAGTCCTTCGATGCAGCAATTGATGCTAAGCAAGTTGCAGAACAAGACGCTCTCAAAGCAGAAAACCTTTTAAGGCAGATCGAGGTTGAAGCCCGTCAGGACAAACAAAGAGCTGAAGGTCAAAGAGATGCTGCAATTGCAGAAGCTCAAGGACAGGCACAAGCAATCACACTTGTTGCGGATGCCCAAGCAAGTGCAAACGATGTTATTTCTGCCAGTCTTACTGATCAACTAATACAGTGGAGAACTGTAGATCAACTGTCGGACAACATTAGTGTTATAGTTCTACCAACAGGTCAAGAGTTTATTCTTGGTCCAGAAGTATTAGGGAGGTAAGTTATGAATGACGTATGGGTTGTAAGTCTCATTGGCTCCACTTTTCTTGTAGGTTTCTTATTCTTAGCTGTGGCTATGGGTAGACACCTTAAGAATCGAAAAAAGAAGGATGTCTAAACTTCCTGGCAAAATAGTTCCAGCCTCTCTAGACACTAGAGGGATACTCTTTGTGGGTATTTCTCTAGTTCTAGCAGGGGCAGGACTGCTGCTGGCATTATTCATTAATGATCAAAACATTCGAGTTTTCGGACTAAGCCTTGGAATGGCCCTAATCGTAGCAGTATCTGGTTTTATTATTGGACTTCATTTCGTTAATCGTAAAACAGCCGAATTTCTCGAAACCTTAGATATACCTACTCTCGAAGAACTTGAAAGAACAGTTGACGACGATATAAAGCGTCAAGGAAAATAATATGGGCAAACTTATCAGTGCCTTTCGCAAATATACATCTCCTAAAATTCCTAAAGGGATATTGAAGATGAGGGATGATGCAGCTACTGAAATGGTAAAATCTACGGCTCCTCAAAGAGCGTGGATTAAACCTGCTATCATAATAGGAATCTTCTTTTTGATTGCGGGAGCAATGACTATCGTATTTACATATGCAGAACCCTCAACATCAGCAGATCCTCTTCCTACTCCAACTCCAATAGCAGCAGAAGTTACTCCTACCCCTGCGAATGTACTCGAAGAACAGTTCCCAGCTGTTTACAATATATTCAATACTATACCTTATCTGTTTGTTTTTATATTTGTGGGAATGGTACTTATGCTTGCTATGAGAACACTGAGGTCATACTGATATGATCCTCAAGTGTGAACGTTGTCAATATGAAGGGAACGTTCAACTCATCGAATCTGGACCCCATCTCAAAGCAACTTGTACTAACTGTAAGCGATACATAAAGTTTGTTAGTAAGAAGGAACGTTCAGATGATGTATCATTCAATACCCCCCTCGATCTTGTCGAAGGACGAGACTACGAATCAACCTCCGGAGGACCTGAACTCCGACAAGACGAGGGCGAAGACCTTCCGTGGTAGTTGTTGTAACACCTTTATCAGTATCTACCTCTTTCGAGAGTGGCTAACTAAACATCCAAAGCGACTCCTGACAGCAAGACATCTATGTACTACGGAATACTACTTTCGAAAGAAAGCCTAAGCCTTTCTACGTATCCGGGACGGTTACTCTCTCGATACCAAATTGGAATTGCTATTGAACGTTCACTGCTATATAATTATATAAGGCGCCCCGCAAGCAAGGGGCATGACAGCAAGCTAGGAGTTACGGTATGACAGCCAAGTGGCCCTCGCAGTTGACCTGCAAGTGCGGGTACAAAGCAAGGACAAACGATCAGTTCCATGCTCACAAACGGCAGGAGCGATTGGATGCATTACCCGACGGTGTTTTCTGGGATCTAGGGCTTCGACGCATGTTCGTCCTTTAGCCCTTATTCCTTATATAAAAAACAAGAGATCACCATCATGAAAATACCCATTCAAGTTACCGGATTCGTTGAAGTGGCAGATAAAGACATCCACAACGGTATGATCAAAATTGAGTCGCTCCACAAATCAATACCAGTCAAATCCTGGGCTATGTGGGAGTTAGAGCAAATCCTTCGGGATAAGGGAGAATTTGCCTCCACCAACCTTGAGGTAACAATCCTGTGAAAATCGGAACTTACATCCATTACGACGAGTTCAACGCGCTACACGACAGACTCAATGGAGAGGAAGACATTCCAGAAGAGGAGCGACTAGAGCTCGTAACTCGGTTTGGTAATGAAATCCTCGACGCCATCATGTCTGAAAAGATGCACCCGAATTGGCACTGCACAAACTGTCTGTCCGACTTTGGTGCACAGGGAGATATGTATTCCTGTCCTAAATGTTTCACGGAAACTATGGAGTACATTGGACCTCCTAGAATTGGTCATGAGATCAAGCCTAAGAAGGTTACCCAGTTGAGAGAGGCAGGACGCTCTCAGATGACAGGTGGCGGAGGCCAGCAGCAGAATCCTATGTTCAAGAAATGTCCAGAAGACCATATTCTGGAATTCAAGGAGGAACGTAAGGGTTACTTCTTTCACTGGTGTTACAATTGTGAAGCCTGGCGTGCTCGTAAGGACAAGCAGATAACGTCTGCGGAGATACCTGTAGCATGAAGCAACGAAAAATAAACACCATTTTCGATTTGTCTTTTCGAGATATTATCGATGGTATTGGTGTCTTGATATTTTGGTACGCTGTTGCTGCTGGAATTGGTTTTCTAGTAGCGTGGGGTGTATCATGAAGAAGACATCCCATTGGTTCTATGTCAGCTTTCCCATAAGTGGATACGCTGGGAATGGAAACACAATAATAAAGGTATTTTCGGACACGTACGAAAATGCAATATCCCAACTATGGAGTGCCGTGCAAAGGGGCCTTAGGGCAACCCTTGAGGATTTTCAAAACCAAATGTTTGATGACTTTCATACATACACTGACGACTATGGCTTTCATGTTGTTGCTGTACACGATGCAGATGTTATGACGGTGGGATTATGACACACGTTAGATATATCCTTGATAAAGGCATACCCACTAGTTTTGATGGGCCTAAAAAGGAATTTTGGGTCTATCAGGACAATGTTCCTACTCGAGATGACACAATCGTTATTTATGGAGCGGTGTTCAGTGTTTCAGGTGTTATGTGGCTGCTTGGAGCTTGTATGTATGATGAGTATACCTTGTCAACACTTCCTCCCGAAGAATCGCGGACAAAGAGAGATGCAGGTCTACACGCTGTAGTTGTCAGTTTGAAGTACCTGAGGGATATATCATGACTCTAAAACGACTTAGACACCAACTATGTCATCTGGAACCTGAGTATCTAATTGGCCTGCTCATGGTCTTATTGACTGCTTGTGAAGGGGCTTATGAAGCACCTACTACAGCTCCTACATTGTCTCCAACGTCTACGAGAATTCCTTTTCCAATATCTACTCCAATATGGACTTCTACTCCTGTAGTTCCTGTAGTTCCTCCAACACCTATTATCCTTCCAACAGCTATTCCTATAGATACTCAGGTTCCAGTTTCAACTCCAACTCCTATAGTTGTTCCGACACTTCTTCCTGAAGTAATCCCAACTATAGAATCTACATCTGAACCTGGACCAGAACCTACAAGCACGGTGCATCCTGGATTATTACCTACTCAAGTCCCTGTTATTGTAACTGTAGTAGTTACCGCAACATCTACTCCAGTACCAACTGCAACACCCACTGCGACTCCGATTCCAACTAGTACACCAGTTCCGACAGTAACACCAACACCTGTACCGACTGTTAGACCGCCTAATATACAAACGCGAACAGGTAATGGTCCTGTCCTTATTGGAGGTATGAACTTCCGTGCGGGCAGTCTTATTCAGGTCAGATTCGATACTATTCAACCTGGAGACATCACTATTCAATTTGGAGGTGTCAATGGTGGGCTTGTTACTATCTTTGAAGGTACAGCACCGTTTGATAGTACTTTCATCTATCGTGTAGGTGGTGGAGGAAGACTTGGACGTGCAACTAATTTCATCATACCTGCAGATGGTACTCGTTGGTACATAACGACTGGTAGTGTTATCAACAGAGCGATTGATGTTACCAGGTTCCAGTGGCATCTAAATCTATCTCAAGGTAATCAATATGGAAGAGATACAGATGGTAACTACACTATGGAAGGTACTGGACAAGCTTTTAGTCAAGACATTATCTTGAAAGGAAATGGACAACTAGCTTTCCAACACCTTGGAGCCTCCTACTTCACAGTCGAACTTCTTAGTGCTTTCAACACTGTTCCTGATCAGATATTGTACGAAGATCACATTCGTCAAGGTCCTGTCTTTGGAAGTATTTCAATCAACCCTGATCTAGGAGAATACATTCTCAGAGTGCGAACTGACGCCACTAACCGATGGAGTGTTGAATTACGGTGATGATGAACGAACGACAAGTTGTAGAAGCAGCTATACAAACATGGCAGCCAAGTGGCGATCTAGGTACTGAATTCGACTGGACTACCTCATGGGTTGTTGAGTTTGGAATCATAGCCGGTTGGGCTGCTCATCGTATCGACCGAGCTTTGACGACATTACTACTTATCCTCGGTATTGTAGACCCCTGCGGATGCTCGCGCTGTGATACTCGATTGAGCACTCCAAAAATGCCGAAAGAGTGGCCGCGAATTTTCAAGGACCTATCATGACTTACCCAACTTGCGGATGTGCTACTATCGAAGTTCATGAGGACACAGTCAAACATGCAAAAGATGCTGTAGGTAAGGAAGCCATGTGTCCTGAACTCTTTGAACAGCCTCTTGCAGTAGCGGCCGCTGTCTACGAAGGGCTTCTCGTTATCGACCAGAATGGGCTCCTCCAGAAAGGTACTCTCACATAACATGTTTTCATACATAACTCCGAGGGGATACACTCAAAAGGTTGATGATGCCTTTGAGCAACTAATTAGAACCGTTTCAGAGTGCAAAGTTGATTCCATTCTTACAGGTTTTGGTCCTTCAGAACTTTGCCCTATTTGCTATCAAGTTTTCAAAGACACTCATGAAATAAAGGAAGTTACAATAACAATCCTTTCGTAGGAAGATGAGGCGGCCCCGTCGCGTAGGGGCGCGCTTAGCAAGTCTAGGGTGATAGGTGATGGGGTTCAATTCCTCACTAACTGAAAGGTGCAGCAACCGCTAGTAGGTTAGGGAATCGCTGTCAGTTCCAATACACACGTGCCCGCACTCGGTCGGTGAGAATCCGGCCCTCATCAATTTCATAATTATCATGACTATAAAACGAGAAGGTAGAATCAGTCTTTGTATTGAGTGTGGAAGATTTATCTCAGTCAAAAATAACAATACATTGATATCACACTTTGACAATTTCAAATCAGACAAAATCTGCAAGGGCTCTGGGGCTAAACGAGAACCACTAAAAACGTGACTAAATTCCATACAGCTGAAGATCTTCGACGACTCTGCATTCGAGTTATGCAATTAGATTACCCTCCAACACTGGAAAAACTCGATGCTAGACGTCGTGAACTTGTAAAGATCCATCATCCGGATAAAGGAGGGGATCGTCTTATGTTTCAACAAGTTCAGGACGCATATACAGCTCTAAAGCCAGCAGTTCAAGAGCACGGACAGAATGAACGTTTATACGACGATTTTATAGAAGGTCGTCATCCTTCCACCTTAGGTCGAGGATTTTCTCCTCCAATGCCTAAATGTCTAACATGTGAAGGTAAAGGATTTCACTTCGTACCTAGAACAACTACAGATCTATCTCACCATTGTGAACGTTGTAAAAGTACGGGAGATTTTCAACCTTGGTGGGATATTAGAGTTCGGGCTTGCAAATTTTGTGTTGGCTTAGGATATATTCCACAAAAACTAACTACCCAAGTAAAAGTAATCTGTCGGTCTTGTGAAGGCGAAGGCGAAATGTATATTTCCAATCCCATAATTCAAGTCAATACGGTGGTGTAAAAATGCAAATAACAACCAAGTACAATGTAGGTAACATGAATGTGTTTCCTATCAAACAACAACAAAAACCTACTACATCCCCTGCTTGTGAAGTATGTAATGGTGAAAGATTTGGGTCTATCGAGGTTGATGTCCCAAAATATGGGAAAGTACAAATCAATTGTCCTGTCAAGCGAGAGGATGACAATAATCATAGACCTATCATAATCGAGGTGAACACCAATTGGGTTGTACTACCCCCTGAAACGATTATCCAGTTGAGCGTGACGTGGGAAGAGAATAATGACAGAGATCATAAACCCTTTCAACGTAATGGAGTTACTTATGCTCTAACCCCCGACAGGTTGAACTCTCACAAAGTGTGGCAGGAAGACGACCTATTCTCATCTGAGACAGATGCACAAGCAGCATGTGATATGCGTAACGAACAACGTCACCTAACAGCTCTCACTACTACACCAGTCGAAGAGTCAGTGTAATGAAATTCGAAAAATATGGGTTCAATGGAGGCTGGGGTTTAGAGTTCGGTCTTACTCTAGGTTCTAGTAGCGGTATCCTTGGTCTCGGTAAATATATGGTCCGTTGGAATTGGCCCTTCAAAATCCGTATTTTTGGAATCTCCAATATGCAGAGGGCAAAGCAGTATGGCTCTCAGTGGAGAAGATGGACAAAACGATCATGACAGCACAATCTGAAAGTCTCTTTTCTCCTTCTTATGATCCAGCAATTATTCCTTGGTTGGAAGCCGAACTTGCTGATCCCAAAAATCACAAACATAAAGACGTAATCAACAAATGGCTTACTGATATTAGAATCGGTGAAACTGAAGCTAACAAAGACAATTCTCTCCAAAAAGTTGTTCGTAAACAGAGCAGAGAAATTGTTAGACAACGAAACAGAGCTGACTCAAACCGAGAAATAGCTCGAACATTGCGCCTAGAGATAGAACAACTACATAAACATCACATATGTGCTACATGCCCCGGGAGAACATAATGAATACTCCATTTTCTATTATCGTCGGAGAGAGCGGTATTCCCGTTCTATGTCTTATGGACCAACCAATGTGTGATATGGTTTTCAAATATGACATAACAGATGAAACCTTATCAGCTCTAGTAGATGCTCTCAATGTACACGAAACGGAGTGCTCAAATGCCGCTTAGGAAAATAATCTCAGGAGGCCAAACTGGAGCAGACCAGGGAGGTCTTGTTGCAGGAAAAAAACTTCTACTTGAAACGGGTGGAACAGCCCCTTACAACTGGATGACTGATGAAGGTCCATTTCTCGAACTTGAAAGTCATTTCGGATTAGTTATGGGTCCTTATGACAGAGCAATATACCCAAAACGTACAAAACGGAATGTTGAAGACTCAGACGGCACTGTCCTCTTCGGACGTATGAGCTCTGCAGGATCAAAACTAACCATTCGCTTCTGTAAAGCTCTTGGCAAACCATATATCGTGAATCCAAATGTTAGGGTTCTCAAACGGTTTGTCGAAATCAACAATATCGAAATACTGAACGTTGCAGGAAACCGAGAAAGCAAAAATCCGGGTATCGCTGGGAGTACTATCGAAACCCTTGTTGAAGCTTTTGGAGAAGTGTAAAATGACTCGAACACAAACTGAAAAAATCGAAGCATGGATTCAAGATCTTCCAGACTCCTATAAGAGTCCTGGAGATAATGAATTTGTCAGCTCTGAATTTCTCAATCTCATTGGAGGGTATGTATTATTTGGGATAGAATCTGGACGCATACTTTACTTCGTACTAACCAACCAACACAAGCAAGCAATTATTCATGCAGATGATAATTACCTTGGATCCCTTAGAGGAATCACTCTTCTGATTCACAATCGTACTCCCAGCCCTTGTAATGGTTCACTTGAAATAGTAGAAGACTGGATGGCTTATCAAGGTATGTCTGGTAACCCTGAATTTGATTCAATAATGGCAAGGTATACCTAATGACTCAAATTGATATTGTAAAATGGTCTTTGGACGTTCCCGACAGCTACAAATCGCCAGAAGACAGAGAATATATCGAACCCGATGTCCTCATGCGAATTGGGATGTATTTTCTCTATGGAGAAGATCCTGGAACAATTTTGGAATACTGTTTTCAAGATGATTGGAAGCGCGCCATTTTTGGCGTGGTCTCAGGAGGAGGAGATATAACCCTTGAAGGCCTTTTTGGCATTGGAATGCTTCTAACCAATCGTATGCCATCAATGTGCCAGGGATCCGATATCTTATATGGCGCTTGGATCAAAGCTCGTGGGATGAACAATATCGCCATAATAACCCAAACTCATATAGTTCCATTTGATGGAGAAAGCATTGCCTACAGTGTGTAATCTCACTCAATCAGAAGCTCTTCGTCAACTCCAAGATATTGGATCGCACAAGATTATTACTAAGGAGGCTGCCGATAGCTTGGGTGCGCCCTTCGACATCGTGTTTTCAGAACAAGAATTCGTACAGACAGCTCCTTCTAATTGGCCGGGATATAAAGGGCCAATTATTACTAAAGGAGCCCTTCCTTGGACTAATGGAGTCTCTACTTTTGATATTGCCGAAGCAATCGTTCGGACTCTTGATGTACAGAGGGAAACATTCATTGGTCGAGGATTTCAATTTCAAGCAGACATATTATCCTCACTTTCGGTGGTAGAACTATGATCACAATTTATTTCAAAGCATGCCCTAGATGTAAAGGGGACATAGAAGTCAGTATTGATGAATATCACAACAAGACTCTCAAGTGCTTCCAATGCTCTTTCACAGTAGCTCTCCCTATAGGAGGTTTGACACTTGCCAGATAAAACATATTTAGGTGACTCTGTTTATGTAGACTTTCCAGGCTATGGAATCACTCTAACCACTGAAAATGGATATGGTCCAACCAATACCATATTTCTCGAACCTGAAGTCATAGTGTCTCTTGAAGAATTTCTGGAAACTCTAAAGGCAGAACTGCAAGCATGACTCTGAATACAAAATTTGAAAACTGTGATGAGTGGTGGGCATCTATTTTGCCTCAAGCAAAAATGTGGGTTCATAGTTACTTTCATGACATAAATCTTCTTTCAGACAAGATGATATCTAACCCACAAATGAAGCAAGCTCATGACTTTATGGCTAAGGACAAAGGAGTTGAATGTGGGGGATCAGAATGAACGTTGTACTTGCAAATTTCAAGGGAGACACATTGGTTGGCAGAAATTGCTTACCATAGCCAAGAACGAAGACGACCCTATGTATTCAAAAGAACGTATTCAACGAGTCGAACAACTTGAACCTACACACAAGGCGGATTGTGAACAAAACTAATGGAAGCCTCTAGAACACCTTGTGATGAGCAAGCTGACAAAGAACATGTCTTTGCTGAAGGAGAGTGGTGGTGTGTACCTAAAGGTACAAATCCAGACGATTCTCGATTACAAGTAGATTTGGGGAAAAGGAAACAAAATGACACTCAATAAACGCATGCCAGCTTTTGAAGACATGCCCTCTTTCAACTATCGCGATATGAGAGCTGCTCTCGAAGTATCAGAACAAGGATCTGTCACAAAAGCGGCTGAAAACCTTGGTATATCTCAACCAGGTCTAACTCGAATGATTCAGCGCCTTGAAAGAGGTCTTGGGTTCAAATTATTTACCCGAGGCACAAGTATGGAAGTAACTAATAGAGGTATGTACGCCTTAGTTCATATGGACCATGCAACAACTCAAATACATCATCTCATGACAGAAGAACCAGTATGAAACCTTCAAAAAAAGACTGCCCGGCATGTGTAATTGGAAACTGTGAGAACTGCCTTGGAAAAGACTACTGCAGTTGCAAACACATATTTGTGAGATAACTATGCTACCCATAATAAAATGGATGACCTTGAAAGGTGGGCGACACTATCATCGCTGCGATTGCGGTCGTTTGTTTGGTCACGTCATATGCGATCAGCCAACAGCGTGCCGACAGTGTATTAGGACGAAAGTATAACATGTACATTACTCTACGTGAACTCTCAACCAAACGAATCCATGTAGCAGCGGCTCAACCCGGGCATGCTCTTTGTGGGGTAACATTTATCAATATGAAATCAACTGTTTACCTTATTCCTTTGATTGGTATGGCTACTCAAGATGAAGTAATTCACCTTGAAAATATATGTCCCAGCTGCAAAGAAGAAGTAAACCCTCAACGATGCAAACTCATTACCTCTGTTTATTGGCATGACTGTGGACACTGTCAAGGGCCTCAAGGCCGTTTCTGTAATGGTACCCTCAATGGACACAAAGAAGGTAAGTTCGATCACGAATTCCAAACAGAGGAATTTTGGTCGGACGAAATGAATAAGGAACTCCAAAAGCTAAGGAGATAATTTATTATGGGTGAAGTATGTACTAGGTGCCGTGAGGTTATCTATGGACCTGTAGAGTATGACATCTTTGAACATCCCTTCCATTCAGACTCTTTTGGATGTAAAATACAAAAAGACACTCCATAAGTATCCGGGGTGGTTACCTATACCAAACTGGAGTTGCTTTTGAACGTTCTTTGCTATATAATTATATAGAACGTAGGAATCACGCAGCGCACAAGGAATTGACCATGCTAGTCAACATCACAATTGGGAGTGCTTGGAATATAGTCCGACACCTCCAAAATTTGGAAGCCATAGTTGAGACCGCCCATCCAACAAACGATGATGCGGCAGTTGAGGCTTTAGCAACACATACCCTCAAAGATGTCCAAGCGGAGATCGATGGAATGAAGCAGTCCATTCTTATTAGAACCTTTTGAGCGAAAGTCGTGATTCTCAATATTACCATATCGGATGACCAAGGTGTTGTCAAGGGGCAATACAAAGTTACATCCGAATTACCCGAGACCATCGAAGAGATGAACGTCCTTCATGAACAAGATCTTGAAGACCGCGATCAGATCCTCGACACGATCAAGCACGACCTCGGAGTTTACTTCAAGGATGCGCCATAAACATGTTTAGTGAGAAAGAAGTTGAACTGCTCAAGTTAGGGTTAGACGCTCTTCTTGCAATAAATATAAAGGGGGGCATCTTCAAACTGGAGGATGCCGAACGTTTGACAGCTTTAGCCCTTTACCAAAAACTCAAAGATGCGTCATGACGACAACACCCTACAACCCCGCTAACGACCATTTGACCCTAGCGTGTGCTGGCACAGGCCGAACAATGTTTTTAGGCCCTCGACACATTGGCTTTGTTCTTCCTGCAGGTATTCCTATGAATAGCCAGTACCCAGGAGCTTACAAAGAATGTAGCGGAACATGGACACAATACCCTGATAGTGAGAGACCTTGTAAATGTTCCTGCCATAACATGAGTCTTCCACCAATGGGCTACGGTCCAATGTGCGAGGAGTCACATACCTTAGTCATTAGTGAAGATGGATCATCCGAACTATTGCGCGACATTGAAAATTGCTGTACCGACCGCATCGTATAGGAGATACCTAGATGAACGCTCTCTACCTCTATTTCAAAACGCCCAAACTCAGCTTCAAACAAAGAACGCTTCGAATTCCGTTACCTCGCCGTAAGCCACTTCTAAACTTTGATGATGATGAGCCAATTAGAGCGAAGATTTTCGGTGAGGAAGTTTGGCTTGAAAAAGGTAGTGCATCGGGTAGTTCAATTACCCACAAGGGCTATGTTCAACTACGTTATATGAAAGAGAAACCAGGATGACAGCAGCCAAGATAACTCAAGAACAGTTCAGGGAATCCCTTGAAGAGTTTTTCAAGTGGGTTAGCCCTCACAACAAGACCAGGACAGAATGGTTACTCACTTTAGAAAACTGGGCTAAGTGGCAGTACAATGTTGCGTACGCTAAAGAACAGAAAGCTAGGACATCGTGAAAATCACTTTTGAGGACACAAGGGGTTTTGGGAGTCCTGATCCTCCCGAGACTTTCGAAGTATATGGGTTTACTTTTGCCCTTGGGAAAATCACAGCTAAGTATTCCCTTGAGGGTGAAGAGTATTCTCTTGCGTACTACAATCATCTTTCAGGTTCATGGACAACCATGAACAACACCACTTTCAACTCCCTCGAGGTACATTAGCTAATGATAGTCTACCATGGCACAAGAGAACCTGAGGCTGTCCTCCGAGAGGGACTAAAGGAATCTTTTTCCCGTTGTTGTAGAGATGGTTTCGCTCCAGGATGTATTTGGTTTACTCGCACTCCTGAAGATGCAGAATCTTTTGGCACGGTTTTAGCTATTGATATGGCAGGACTCCCAGGAAGATGGCCTATACCAGGTCCTGAGGATAACGACAACTGGTATGCACGATATGTCCAAGGGGATATTTCTCCTGAACGTATTAGCCTTTACAAAGAACAACCCGTATGAAACCCTTATTCACATGCGAACATTATTGGGAGCCCCAAGAAGTTGAGGAAGATGCAGCTGAATTTGCTGGAGGGCCCTTCATCTATGAAATTGGTCGAGAGTGTGTAAAGTGCCATAAGATTGAGCATCTTTATGAATATTGGATTCCAGGAACTCCACAACCAGTATACCCAGGACAAACTCGATACTGGGGTTCATTAGTGTACGGCGACCAAATTATCGATGTTCACGTTGAGGCAGAAAAGAATCGGGCAAAATTAGGAAAGCAAGAGACACCATGAAACAAGATAGCCCCACAAAAGTGACACGTAGAGACATTTACGTATTAGCTAAGCTTTCCATACCTGAAAACGAAGTTTCCGGCTGGAAAAAATACTTCGAGTCAAAAATGAACCCCAATGCACTCTGGCATTTGACCAATGCGATAATTGCAGATGTAGCATTTCATTCCCATGCCCAATGGGGAAATCCTTCTTCCTGGGATGGAGATGAGGAAGACAATTTCGGACAGACAGTAATTTACACAGGGCACTACCCCCATGGAAAAGAGGAACAGAGCAATGAGTATCCAAGTAACTCCCATCAATCATGAAGGAGAAGGATTCTTGCTTGATGGAGGAAAACTTTCCACAGATGGGAGTGGAAATAAAATTGTAGAAGGGTATGATGAAATCGGACAAAGGTGGAGTATTCATATGCCTGAATGGGTATTTACTTCTCCCGATTTTGACACCTTAGAAGAACAGTCCAGTGGCTACGTAGGCCATTTTGACCGAGGGAAGAAGGGCAAAATTAGGAAGGCAGAAGATACAATGTAAACATGTTTGCCCTAACGTGGCAGTAACTAAGTCACATCCAAAAGGGCAACAACTTTGCAGACCTTGTGACAACTTTTATATTCGGCTACTCCTCAACCCTTTTCACCACCCAAGAAAAAAGAAAGAATCATGATGACAAACACCATAACTATCAACATCAAAATACCTGCAGGAGGGGAGGACTATATAGAAATGCTTCGAGATGATATTGTCAAAGTTGTAGAAACCCTCCTCGGTCGAGATACTGTTCCAACATTAGTAACTTCAGAGATTTCCTAAATGGACGTCATCAAGTTCCTTTTATTTCTTGTTGTGTTTGGCCTTGCGGCCTTACTGATCAACATCAAAAAGACTAAGTCATGAATACATTCATGATGATTAGATGTCAATATTGTGGTCACGATCTAATGAAGAATGATCTTGGGGGTAATTGTGCACAAGTAGTTGGGACTGGTGATTTTGATCAACCTGAACTATTTGATCCGTGTCAGTGTTGTTATCATCAACCAGAAGATCAAATGGCAGCAATAGGGGGAGAGTAATGAATACGGATTACTTCAGAAGAAGAAAATAAGGAGGTGTGTTATGAAACGGGCCGCCTAAAATCCTTAGTGGATATAGCTACTAACGAGTGAAGGTAAATCGGCACACGATCGAACGTGAATAACAAACACCAGTACTTACGAGGTACACAGAACTGAGTTCACGTTCGGCGGTGTGGCTATTTGTCACAAGAAGCAAACAGAGCCTTGTAGAAAGAAGGTATCAAGATGGTTATGTTCTCATCAGAGCTAGAAGCCATTCCCTGTGAATGCATTAGCTGTAATGGATCGTGCAAACACACCACCACAAGCAGGACAAACTTATGCGAGTTCTGTGCCCGGGGTGAGCACAACGTTCAACCTAAACCCGAATCAAAGGCAGTGAACGCTCAAGCGACTGTCTAAGATAGGGGAACAGGTATGGACACGGCATCCTACGTATGGTTGTCCATTCTTGCTGGAATTGCGTTAGCTCTAGCAGCATGGGGAGAGCACGAGAAAAGGAATAAGTGAACGCTCATGACACAAGTCGAGCAAAAAAAAGGTTTCGAGGTCGTGTATACTGGCCCCGATACCTTCATTCGTGAAGCATTCGAGGGTGACGCTACCGGGAATTGGTATGGAACGTTCACCGACGCAAGAAAAGCGGCGATCGAGATGTTACGGGTTCCACGGAACAAGTACAACGACGCCATCGAAAGATTCAAGTCACTTACCAAAGACGAATCGACGACCGCTTTTGGTCCGATCGGTTTCGTAAGAGGAGGCTGAGGAGCAGGTACGACCAGTACCAAAAGGAGGTGGGACGTACCAAATGTCCCGTTGAAAGACGGCACTGTATCAATCGTCCCGTCTGAGCTATCAAAAATATAGCACTGTATCATTTGTCCCATAAGAATTCAGCCAGCATAAAGCTTCAAAAAGCAAGAGACAAACGTCTCAAAAAACGGAGCCCATTGGCTAGTTCCAATCAGATGACCCTGCTATATAATTAGTATAAGCCCCAATAAATAAAGGGCAAATCAACAAGCGACGCTACCAAGCGTCAAGGAGTGTCAAGTATGACCACGTCAGAACGCCGGAGCCAGAACGCAAGTGCGAGTGAGCTTCCGGAAGACATCGATGCAGTACTGGAGCGCCAGATCAAGCAGACGAAGTCACGCGAAGAGTACAAC
>LAZR01000402.1_pt1 | contig 38022 bp, 43 predicted proteins | sample 329461 | NCBI WGS metagenome assembly LAZR01 (sample SAMN03002196, study PRJNA259156) | marine sediment metagenome | biome: sea floor; feature: Hydrothermal impacted sediments; material: marine sediment; isolation source: Loki non-amplified sample from Loki's castle hydrothermal vent sediment ...
GTCCAGGGCTGTCAGCGCAACCGAGAACTCCACCGTCTGGCTCGGAATATCGAATCGATAGTCGATCCCAACTTGCTCGGTCAGATAGACGCCGTTTATATAGACGGCAACCTGATCAGCATTGGCGGCGCCAGGGAGAGCGACGCTCGTCTCCCCTCCAGACGCTGTGGACCGGAAGAAAAAGTGGTCATGGGTCGCATCAGGGTCTACGATAAGTTCTAGATCGAATTTAAGCCACTGATAATGCCAGTCTACGGGGACGGAAACCACGGCCTTGGACTGGTTAGCCTGAAAGATCTGGAGGTACTCATTGTCCAGGATCTGGCCGGCGCCTTCCCATATCTTCCCGAGGACGTTCCTCTGGCTGTAGCGATCCCAGAATCCACGAAGGACCTTGTAGATCTGCTCCTGATCAAGTTTTAGCGTCTCGATGGCCATTAGGCACCAGTTTTGTTCAGCACTACATTGTCAGCGATGAAGTGGGCATTCGCCGGAATCGTTAGCTGGCTGTCATTCGTTTCTTCGGTAATTACTCCGTCAACGCCAGAAACGCGAACGGTCATCGTAAACCCTGTCGCCACGAAGTTGACGCTGAACGAGTAGATCAGGGCGATTATGTCCGACTGCTGGAGCGGTTCATTGAATGCGACCGTGTCAATGAAGTCCCTCACGATCGGCTCCAGGTCTGCTGGCTCCGGATCCCCTGTGTAACTAATGGTCATGTCCACAAACGCTGGGAGGGCGCGTCTTGACAAGAGGTCGGCTGTCACGACCCTGTTGGTTGAATCATCCAGAAACGATTGCAACGCAGGAACCGTGGTGTCTGTCTGGTATTCGATCTTCATGACCGTTCCCACAAACGTGGAATCAAACACGAATTCAATGTCCTCGACGCTTGAGAATCTCAGATCTGAGTTGTTTACTCTTATGAAGAAGTCGGCCCCTTCGATAAGTTCGATTCCGACCTCTTCTCTCGTAATCGGATCGAGCCGCACCACCCTGGTCGGTTTAACTGCGGGAAGCTCGAATGGCTCGAACACCTCGTAATAGTGCCGCAAGATCCTCCACGTCACAACGTCATCTTCAGAAAGAACTGAGGCGACCGCGTCCTGCTCCAGATCCACCGTCTTTCTGGTTACGGTCCCGGTTTGAATGTCATAGATTCCAATGTTCGGTCCTTCCAGGATCTCGATTCTGTCGGTGTCGACTACGAGATCATCCAGGAAATCGAAGTCGGTCACGGTAAGCGTATCGTCCCCTTCGATGATGGCGCCGTCCTTGACCGCCCTATTCACCTTCACCACGCCGTCTGGGCCCACAAGCTCGACCGGGTCGATAACAATGTCTTTCTGGACCAGAGTGGTTGTATCTGCGTATACGTCCACCTTGCCGCCAATATGCAGATCTTCTTTCACGGCGAACCCGCGGATTCTGTACGTCAGGCCGGATGCCGCCGCGGTGAATGCCACCGATACCGCAAGTGTGGTTGCAGTAACGCCTGTGATGATATGGGTTCCGGCATCGGCACCGGTCTCGATGATCAATTCATGCCCAGGGGCAACAAGTGCAGAAACAAAGTCCTCGGTTACATCGGTAAATGTCGTACTGACCGCCGTAGCTCCCGTGGACTGAGTCCCGATTACCTCCGACAGACTCACAAGGATAGATATAAGATCCCGTTCCATCTCGGGATCCCCAAAACCCTGGACGAGGGCTTCCCGAATCGATGTAAACTCCTCCAGGATAACGGCCAAGATGCTTCTGGAGACGACTAGATCCCGGACGGTAATGGAGGTCTCTGCCCGACCGAAAAGCTGCGTGTTGGTTTCAGTGTCGATTCCTCCGGTCAGCGCATTCGGGTTGTCTACCTGGACAATGCCTTCCGGGGCCCCTTCTGCAAAGATGATCGTTCCGGCATCGGCGCTTCCAATAGATCCCGAGGATTCTGCAATGACCGGAACGTCCACGAAGAAGAATAGTCCCTGGACATTCAGGCGCATCTGCTCGGCTGTTACTACGATCGTTTCCTGCGGGACGAACGTCAGACCGTCCTGCGTCAGGAACTTTACGTTTGTGCTGATGACCGTGTCTCTTGGCGCATCAAACAAAACACGGACCGATCCGACTGCCTGATCTCCGGATCTTCGGGTTACGAAGATATTACTCACAAGGAGATCAAACTCATCGTCGAGCATTAGGGCAAAATTTTCAAGCGTCAGGTTCCGCTTGATTATGTTCGTCTGGTCTCTCAGCGGCTGAAACAGGATGTTCATCGGCTTGATGAGCATGTCCCTGAAGGCCGTTCCCTCCCTCAAGTCGAAGGTTGGGAAATTCTCCCTCAACTTAGTGAGAAGGAATTCTTGAATTGGTAGATCGAACTTGGCCATCTTTCGGTTCCTATAAGATTATGCTGGGCTCTTCGGTTTCGCCGGACTCGGAAGTTAGTCGAACAACAACTTCCCACTTTGAGTTGGGGAGATCGAATTGTACACTAACCAAGGCCAATGACGCAAGACGGGCGCCTGGATCTTCCTCTTCTTCGTTTTGCGCCGATCTAATATCGTCCTCGACCTTGATCAGGGCGATCGATACATCCGACAACACGCCGACCTCTGTCGTTTGATTTGCACCCCTAGGGAGGATCTCTCTCAGTCCGGCTCCTCCGCTCGGGTTGAATACGTCTCTCCCGGGACTGGTCAGAAGAGACATGGTTACGATCTGGATCAACTTGTCCATCCCCTTGGCCGCCAGTGGCGTATTCGTGCTGGTTGGCCTAAGGAAGTTGAACTCATTAGGAACTACGACTCTCACGTCTTGGCTCATGGTCTACCTCAAATAATATCGCACGGGCCATCTGAAAGACCCGATACGATCACCTGTATTGTTGCCGAGATCTGCTGGATGAACGGGAGATCGAATCCAATAATCGAATCGATCGCGTTGTCTCTGAACTGACCGAAGGTGACGGTCAAGAGCTCCTCCGCCCGCTTGACGTTAAATATTTGCTCCTGGATCAGTTGCAGGGCGTCCAGCCCTAGCTGGAAGGCGCCGGCCTCCCCCAACAGACACAGAATCAGCCTGTCGAGATTGCTCAAAAGCTGACCCGTGAAGGTAGCTGTCTTTGAGTCTAACGTAAAGAACGTTGCGAAGTCCCCTTTTTCGATGATCGAAACTGTCCGGTCCATGCCTAAAGTCTCGAATAGCAGCCGGATGTTGCTCGACGTATCCAGAACGTCCTGATCTGGCTGAACATGACTTGCAGCCTCCAGACCGAGATCGGCGAGAAACGTCTTTGTTTGCCCAGTTTCTGTCGTCACTGCGACCCCAAGAGAAATAATCGTGCTCAAGTCCACTGGGATCGCCAATGCGCGCCTGATCGATCCGGTGTAGGACCGCCCCTGGCTCACAAGCAAGTCCACATTTACATTCGAGATGGCCAGGAAGTTGGAGATCGTCGTATCGAGATCTGCCTTGATCCCATCTGGGTCCTGGTTGAAATAGGCCTCGATCTCGTCCGGGAGGGCGCACATTGTCTGCAAGATCAGGAGAAGCTGCGCCCTCCAGACGCTCAGTAGCGGGATCGTGGTTCCGCGCCTCGGGTTGTCAATGGCCGTACCCATGGACTCGATAATCGACCGAATCTCCGTTTGAACATTCTGGATCTGCCCGGCGAATATCGCCCCAAAGACCCTCTCTTGCTGCCAAAACGATATGCTGGATTCAACATTCGTCTTCACATCGATGACGGAGTTGTGTTCAGCCTCGATCTCAGACAAGAGAAGGTCCATTCGATCCACTTTAGATATGATCTCTGATAGTTTCGGCGTTACCGCTAGTCCCTGGTCTAGAGCCTGTTCGGCCTCTTCGACCTTGGACTTCGCGGATCCGAATAGCGTGTTGCTGAAAATACCCTGCGTCAGCATCCTGGACCGGACATTTATGAGCGTGTCATCTGCGTCGGACAGCAAGTCCCTGGAGGATCTAATGTTCGCCACATCATCTGTATTGTAGAAATCAGGCGTGAAGTCTGCCGCCAGTACATCCAAGGCGGCCACCAGAGAATCGATCTCATCCAGCTTGGCGGTCTCGGCGTCTATCGCGGTCAGCAGTATCGTGATCGAATTTCCGACAATGCCGAAGATTGTGGATGGGTCGGCAGAGATCGTAAGTCCGGCCAGCGAAAAAGCCTTGTTGAATGCTTTTTTCGTACCATCGTATACATCTCTCCCGACCTCTTCCACGGCACTGTTGGACCCGAAGGGAATCGTTAAATTCCTCGCGAGCGTCCCGGCGAGTTGCTGCTGGACGCTCGCTTCGCTAATTCCCAGCACCCGGTTCTGTATCGATTGAAACGCGGCGTCCGACGAGTTCGGGATTAAGTCTTGGACGAACGACTGCGCGTTATCGGCAAGAACGTCAGATATTCCAGTCGGAAGCGATGGGTCTACGACCTTATCAATCGCCGAAGCAACCAAATCGGTTTGCTGGGCGATGAAATCTACGGCGGACAACGGACTCGCGATCAGATTCGTGTCCGCGAGGAGATCGGACAGGCCTGTTAGCGGCGTTGCGGCAGACAGAAAACCAACGTTCATAATCTGGTCCACAAGGCCCTGCTTGATCGTGTCCGTAACATCAGAGAACGAGCCAATAAACAGCACCTGGCTGTTCAGGCGCTGCGCCTGTGCCGTCGTAAACTGCAATGAAGCGGTTAATGTGTCGTCTATCAGTCCCATTATTTCGTATGCTTCTCGATTCCCTGCACGAGTTTCTTCTTGATCTTGCTAACTTGGGACGCCGAGATCCCGAGTTTGGCGGCGATCTTCGACGTTGATAGTTGCTCTTTTCCGTGGGCGCCAATGCTATAGTCGTAAACGAGCTGTTCCCTCGGAGCCATGTTATAATACGCGAAGTTGATCGTTTCCATGTTTTGGTTGAAGTCAACGAACGCTGTATCCTGGAAGCTAAGAGAATGCCCCAGGTCTTTTCTTAGCTCGGCTTCCATTCGAGACGTTTCCTGTGGTGACCAGCTCAGTTCGTCAGCCAATTCTATCGTCGTAGGCTCTCTGCCCTTCACGTCGAACAAGTACTCCTTGGTCTTCTTGAACGTGTTGATCTTGGCCACGCGGTGCTCGGGGATAGTCCCGATATTTTGTCTTCTGGCCACATAGCGAAAGACCTTGGGCATCCTGTTTCCAACATGAGTCCTGAGCGATGCTCCTTTCTTGGGGTTGTACGTCTGAAACGCAACAACCGCCTGTTTCTTTGCCTCGGCCTCTATCGTTGCCCTGGGCAGCGGAACGCCAGAGAACTGATTGACCCGGTGCTGTATAGCCGGGTCAAAGTGAACCAGGAGGGCTCCGAGTTTCTTCTTTTTCTTTCGGCGGTCCTTCTCCCGTTTCCAGGACCGCCACGCCTTGTCGGCATCAAATTCTTTGGCCACAACTTATCTCCCGTCGATTGCGCTGAGGTCTGTTGTTTCTCGACGATATTCGAGAGGCGCGTCTCTCTTGTGTCCAGGCCTATCCAGGTTTCCGATTGGAACGATCCTAGGGGCGCCTTTCCTGCGCACTCGCCTAGTTCTTTTGACGGATGGTTCCCCTTCTGAAGTTACGCGCCCGGAGAGCGGCCTATAGTCAAAGAGTGTTCCCGAGGTCTTGTCTGACGATTGTTTCCCAAATCCCGATATGACCGTTCCCTCGGATGGCTCGGAGGGCGCGCCTACCGGGAATATGCTTGGCGGATTGGTGTTATGGTTTTCCGTGGCCCCAAGATCGTAGAACTCTCCGAACACTTGCTTGATAGTGGCGATGTTTCTGCGTCTATAGGATTCCGCAAAAGCGTAAGCGTCATCCCGAAGGGCTATCTTGTCATATTCCCCGGTGATATTTCCCTGATCGAGCAGACTTGGCTTTGAAAGCTGATATACCTTATCCGCGACTGCGGCCAGATCGAATTGCCTTGACGCTCCGAACTCTGCCTTGGGAGACGAGGTCTTCTGCTGCTGCTCATTCAGCACGGAACCCTCTACGGCTGCGGCGGTCGCTCCAGGGGCCGTGGGGCCCAGCGCATCGCAACCGAGTATCTTGGCGTAGGTGCCTGACTCTCCGTGTACTTTGTCTGGATGGTACAGGGAGTTTAACCACTGCGGAATGGCGACGATCTCCTCGTCCTCGATGATCATCTCCCTGGCGAGATTCCCGTCGATTCTCGTAAATGCCCCTCCCGAAGAGTCGATCATGTGGCTAATGTTCGCCACATTTGCGAAATAACTTCTCGATCTATCGAATACGGCGCAAGGGAAGTTAGCGACAATCCACGGATTGAACTCCATGGACACAGACAGTGATCTGGCGGTGCTCCTAGCAATCTGCAAATGATACTCGGCCACTTGCGCCATGCTGTTAAACAAGTCTTCGTTATTTTTGTCCCCGGCCAACGTTGAGTACTTCGCAAAGGACAAGTTCACGTCAAGCGGGACGATCCCCTTCTCGTACTCCTCCTCGGTCATGAAGTACGGGATCTCGCCATTCTCTGTGTTCTGCTGAAACAACCTTCCCTGTTTTGCCTTTTTTCTCTCAGACTCAGTCATCACCTTTCCTAATAGCTGATTGTTCAGCAAGGTCGGGGCCGTGAGTTTTTCCGCCAATTCTGATGGCGCAACGAAGATCGCTTGAAACAGTTGCGCGTTAAAGACTGCGTGGTCTGCGATCATCCGTATCCGAGTAGGCTCTGCCATGAAGTTCCTGTTAAACGTGATCGAACTGATGCTGTCTGGGAACAGGACGTTGCATCTCGGAGGAAGCGACATATAGACATTCGGCTTGAAGAGGAAGCTCGTCAATGTCCCCTGCCCCGTCGATAGATCCGTAGAAGACAGTTGGTTTTGGATCGGATTTTGGATCGGATCCCTCGCAAGGCATTGGTTAATAGAGGCAATCTCGCTGTCTACCGGGAGGAACGGCGGCGCGATGATCGGGACATGATTATAGTAGATAAGCTGCTTCAGATTGTTCAGGAAGTCCAGCAGACTCACCCTGCCACCCATATTCCCATACATTCCCCTGATTACCTTCTCGAACGCCTGGACCTTCAGCAACTTCTCCACGTTATCGTCCTGCAATACGACGACTTTATTGGACAGGCGGATTCTGTTGTTCAGCGTCTCCCAGTAGATTAAATCTTCGGTGAATGACTGCATCATGCAGGCGAGAGCCTCTGGAAATGTCTTACTCTCCGTCTTGCCTCCCGCTTCCTTTTTCTTTTTAGAGAAATACTTCTGGTAGAACGTCGTCACCTCATTAAATACATTGAGTGTGACAGATTTCGATCCGATGAATAACGTTCTGTCTGCGCCGGACCAGCCTGGATCGTCCCCGGACAGGAAGTACTGCTTACAGCTCGCCCAGTAGTTCGACAGGTCCGCGCATCGCAGCGTAAAAGATCGGCTCGATGGAGATTTAGTGAAACCGAATCCGACTACCTCTCCTTCCCAGAGGAGCCTCCACACGGGAGACTGCTGGGACTTACCAAACGGCTCCGGGCCCACGTAGTCATCGAAGAAGAAAATGTGGACCAGGGATCTCGGGCGAATATCGTAGATCGAATCCGTAGGAACCATGGCGATCTGTGCCTGGCTTGGCTGGTTCGCCGTGGCATTGATCTGGATCTGCACAAAGGGGACCTCTATTCCCTCTATGTACATCTTGAAGTTAAGTCTGCGTCCAGGCATTGTTAACCCGCGCTCCCGATGGCCTGCTGGATATTCTTAAAGACAATCGCATCGCTAGCGAGTCCCCGGGCGGACTTTCCATCCAACGTGTTACTCTCAAGAGCCTGAACTCCATCCAGGTTGATCTCTCTCGTAACGAACATGCTAAACATAAAGCTTACCATGTTTGGCCTAATGTCCTGCGAGATGCTGGACCGGACGATGAACCCTTCTCGGATCACGCGGTCATAGGTTAGATATGCTCTCGCCCTGAATCGGACCGATCTCGTTCCCCTCAGGAACAACTCGTATCCGAGTTTGAAATTATCTCTCCACAATGTGGAATATGCAGACGTTGATTCTCCGTCGACGGTAGACTGGGGAATGTTGTTGGCGCTCACATCGGACGGCGTGAATGTGTCGGCTCCATTCAGCAAGGTTCCGCTGTACGTGTACATCCTGGGGCGTCTCCCGTAGAAAAAAGCTACGGGCTGCCCAAACGTCTCTACGATCTGAACTTTTTCGTCATCTGGCTCCGCGGCGCTCTGCAAAATAAACTGGTCTGTTCCGTAGATCACGATGCCGCCGGCCTTCAATTTCGATTGGTCCACCTGGCCGCTTAAAAGATCTTGGGTGGCAATAATCCGAAGTGACGCAATCTGCTCTTCCTTGGGCGTAAATCCTCGGTATGCCTGGTTTCGTTTTCCGACAATGGCCGCCTGGTCTTTGTTTCCGTCGCGGGTCTGCTTAGTGAGAACCTCGCTGAATTTGTCCGGCGGGATCGGTGACGTTGATTCAAGAAATGCCCCGATTAGGGCAACCTCTGTTTCTGGAATCTTTATGAAGGCAAGCAATTCGTCAACGGTCAGCGAAGAAGGGTCCTGGTCGTGCTTTATGACGGCGACGACTTCTTCCTGTGTTTTGCCCACAACGGAGGCAACCGTAGCAACGTTTGTTGTAAATGGCATGGTCGCCTCGCTACGTTATCAGAAACTGACGGGCTGTATCGATCAGTCTCTTGTAGTATGGGTTCGTCTCATCGCCCGGAAGATCAAAAGTCCTAATGACGAGATGTAGAGACACAAACGTTTCGTCGTCGGTCTCTGGGATCGGTATGATCCTCTGCTCCTCAAATGCCTCCCTGACCTCCTGCGCCGTCACCGGGACGCCCGAGGTCACGCCGAGCGGGTCTTCTGGATCATATCCGGGCTCCCGGTCCAGTTTCCTCTTGTGGAGATTCTGGAACGCTATTGCGAGCGTGTATTTACCCTCGCGCTCGGCCTGCGAACCTCCGAAATCCGCCAACGTGATTCGGTCGTCCGGAGAAATCTGGTCGAGAGACACTATCGATCCTTGTGGGAACTTGACGGCCATCTAGAGAGTCCTCAAGTCTTCGTGAAATTCGTTCTCAAGACCCATGGCGTCGAGGAACCGGACAATCAGATCCCTGGACAGCCCCGGGTCCCTGAATTGCCGGAACAGACTTTCTTCGATCCTGTCTACCCCGATCTCATCCCGATCCTCGTTAGATTCCTCAACTTCCATGTCAACTTGATCGGATGTTGGCTTAACTTCCAACGAAGGCGGAAGCGCGAAGTTGTTGTCGTTCACTGGGTTGTTCAAGTCTCGCTCGCCAGACACGAGTCTATCCCGCAGCTCCCAAGCCTTCGTTGCAGAGAAGAGTTGTCCTGGGATCTCTCGCTCGCGGATCTCTACGTCGACAGGCCGTCCCGGAATCTCCGGCGGGGCGACTTGTAGGCGCTCAGGCTCAGCGAGAGCTTGAGCAAAATTGATCGGGTCTGTTAAGGCCATAATTCACCTAGCTCTTTGAGGTTCCGATTCCCATGCGCCTCATCTCGACAACCATCGCCTGTGAGATCACGAGTAGATTTTCTACCGATTGATTCATATTCCTGAATCCCTTAAGGGTCTCGCTCTGAAACGCCTCTACCCTGGCTTGTTCTCCGGCTCCAACCTTTACCTCTTCGGCCCCTTCCACGGTGCCTATCACTTTTTTTATTGATTTCTCGTCTGTCAGATCGCCCATCGTGAATGCCTCAAACAGTTCGCGAGTCACAGGAGATCGAGTCAACAGATTGAGGACGTTTTGCCTTCCGGTGTCGTCGAGCTTGTCGACCATCTGATTCATATCTGTGAATTGGGCCTGGGCAAACCGGCGCACAAATTGTATTGCCTCGGCCTCTCCTTCCGGCGCTGCCCTCCCCTCGGGCCGCTCAAGTGCTCTTGCCAGAAGTTCCTCTGCCTCCTGCCCTACTGCGCGCTCGGCTCGTCTTCGGAAGGCAAACAGACCGGCTCTGCCTCCGAATTTTGCCAATTCCTCGGCCTCCTCCCTTGTGACCTGCAACGCCCTTACGTTCGCTCGTTCCGCGCTGATACTGAGCCCCACTTTCGCGGCGCGCTTCGAAAATTCACGGGCTTGCTCCCGTGCGACTCTGGGACTGGCGTCTGAGTCAACCAATTTTGCGACCACGTCCATATTCGCCTGGATGAATCTGATCTGTTGATTGCTCGATCCACCCAGCAACTTCTTAGCCAGGCCCGCGGCGCTTTCCTTGAACAACTCATCCAGTTTTTTGGAGTCGGACTGCATTGCCGAGGCCTGCGTTGTTTCGTCAATACCTCTACTCAACGCTTCCTGCAATTCCGGGGAAAAGATCCCTGGATCAGTCATTACCAAAAGAGCTTTCTCTTTGTCTCCTCCAGAGACCCTTAATGCCCATTCTTTAGCAAACTCAGTCTTGTTCCCTACGGGAATCGATTTGTCGTCGAAGAAGGCCGTAACAAACCGGTTTATATCTTTATCTTTTCCCTGCTTCACGAAATCGACGCCTCCGGCAGTTGTCACAAATTTATTAAATCCGACCAGCCTCATTTCATCCTCGGTGAGCCGCACTGGTTTGGCCAGCATCTCGTCCACTACACGGGCGTCGGCCTCTCTGACTTCGGCGGTCTTGCTCACCCTCTCAAGTCTAGCCCGGACCATAGCATTGGATTGTCTATTTTCGGCCTCGATTTGAACCGATTGAACGGCCTCAACTTCAAAGACTCTCGTGGCCTCAAATCCGCCGAGCGTACCTACCGATGTTAAGACCCCTCCCAATGACGACAAGAAGGTCTCTTCCGGATCCCCCAGGATCGTCAGACCGCGGGCCTTAATCTCTTTGTGGATCTGCTGCATGGTCCCCGACAAAGTAACAACATTCGCTTTCTGCCTAACTCTTTCTATGTCTCTTGGGTCCAACACGGCCCTTACAGCATTTGCCTGGCGCCGCGGATCTCTCTCCAATTCTTTTGCGGCCTTGGAAATGGCCGATACACTTCCCTTGGTGAGTATTTCAGTCCTCTCTCCGTTCCACCATTGCCCCGTGTCTTCCGAGAAATCGTCCCAAGCAGTTGCTACATTGTTATAGGCTGCTCCGAACGGCGCCCCGATGGCGGCGCCGGCTTCGTTGAAAAACGTGGTCGTCTTAAACCATGCACCGCTGAATCCAACGTTCTGCTGGTTGTATCGAAGCAGCCCCTCGCGCTGGGTCTCGATCCTCATAGCCTGGGCCTGCCGGGTCAGACTCGCCGGCCCTTCGAGTGTCTGGGTCGCCAAAAGGGTTGCTTGATCAAGCCCCTGAACCCCGAGAAGTCTCTGCCCGGCCGGGGTTGCAGCCAGCCCGGCCAGCGCTTGAACCTGCTGTTCGCGACTCAATCCATGAATATCAAGACCTGCCCTCCGGGAGAATTCAAGCAAGGCCCTCTGCTGGCCTGCACCGATCATCTCCGGGCCCATCCGCTGGGCAATTTGCCCTTGGGCTCCCAGGAATATGGCCAACTTTGTTGGATCGCTGGTGTCTATCCCTTGCAGCGCGCCCTGGGCGAAAGTTGCCCTCCCGGCCAAAACATCCATTGCGCCCGATGGGCCCTGGGCCCCTGCCGCCAAGAAGGCGCGTCCTGCTCCGCCTTGCATAAACTGGAGTTGCGACTGGGTCATCGCCTCGCCCATGGCCTGTCGACCGCCCATGGCGGAAACAAGGCTATTGTCGATGATCCCGCGCTGGACCATATCGGAGACTTGGGCAAGATTGTTCTGGGCGGCATTAAAGCCGATAGACGGACCAAAGCCAGTTCCGCGGAACATCTGAGCTCCGCGCATTCCGACTGCACGCATCTCCGCGCCGGAGAACCCGCCAAGACGAGCGCGACCTCTCTCTGCCATAATCGCCCCAGGAGCGTCTGCTCCAGAGATGCCGACCTGGCGAAGTTCGCCAAGCATCGCGATACCTTCTTCCATGGAGGTACCGAGCAGGCTCGTCATCTCCTTGATGGCTTCAGAGAGTTCTCGCGCCCGACCCCGAACTCCTCCGGGACCTTCTGCCGCGCCCGCAAACAGCCCCATCTCCCCGGCCTGCGAGATGAATTGTGCTGCCTGCCCTACGCCGACCCCGCCCGCTCTCGCAACGTCTCCGACGATGCTTGCTGCAATCCCCCTGAACTGGCCGGCTCTCGGCGTGACGACATTCGGATTAAACCCTGTAATCCTGTCGGATTGTTGAGCGAGGACGGCCGAAACATCTCGAACGGCGCCCATGTGTTGGATGCCGACGGACACGGCCTCTTCGATCGCCAGTGACGCAGCGAGGGGGATGGCAATGGCGGAAGCTGCTACTGCACCTCCACCGATCAGGCCGCCTAGAGCCATGCGAGCGGCTCCACCACCAAGGGTCCTGGCGCCTATCTGGGCACCCATCCTTGTGGCTGCCATAAGGCCACGTCCGGCACCCGTGACTCCACGGAATCCGGCGCCCATGGCTGTTGCGGTCATCTCCCAGGCTGCATATCCGCCAGCCGCTCCCATCAGACCCAAAGCCCCGACTGACGTTCCGTAAGCCAGGTTTCCGGCACCAACAGCCATTCCGCCAGCGCCGCCAAGCCCTCCCATTGACGGAGCCGGCGCAGGCCCGGATGGTCCTGATAACGCTGAGAGTCCGCCTCCGATTGCGCCGCCTATGGCCGCAACGTCGCCGAGCGCTGTTGCGGCACCGAGCTGAAGGGCATTCAGGGCAGATGCACCGCCATGATAGGCAGTCTGGACGCCCAATTGCGTCGCATTTGCCATCTGGGAGACTGTCTGCTGTATTGAGCCAATAGAAGCGGCCAACATATTTGCCGACGAAGCCTGAGCGGCCTGCATTTGAGCCATCTGGCTCATCACCGTCGACATGTCTGGATTCGGAGGCATCTAATACAGGCCTTTTTCAGACGCCCATTTTCTGAATGTGTCCGGGGCGTCTTCCAGTTTGACTTTTGTTCCGTACTTGTGTCCGTGCTCTCCGGTCTGGAGAACCCAGATGTAGCCCTTCTCTTCCTCGAAGATCTTGGACTGCTGCGCTTCCTGTTCTCTGAGTTGATCTTCGATCTCGGGAAACATCATCCTCTGGAGAGAAACGATGATGTTGTAGGCCTCGTCCGGGTTGATCGCAGCAGTATAGATCGCATTCACCTTTGCGAACTCTATGCGCTGCTTTCGAATGGAGGCCTGGATTAACCATTGTTCTTCCAGAGACTGGTAATCTACCTTGACGCCTGCCAGCCTCAGAGACGCTCTGGCCCAATTAGCAGACGTTCTAAAGAGTTTCCCGAGGAGCCCGTCAGCAATATCGCGACAGCCTTGTTTAGGCCGCGATACTCTTCATGGAGAAGCAGGAGTATCGGCATCGCCATATCCTTGAGGCGAGCGTAACGATCCATTGGGGATTCCCCAATGGATTCTCCGTTCATCGAAACGAGAGATCTCGCCAGAACATGGCGGCGAATTAGCGCGGCAACATGGGTCTGAGCCATTGGCCTTTCCGAGTTAATCATCGAAGAGAGCTCTTCTTCTACGGCCTCGCTCTCCGCATCGGTCAAGGTCCTGAGCACAAACTCTTGCTTCGCGATAGTCGCCTTATGGGACAATCTTCCCGTGACAACGAGCTCGTCTATGTCCAGGTCCTGATACTTCTTCATGAACTTGGCATCTTCCTCCATCTTCATCTGTTCGAAGTTCACTTCCGCCACGTCCATATCCGTTTTCGCTTCCGCGGCACGCGGCGCTGGATCGGCGCTCTTTGCCGCATCCAAGACTGATGCGGCGTGTTCCTCCCCAGGATCCCCTGGCGGAAGTTCGTCCTTTGGATGGAGCGGCGCTTTGGCCGGATCCAGCCGAACTGTGTTCATCCCTCTCGGACCACCCTTGTTCTCTCCCATCAACTTTCTCCTTTTTCTGTCGGGACCTCTTCGCCTTCTGGCGTCACAACGCCAGGTTTCACGACCTCCATGATGTAGCTGCCATCGCCAGTTGGAGTCAAACGTATTTGGTCTGGAGACCTCCTCTTGAGCATCTCCATCAGGCTGTGATTGCGAGCCTCTCTGACGCCTTCGACCTTGCCCGCGTACTCGACCAGCGCCTGCATGATCACGCTCGATCGATTCATATTGTTGTCTTCGGCATGACAATCTATCCACGCAAGCAGTCCGTGACCGATTCGGATCTGAATCACGCACTCCTTCTTTTCGGATAGAAATGCGAATGGGTTCACCGGTTCGGGATCTCGCTTCTTCTTTCCACTACCAGACTTATTCACCATGGCAGACCTCCGCAATTTGTACTCTGATTGTACATACAAAGAAATTACTGTCAAGGCCATCTTCCTGGTATAAGTTGTGGTCAGGAAGCTCTTCCTTTGGAGGTAAAATGAAAAAGGTCTTCGTTCCCTGTCGACAGGTTATGACCGCATCTATCGCACGAAAGTTCGGGATGATCAAAATACTGCATAGTGAGTCCAATCCTAATAAGCGGTCTAGCTCCATGGGATTAGAGCCGGATAGAATCTTCAGCAGGTTCGCACGGCCCCTTAACACGTGGGTGTCAGGTGACATGCTGCTGCTTGATGGCCCGCTTGTCTATAATGCCGTGGCGTCGTCAATCATTTCGTGTCAGACAAATACTGTCAGGTTTTTGATTTGGGGCAAGAAGGAATATACTCCTAAGGTTGCGCATCTAACGAGTATCGAAAAGAAAAGGTACTGGGAAAGAAGGAAAGATCTCAGACGGGTGTATGCGATCAACAACGTCCACAATATCGATCCTGCCAGCAAGTATGGCAAACTCGTCTGTATTAACGAAGATCCGCCTGAGGATCGCCCCGCCCCTACGAGCCCGCGACACGTCTTCGACAAGACCTCGGCGATCCTGAAGTGTACCCACCGGTCTGATTTCCTGCTCCTGGCCGGCAGCAAGCTTGAGAACGCCATCGCATCTGCGATACTCGCAAGAATGCACGGGAGAGTCAACTATCTGATATTTCACCACGGCATGAAGGGATACGTGGCGAGGACTGTTGACTATTCTAAGTCTAGGATTAGAAAGACGATACAGAACCAAATAAAAGCAAAAACATGACGGTTTTTGGTTGACATAAACCGGGCGCGCACTTACACTAAAGGGTAAGAGGTGTAAGGAGCGTAAATGGAGGCCAGAAATGAGCGACAGATACTCATCTAAACCTAGCGGCAGCAAAGAATTAGCAAGACTCGGTGACGGGGAAGTATTCGTAAAACGGACCCAGGACGGTATCCTGAGAAGCGTTGTGTCGAACGTAAGCCTGGACCTGAGAAAGAAAGAGATTGTCAAAATTCAGAGCGGATTCATGATCACCGCTAGTGGCTACGACAGACTCAACAAAATCGCCAATCTGACCGTCGTTTCCCCGCCAAGCATGACGATGACAATCTTAATCAACGGGACCCCCCAGACGCGAGAAGTCGGAAACCCGTACATCGAGTACGATCCTGAGACCAATGCGATCAGGACAATATCCCTCACGTGTTTGGCCATAGGCCTTGGCCCGATCGGGAACTGGTGTATCACGCACGAGCGCCTTCGGTTCGACCTGGACCGATACTTTGCCATGGAGGCATGGAGCAAAGTCAAGAACGTCAAGAACGCAGGGAAGTTTGAGAGTGTCAGTTCATACAACAAACGCGACGATAAGGACGACTGGATCTTTATCCCGATCATGCCCGGATGGGGAATATCTCTCGACCCAAGGCACGACGAGGTCCAGAAGGTTCTCACGAACCATTTTCAGAGGCAGAAGTTTGCGGAGAGAATCGCCTCGACTATCTGCCGCAGGAACGCCATGAAGCGGCACCCGGCGATCGCTAAGACCACGGTCTTGCCTAGAGATGGTCTCGCCACCGTTCAGGTTTACGGGTGGCAACATGACTACACAGCGAAACAGATCAACACGATGATCAGCCAAGTGTCACACGGCGAAATTCCACCGCAGGTAGAGATGAGACAGGCTATCACCGAGATCGAGCATGGGCATGACGATTCGCAGTCCATGGAATCTGAGATAAGTTCAGATGACATGGATCATACTTCCGGACAGCCGCACGGGCAGGCCACGTTGTTTGACCAGCCGGAACCGAGCCGGCTTACTGGAAGAGAGCAGGGGCTGGCCTATCTAGGCCAATGCGACGATCGTCTTGGATCTGCATTTTTGGGAGTCGTTGAGTCTGCCGTCCCGAGGATTGATCAGGTGGACACCTTCAGCGACCTAACCGACGAGGAAGTAGCGGACGCCGTCAGCCTGCTCCGCGAATACATGGGAGAACAAATCAATGCCGGTGACGGGCCTTCGGGCGGATAATGTCAAGGGAATGACCTTTCAAGAAACCCTAACGGGAAGAGACATTTATGTAGGCGAGAATGGCGTGGGGAAGAGCGCCCGGCTCCAAGCATTCGTGTTTGGAATTCAGGGGTATCTCCCCTCGCCTTTTAAGAAGGGCCTCGGCGACACCTTCCAGATCGCCAGCGGCGACGCGATGAGCGTCAGCATCGAAACCGACGAGATGTTCTCGTTCAGCCGGCAGATCCGTCGAAAGACGACCAACCACAAAGACGGAACAAAGAGCTACAGTTACACGTCTGCGTGCAGCATATTCCCCGACCAGGGCACCAAGACAAACAAGGACCGGGAAAGGAGGATCTCTCAAGCCATGGGGGGCTTCGCGGTCATGTTCGATCTCGACGAGTTTATGTCGATGAGCGACACGAAAAAGCGAGAGTTCGTCTTCTCTCTGTCGTCACCTGAATCCTACGGATGGGACCGGAGCCGGATTTATGAAGAGCTCTGCGAATCTCTCGGACACGCCGCGCCCATCGAATGGAACGACAAGATCCCCGTCGCTGAGAATATATCGTCGCTCCTGGAGGAAACGTCCAAGAAGCTGAGCGACGCACGCGCAGTCTACAAGGACAAACAGAAGGTGAAAGTCGAAGTCATCGAGATGAGACAGAGGGCCACCCAGGAGGCGGTTGGAGATATTGCGGAGATCAGAGGAACCCTGAAGAGCCTGCGCGAAAAGCGATCCGAATACGACAAGGAGATCGCCAAGGCAGAGGAGATCAAGCGGCAGCATGATTCCCTGAGGGACCGGATCTCCAAGCTCGACAAGTCCCGATCTACACTTGATGAGGGAACCCTTCCTGACCTAGGCGAGGCAGAGAAGAAGGTTTCAGACGGAAACAAAGGGATCTCTATGAGCGAGGAGCTCGCGGAGGACGAAGAGGAGAAGCTTGATGGGTATCGCAGTCAACTAAGTGAAACCCAGGAGATTCTATCGAACACGAAGGAGCAGCTCGCCAGGATCGACCAGCGGCAGGCGATCCGAGATCAGATCAACATCATCTCGGCCAAGGGCTGTCCGCTCATGGGAGATCAGTGCGAGTCTGATCTTTCTGCGTACAAGGGCAGCCTTGAGGAGAAGTGGCAGGGCGTGGACGACGAGGTGAAGATCCTTCGAGAAAAGAGGGATGGAATCCAGGCAGACTGCAAGCAGATCGAGGAGTGGGCGGCTGCATCGTCCAAACGCCTCAAGAATCACAAGGGCTGTCTGAAGGAGTGGAGAAAGGCGGTAAAGGGTGCCGACAAGGAGCTCGTGGAGGTTAAGAACTGTCACAATGCTCGCGAGCTGGATCAACTGGCGGTCGAGAGCGAAGAGGAGCTCATCCAGGACGTTAGGTCCAATCTTGGCGCCATCGTCGACACAGGGATGGCCGTGAAGGCGGTGGCCGGCATCATGGACCAGATCTCCGAACTGGAAGAGAAAGAGAAGAAAGCCCAGGAGATCAAGAACGTCATGGCCAACTTCGACCAGGCAAACATTGCCGCGGCTGAAGCAGAGGAAGAGGTCGAGACTCTGGCTAAACTTCGCAAAGCGCTTGGTTCGGATGGCATTCAGGCGGAGATTCTTAAGGATGTGATCGGCCCGTTGGCGGATACGGTCAATGGCCTCCTTTCGCAGGTCGTCCCGGGCGAGAAGTACTCGGTCGAGTTCGAGCTCTACGACATGAACGGAAAGGACACTTTCGAGATCATCTGGCCTCGCAAAATCGGGAGAGTCAGTTACAATACTCTGTCCGGGGGGCAGCAGATTCTATTTGGCGCGGCGCTCATGATCGCGCTGATTCTCCAGGCTGATCCTCCACTCAAGGCCATGTGCATCGAGGCCGCCGAGTTAGATGCTGAGAACTTTTTCAGTCTGCTCGATGCCCTCGACGAGATCGCAGGGGGAATCGATAACATCCTCATCGCCACCTGCAACGACAAGGTGATCGAGAAGAAAGATACCGTGGCCGATAAATGGGAAGTCGTCCATCTGGACTGATACATGAACATCTTCTTCGACATTGACCAGACACTCATCTACCCGGGCGATAGGACTATCAGGCCCTATGCCAAATGGTGTCTGAACTACTTGAAGAAGAATGGCCACAGGATATATCTCTGGTCCAGGAGAGGCGAGGAGAATTGCTACGACGTTGCCAAAAAACTTGGCATATCGCTCAGCAACTGCTTTTCCAAGCCTCCCCTGACCAACTTAAAAGATGTTACGCACCTGAGTGCGTACCCTGAATTCTGTATCGACGACGATCCTGCCGATGTTCTGACTGCATGGCCGGGGATTCTTGTTCTGCCCTATATGGCCTCCTACAAGGCCGAAGAGGACAAGGAGCTGATCAGGATCGCCGACAACATCGTCCCGGTCGAACTGGAGAAGAAAAGGCACCCGAGACCATAAGGAGAATACAGTGTCCTTACAGGTAAACAAGGTGATGCTTGCCGGCGTGCTCGGCAGGGATCCAGAAGTTCGGTATACGCCTAGCGGCACGGCCATCACGTCTGCGAGTATGGCCGTCAACAGAAGGTACAAAGGGAAAGACGACCAGTGGAAGGAAGAGGTCACCTGGGTATCGCTTGATATTTGGGGCCCTAGAGGCGAGGCGTTCGGCGAGCACATGTACAAAGGCAAGTCTGTCTGGGTCGAGGGCCATCTGAAGGAAGACACTTGGGAAGATAAGCAGACCGGAAAAAAGCGGAGCAAGCTCAAGGTCGTGGTCGACAACTGGTCGTTCGTCGAGAGCAAGAACGCCGAGGATGGTGGTGGCAAAAGATCATCCGGCGATGGCCGGCGTGACGACCGTGACGATCGCGGCGGGCGCGACGGAGGCGGAGATCGCGATCGCGGTCGCGGAGGAAGTCGTCAAGACAACTACGACGAGCCTCCCGACGGTATAGACGACGAAGACGTACCTTTCTGATCGGAGGGAACATGGGAGCAATCGCACCTGAAGCTAACGTCGACCTCCTTCCCGGGTACAACGACCTCGCCGGAAGAGCAAAGACCGGAATCACCAAATGGGCCCTACTCAGTGGAGATGGGCCCAAGACATTCGCAGACCTTCTCACTGTCACCGCGGCCGAACTCAAGAAGATCAACGGGATCGGAAGCGGTGCGCTGAAGGGCATATTCGCCTGGCGAGACAGCCTCGTCGCTTCTACCAAGGGTAGACCTAAACAAGAGAAGCTCACTGAAATTACCGTTAAGCACAAGTGCGGTTTCATCTATCTTCAACAGATTGAAGAAGAGGGCCAGGATGGGTCTCTGGAGCTTTCCGATCTCATCCTGTGCGCAGATGGCGCCAATGGCGAGATCACTTCCATAGAAACCTCTGTTACTGCATTCACGATGATCACACACACTACCCCATACGAGTCCACCAAATATCGGGTAAACCATACGCCTCAAGAAGTCCTGGACAAGATCCTGGCCGCAAGGCCGGAGTAACTAGAAGGGGCTCTGCCCCTTCTTTTAGGTATAAGAGTTCGGGAGGTAAACTATGGCCTATGCCGAGAATTACGCCGATCGAATGCAGGCGCAGTACACCGAAGAAGATCTCGATCAAATGGATAAATCCGTCCACACGAAACTTGGCCATTCGAACTTGTCCGCTCATATCTCGGCGCCGCGGTACACGAGAGACTTTGGTGAATGCCGAAAACTGATCGATCTTCTCTCGGACAACATGGCCTGGTTTGACATAACTAAGCTCGACACGGACCGCCTGAAGATGGACGGTCGATTTGTTGGGCAGGAATGGGAGGTGACCTTGGCCAGCACCCTCGACCTTAGCGTGCGCGGGCCGACTCTTGAAATCGCTGTCGCCAAGGCAATTCTGATAGATGGCGTGCTGGGCAAAGTGGATCCAGGCGTGGAGGTGGAGGTGGCCGAAATCAACACTATCACGATGGACTTCGAACTTGGGGGACAAAATGGTACGGAAGAAGAAGGGTGAAAAGTTCTACATGTACTCGACCGGGATCGAGCCCGATGTAACAGCCAATGATATTAACAGGAAGCTCAGGACCGTTGGCGCCACACATATCCTCACGGAATATGACCCGCAGACCAGCGAGGCGATCGGCATCTATTTCATGATGCCCGTCGAAGGCAAGAGAATCAGCTTCTCGATTCCAGTCAGGTGGAAGAAGGTCCAGGCCGCAATGAAAGAGTCTGGTCTCAGCGGCAAATACATCGAGGAGGACCAAGCCAAGCGGGTCGCCTGGAGAGTCGCATTTCGGTGGGTCGAAGCGCAGGTCGCCCTGATCCAGTGCGGGAACGCAGAGACTGCCGAGGTGTTTATGCCCTATGCCGTTGTCGACGCCGCCGGCACGACTCTCTTCCAGAAATTGAGAGACACTGGATTCAAGCAGATAGAAGCCCCGAAGGGATCATAGCATGCAGCTAACCAAAGACCAGCGAGAGGCAGCTAATTGCCTCGACAAATCCGTATTCGTTCACGCCGGACCCGGGAGCGGGAAGACCCGCATACTGATTTCCAGGATCGTCAACTTAGTCAGAAGCAAAGTGAGTCCAACCGAGATCCTGGCATTCACGTTCACCCGGGCGGCTGCAAGAGAAATGCGCGAGCGCGTCACCGCCGAGCTGGGCGAGAAGGCGGCCAGAGATATGTGGATCATGACCATTCATGCATTCTGCATGCGTGTCATTTCGACATGGGGATGGCGTGCTGGATATAAAGAGGGAGTCTCTATTTACGATGATAGGGATCAACTTGACATAATCAGAGGGGTCCAAAAAGACCTATCGATCAAAACAAAGCCCGAGACCTTTCTCAAGGAGATCAACCGGGGGAAAATCCACGCCAATCGGGCTGTCGCGTTCGAGGAATTCAACTTCCGTCTGCGTGAAAACAACGCTATCAACTACATCGGCCTACTGGATAAGGCGATATGGATCTTGGCCAATTGTGCCGATGCCAAGGAGCATTACGCCCACAAGTTTCGTTACGTTCACCTAGACGAGATGAACGACACTAGCGATCGAGACTACTCGATCGTGTCCATGGTGGCGAGCAAGTGGAAAAATGTTTTTTGCGTGGGAGATCTGTCTCAGACGATCTTCTCGTTCAGGGGGAGCAACTCTGCTAATATCGATCACTTGATGGCGCAGTTCCCAGACCACGAAGAGTTCTTCCTTCGCAAGTCGTTCCGATGCCCCGCGGCTGTGATCGACGCCTGTAACAATCTGCTTCCCGAAAACAATCTCGAAGCAGACAGATCCGGCGGACTTGTTTCTGTGCGCGAATTCAACAGCGAGGACGAGGAAGCTCATTTTATCGCGGGCAGCATCAAGACCATGGTCGAGACGGATGGACACAAGTATTCGGACTTCGCGATACTGGGCCGCACGCATGCGGTAAATGAGGGGATCTTCAATGCATTACGGGTGAATGGAGTCCCGACCTGCGTTGCCGGCACCAAATTAAAGTTCTACGACCAGGAGGAAGTCCGCCAGTTCCATGACTATCTCAAGATCATGGCAAATGGCCGGGACGACTTCTCTTTCAGAAGGATTGTGAACGTGCCGCCCAGAGGCATAAGACACGTTACGCTGGCCAGGATCAGTGCGCAGGCGCGAGAGGCGGAAATAAGCTTGCTGGAGTCCGCGCTGGTCCACTTCTCTGATGAACCGGTTGAGGAAAGGCGGTGGCTGGCGGAACTCGGCGCCCTGGCAAAAGGGAGCTTCGCGGACCAGATAAGATCCGTGCACCATCTTCTCGTCAAATGGTACGAAGACCAAGGGCTTAAGACAAGAGTCAAGTCCCTGAACAAGTTACTCGGACTGATCGCGACGTGGCAGAAGGAGACCGAAGAGATCGTTAGCGTCGAATCGTACTTGAGAATGCTGTCCGAAGTTAACTCCCAGGACGACATTGTCGAGGATAAGGACGAGGTCAAACTCATGACCGTCCACACGTCCAAGGGACTTGAGTTTCCGAACGTGATTATCCCGGCCTGCGAGAACTTGATGTTCCCGATGAACAACAAGGCCGATACTCCAGAAAAGCTGGAGGCGCTCGGGGAGGAGCGACGGCTCTTCTACGTTGCCCTTTCCCGAGCCAAGAGCACGGTCACAGCGACGCTAAGCAAGCTAAGGGTCGTGCGAGGGCGCGATCGAGAACAAAGCCCGTCAGTGTTCTTAAAAGAGGCAGGAATAGGATCTAGTGTACCACAGAACGAGGACCACAATATCTAGTGCCTAGTGAATTTATTGGGAAAGTAATTTGGAAATGGGTGGCCGAGTCATGGACGACAGGTGTAACATCAACCACATGGCTCGGTCCGAGACTGGAAAACTTGATTTGTCTGGAGAACTAAATTTGTCCGAGCAGACTGCGAAGTTCACGACCAAAGAATATTTCACGGTGCTGTCGCACGGCATCTTCGACCATGTCCACAAATTCAAGCCGAACGCATTCACGCTCTATATTTATCTTCTTTGCAACGCGAAGAAGAAAGATCCTGGAGCTGGGCTGTATAGTTTCCGAATTTTGGAGATCATAGAGATCTTCTCGAACCCAAGAGACTCGGCTGACAATCCAGACAACGTATGCAGGTTCACGGCCTGTAAGTTTCTGGCCGAACTCGAAAGGATAAATCTGATCGAGATCGTCAGCAAGCCTACGGGCCCGCACAACGCCGTGTGGCAAATCGAAATTTGCAAATTCAAGACGTTCAAGAGCTTCCTCTGCGTTCAAAATAAATACCGCAGTGGCGTCAACGATGCATCACTCAGGAGTGATGGTTCGGTGACGGAAGAGAACAGCACTGTAAGCATAGCGACAGAAAGACAAACCGAGATCTGGCAGGATGAGTCGGAGGAGCGCCGCGGGGTTAAAAATGACGCTCCATCACGTAGCGGTGATGCACGTGACAATAATAGTATTTTGTATAAGTACGTTGACTCTCTTAAAGAACCCCTAAGAAAGATTAAGAAGAAGTATTTGTACGACTTGTTCGAAGAGCTTCGCTCATCGAAAAAGTCTTCAGAGGAGATTCTTGATCCAGAACTTGCTTGCCGCTGGACGCAGGAGGCCATGAAGGCAATCCAGGGTGGGTCGGAGACAAGAGGGCTGAAACACATCAGGAATGAAATGCTCAGGCTCTACTGGAACGGGCTGCGGTCAAGCGGTCGCAAGAAGTGTATCTTCGACTCGTGTCAGAAGATGGGGGATATGAGGCAGAAGTTGATCGCGACGAGATTCGCGAATCCATTCTTCCGTGCGAACTGGGCCAAGGCTTTGGTCGAAATCAAAAATTCACCATATTGCCGTGGAGAGAACGGGGACTGGGAGGCGTCATTCCAGTGGTTTATAAAAACCGAAAAGCCAGTCGTAAACGCAATGGACGGGAGGTACCGTGACAGAAGCAAACCGAAAAGAACCCAAACCACAGGAAGCGGGGGAATCGTCCGAAATGTGTCGGGACAAGACTACCTCAAGGGGGCGTCCCTTGGCTCTGTCCAAGACTTCGACCTGGAAGACTGGATCGAAGCAAACCCTGAAGCCGCCGAAGAGGCCAGAGAATCTGGTCTGCTCAAAATGCGGCTCGATAACAGAGCCGACGCTTCGTAAGTACAGTCCGAATGATTACCTGTATAAGCGCCTCTCCGAGGACCAGGGGGTCGAAGACAGGGGGCCGGTGTGGTTCATGCCGGCCGCCTGTTTCAAGTGTCTTGAGGACCAGGACAGGGTCAGGGACGGGGAGTTTGCGGAGAGGAGACGGGAGGCCCGCATCAAATATCTAAAGAGCGTGTCTGGTCTCGGCGCCAAGTGGGTAGACGCATCATTCGACAGTTTTAAGACCGATCTAGATTCTCTTCATAAGATGAGAAAAGTCCAGTATAAACCTGCGTACTTGCCAGCCATGAGAAACTGCAAGAATGCCATCATGGATTGGGGAAGCAAATTCCAAGATCACAGAAAGACCGGGAGATCTCTGGTCGTCCTGGGTGATGTTGGGACCGGGAAGAATCATCTCACGTCGGCCCTGATAAATTACGTAATCGAGAACTTCTTTACCAGGTGCCTATTTACAAGCGTAACGCAGATCTTTCTGGAGCTCAAGGACTCGTTTTCCAGGAGCGACGTGAGTGAGAAGAGCATTCTTGACAAGTTCACGTCTGTGGGTCTGCTCGTTGTCAACGAGGTCGGGCTCAACGCCGGGACAGATTATGAGTTCGAGAAGATCAACTATATTCTCAACGAGAGAATCGATCAGCGCCTCCCATTCGTGCTGGTCAGCAATCTTTCGAGCGAGCAGCTCGCCCTGGCGGTTGGCGACAGGCTGGCCGATCGGATCGCTGAACACCCAGTCTTAAACTTTAAGTGGCCAAGTTTCAGGCCAGATGGGAGCAGGTGACATGAGAGGAATCTTCGGAATAAGAGAGTTCAGTTTTTCTGACGGGATGATCCATGTCAAGGGCGACATGCTTGACCAGAACAATAATCCTATAAACGATGTACTCAGGCCGATTTACTTGACTCCCATACGGATTTTAGGTAGGGTTAAGGAGAAGATCGACGAAGCTGTCGGGAAAGCCATAGAAGAAGCCGAGGGCCGGCGCCTTGATGAGGTCGAGATCGAAGCAATTGCATCTCCAATTATCGCCAAGGACCCGCTCCACGTCGCGCTCAAGCGATTCCTTGGAGCCCTGGACGATGAGATCCAGGCCTTTGGAATGGGGGGTAAGTAAATTGAGAGGGAGCGACTTTGAAACTGCGATCGGATGGGTCAACCACGTCTACGACCAGCAGAACATCGCTATCGTAACCAAGGTGGAAGTCCCAAGCGTGACGATCAAGGGGCAGAAGCGATATACACAGAAGACCGGATTCGACTACGAAGGCGTCATCTGTGGCTCCGGAAGGATGGTCTGCATTGAGGCGAAGGAGTCCAAAGACAAGCTGTACATAGATTTCAAGGGGAAATCAGGCTTGAAGATACACCAGATCCACGCACTCTTGAAGTACGGGCACGCCGGATGCTATTCCGGAGTCGTCTGGCACCATAGAGACGCACAGAAGACCTTCTTCCTCGACTATAAGTTCTTGGAGAACTTCATGAGCACGAAGTTCGACAAGAAAGAGAACGGAAAAGGGAGAATTGTCAAGTCGGTCTTCCTGCGCCATGTCGAGTGTATTTGTCCGTGCATCGCCGTGGACGGAGAACTTCCAGATTATCTGCAAAAACTAGATAATTCACGGCAGCTCCTTTTGGGTATAAGACAATAAGAGGGAAACCATACATCCGAGGAGGCTGGAGATGAGTGACCGCCCGTACATACCTGGAAACGAAGAGGATTTTGTGGGAGAGTTGGATCTCGATGACCTGAGGGTGCTTGGCAAGGCCGTCATCGAGAGGATGAAGGAGGAGACGGGGGCGCTGGAATATACGCGCTGCCCGATATGCAACAAGGCCCTGAAGAACTGGCACCAGTATGGCCCGAGCTGGACGATGGTTCAGATTTGCCTGGACATTATTCGCGTCATGTCCGCCGGCCACACCCATGTTCACATCAAGGCAGACTTGCAGAGCGCCACGACGGGGCACGAGAACCATACCATCGTCGGCAGAGTGGTAAACAACTACTCGAAGATGGCAAAGTTGGGCCTCATCGCGATGTGCGAAGAAGACGGGGGGACGATAGATCGGAACGACCCGAATGTCCGAGGCGGAAAGCATGCCCGGTTCACCATCACCAAGGACGGGTACGACTTCGTCATGGGCAAGAAGCCGCTGAGCCCCGCCAAGGTTCGGGTCAAGAACGACACGATCATCGATGCGGACGATCCAGAGATCAAGGGCTCCAGCATCCACGTCAATGAAGTCCGTCGTTACGAAGAGGACTCGTGGCTTGACGCCACCGGGAAGTATACGCTACCATTCCCGGAAGATCTACTTCCTCCAAACACCGGGTTCCTGTTTGAAGGGATGGAGTAATACCTTGCAGGGCCTAGCCAGCCCTGCTTTTACCTGGGGGATTTATGAAAGAGTACGTCGTCGGATTCAGGATCGATCGCAAATCAGACCTTGTCCTCTTGATTGAAAAACAGAGACCCGCGTGGCAGAAGGGATACTTAAATGGCGTTGGCGGGAATATAGAACCCGGAGAAGCCCCGCTGAAAGCCATGGTCAGAGAGTTCGAGGAAGAAACCGGCATGCTGGTCGAGGACTGGGAGAACACGGTCGTTTTGTCTGGCCCTGGATACCAAATCTATTTCTTTAGATCGTTCGGGGAAATCGATGAGGCCAAGACAACAACGGACGAGGTGCTGATCCCGATCCGCCTGTCATCGTGGAATATGTTTAATATAATCCCGAATCTGACGTGGCTGATTCCTCTCCAGCTAGACAAAATCGACTGGCCAGTCGTTATGCGGGACACTCATGAACAGGAGGCTGATCATGTTGACGGTGGGAAATAGAATCACGGAGAGCCTCGTCCTGGGGGCCACCAAAAACGAAATCCGCGGGCGCGTGTCGAGGGCCAACTGGCTCAAGGACTTCACCACGAAGGCCACGATCATCGGAGAGTGCGAGACGAGCGGAGTTCTCCCGCAGGCCATGGCAGCCCACCTGGTCCTTATCGGCGACAAGATACATCTAACACACTATCCGATGGCTAGGCTCACACAGAATTACGTGAAGGGCCTAAGAAACCTCGGGATTGAGTTCGAGGACAAATTACAGGAATCCCTATTCGCCATTGCCATGTATCATCACCCAACCGAGGTGAGGGATGCGGTCAGACGTTCACGGGATCACGAGATCCGCATCGGCAAAGAGCCGACCAACTTCAAAAACTGGATGTTCGTCCAGGATTTCCTGTTCGTAGATATGCAGGACACCATGAAAGTAAAGCCAATTCTCAGGCTGATGTACACCATCATCGAGATCATGTCGGCAATCGCTGATGAGTTTCCGGACGACCTTTCACCACGACACCGGATAACCGGATAGGGAGATTATGGCTAAAAATCGAAAAGGCAGGAGAAGCAATCCTGGTCAACTCGGGAAGGTGCCAAACGCGGAGGACCTGATACGAAGACAGATGGCTGAAGCAGGTGTCGCGGCCGCGGCAGCTTCTATCATTCAAGAAGTCAATAAAATCATTTCTTCTGTGCAGCAGCAAGTGCAGCAGATGATGATCCGTGTTGTCCAGACCGAGGGCCAGGTTAATTTCCTAATGCAAACCGTGGATCTTATCAAGACGGGTCTTGCCGATAAAGGAATCCTGACCGATAAGGACCTGGACGGCATTCTGGCAAAAGTCCTCAAACAGCAGGAGAAGGCTAGGGAGATCCTTGGAAATGAAACAAACGACGACAAAGAAAAAATCAAACAACTCATCGAAGAAGCAGGGCTCGAACAAGGCCCAGCCGAAAACATCCTCAAAACCTATAACGACGCCGTCAAGGCCCGAAAAGTCGCCAGCGAAGAAGGCACGACGTTCGAGCCAATCCTGGAGTCCGAGAACGGGGAAGATGGCAATTCTGGACCTGAGAAAGAAGGGCAGGACGGACCTGGAGATCAGGGCAGTAGCGAGCCAGATCAGTCTAGGAGAGGAGATCCTGGAGGCCCTGGAGGACCCACGTGAATCGTGGACCATTCGTAAATATGTCTGCCTCAACCCGGAATGTAATGCTATACTAGAACATTCCATTCCCATAGGCGGAGGCGACGGATGCGCCTCCTGCCAATCAATTGACCCGAAGGTCATGGCGACAAACGTTGACGAGGAGACCTATCGTGGATACGAGCAGAGAAACACCGAACGATTCTCAGGATGAAGAGATGACGAAATACGCAGTCGAGTGCAAATGCGCCGACGGCAAGCCCCCGGCCAAGGAGGCCATGGAGAAGAGGGCCGACGGGTTCAAGTGCCCGAGCTGCGGCCGGTTGCACCCGCTGGAGGAGTGATCGGATCTTTGCACAGATCTCGTTCCCTCCTCGTCGAGAACAACTACTGTCAGCCCTAGCCCATCATCCGGCCCGTTTACCTTTTTTCCTTGCATGTGTAAGTAGCGTAACCTATAATTCCGTTCATGGACGATGGAACCGGCAAACCTACGGGACGCAACTTCTACAAGGCCAAGGGCTTACATGGAGTATCTCTTCGAGTTCCGAAGGAGACCTCCATAAAACTAAAGGTCTATGCGTCCAGGCTGAGGCTCCCCCTCTATGAGACGGTGCAGTCGATCCTCGACCATTTCCTTGAAAATCCGGATCGCTACAACATTGCGAGCGGGCCGCTCTGGAATGGAAGCACGGAACAGGTCGATTCCCAAGCATTCATCACACAAGAGTCGCAGCAAGAGCTTAAGATCCAGGGCATCTACGCGAGCCTGGCACTGAAAGATCTTGCCGGGAGGGTGGTTTATGAGTATCTTGAGAAACATTGCCGCGTGAAACTGGGGGGTGAGATGTGGAAATCAACGAAAGCTCCTGGAAACAACTCAGGAAAACAGTCGAAGAGGCGCAAGCGGAAAAAATCTGCATCATAATAACGAGGGGCGAGATCGTATCCTACGAGCTCCCGAGTGGTTACACCATCAAGAAGGTACAGGATGGCGAACACAGAACAGATAAGCTTGATGGCGGCCAATAAGTACACGCCGAAGCAAATAAAGGTCATGCTGTTCGTCAAGAGATTTGTTGAAAATAACGAGTACTCCCCGACTTACAACGAGATCGCCAACTATATGAACACCAAGGTGGCGTCGGCATGGGGCCACGTCAACGAGCTCGTTAAGAAGGGCGCCATTGAAAAGGCGATGGGGAAATACAGCAGCGAATCAAGGGGAATCCGACTCAAGGACTCGGAATTCGCCCCCGATATGAGCGTCGTGGGGCGGGTTCAGAGAGAGATCGGCGGCGGCGACGAGAGATTCAAAGACTTCATCCTGGAGGCCGCCGATGGAATCCGTACCAGCCGCGCCGAAGTCAATCCGGGTTCCTCCGGGAATTCCGATAATTGAGTTAGGCGAAGGCGATTCACTACATGAATTCTGGGCTACCGAGTGGACAGAATTCAACCTTCCACAACATGGCCTAAACTGGCGCCTCGTCGCCATGTCCATCATCCACTCCGGCGGAATCCTGGAGTTCGCGATTGCCCTTGAGTACGAGAACCAAGAGAAAATCGTCCTAGTCCACATGCGCGGCGATCGGTTCGAATGGGAGAACTCTGTAATTCCGCGGGCCAAAGAAATGGCAGCCGCCCTCACGCCAGACGGAATGGATCCATTAGGGCTCATGCAGTCATCCTGGGACTCCACGGTCTCTGAGTACGATTGCGGTATAAGAAGGACAGAAGGATCACAAGGAGACTAGCCATGAGGTATTTTCTGGACACAGAGTTCATTGAGGTGCCTGGGGACGGGCACAACGATCCCACCATCGATCTTATCAGCATTGGGGTCGTGGCCGAAGATGGGCGTGAATACTACGCCATCAGCAGCGACTTCGACGACGAGTGGATCCATGAAAACGGGGACGGCTGGGTCGTTGACAATGTTCTATCGAAGCTCCCCGATCGGAGTGACCCTGCCTGGAGAAGCCGCGCCCAGATCAAGGCCGATCTCCTGAACTTCATCGGGCCGAAACCAGAGTTCTGGGGCTACTACCCAGCCTACGACTGGGTCGTCTTCTGCTGGCTGTTCGGGCGCATGATCGACCTCCCGAAGGGCTGGCCCAAGTACTGCCGGGACCTGAAGCAGATGGCCGACATGTGTGGCGGGATCAAGTTCCCCAAGCAGAAGGATGGCGAGCACTGCGCCCTGGACGACGCACGATGGAACAAAGATATGTACGACTACCTGAGGATACAATCTCAGGAATTCATGGATCTGGTGAATCATGAGCAATCCAGTAGCAAATCCTAAGTCCGGCAGCCTGTGCCAGTTCTGTGTCGAAGAGAGGTCGTGTCTCATGGCGTCCGGTCTCGGGGAGAACGACTGCCCCATTTTCCTTCCCAACAGGGACCCCAAGGAATTCGAGCTCAATATCCGATGCAGGATCGAGGAGGCAAAGAAGATCCACGCGGACGTAGCCTATCTGACGAAGAGATGTGATTTTGAGCTCGCTCGCGCACTGATGGTCGGAGGCGGTAAGTACGTTTCATACTTCAGGGAGATGAAGAATATCCTGTACCAGCATCTCCGTAAGCTCAACCAGATCCTCCCGAACGTGGCCAACAGGAGGACGCCGTTCACACTCGTCTCCAGGGTCCGCAAGGAGGACGACTGGAAAGAAGACTACAAGACCCTCATGAAAAAACTTCGGGACAACGCAACGCCCGAGGAGGCGTCAGCCAATCTCAGGGATATGGCTGCGTGGGAAGACCTCAGGAGAAAGGCTGAACTCGAAAAGGGAGAGGAGGAGAAGCCATGTTCATCGTCATCGGAATCGTCGCTATCGCCACTGCCCTTGTTTGGGGATCGTATCAAGGATACAAAGTAGGTCTGGAGGAACACAAGAATGGACATTCCGGAAGTTCACCTAGAACAGATCGAGCTCGAAGGCATCGGAGTCAAAAAACTTGAATGGCTGTCTCGTGCAGTCATGGCGAAGGATGAGATCCACCATAATCTCATCCTTCACATTTACCATGTCCAGGACGAGAACTTCCCGGCCATGATGGAGCAGGCCTGGGTAAAGAGCGGAATCATGGACCAGGGCATCACATGCGAACTCTCGTATACCGACAGCATCGGAGACTACGAGATCGACGCCTATGACGCCATCTTCTTCAGGGTGGATCCGATGTACGCAAAGGCGTACAAAGACATGTTTGTCAGGGCCTTGGTGGCCCTGTACCAGGAGCAAGCCAATGATATGGGCAAGAGGCCAGATGAAGCTGGAGGATCTGGGGTGCGCGGCGCCAGTGGAGAAGAGGTGCCGGAGATGCAACAAAATTCTAATCACCAAAAAGGGCCGCGAGAAGAATAAATCGGTATGGGATTCCACAATCCTCCAGGATTGGAGAAAACACACCGGCGATCCACGAACTCTTTTGGATGGGACCCGGCTGGCCTGGTGCAAAACGTGCCACAAGATCTCTGGCGGCAACTTGAAATTGTTTGTGGCGCCGACCAAGGAGGTCCGGGAAATTCTGGCCAAACTTGGGGTAAAAGTAATGCAGAGAACAATGGAGGCCGCAAATGATCACGGATCCACTTAAGACCTATCTGGAATTCAAGCCAATGACAAAACCGAGGGAGACCGTCATCTCAGGGGCCAGAGTTGGCGTTTGGGATGGGAGAGGGGAAGACTTCTTCGGCGTCGGAACTTACGTCGGAGACGAATACCATCACTCGCATCAGTTCGGGCCAGGTTACTACCCGAAGATTGAAATGGACGACAAGAAGGTGTACTATGGTTGCGAGACTTGGTGGATGCCTCTCGACATGGTCCCGGCTCCCGTCAAGGCGAAGCTGGGGATTAAAGAATAGGAATGTACTGGCGAAGCCGTTTAGACTGCGATGCTAAGACCTCGGTGGGTCGTCCCCTATCCGAGGAGCCGCGGCGGCGACCCGAATGATTTCGGAGGATGCGCTTGTCATTTAGAGGAGAGTGGACGCCAATGAACAGGCGTATGAAGCCCTCCATGGACGGGTGACAGGAACACGTGACGCATCTCTCTGGAAATCGCCGGTAGCCAGGTCCGGGACGCTGGAGGATGTTACCATGGGCACATGACAATGATGTTAAAGGGGTAAACGGCTGGCGATGCTATGATGAGTGCAGATAGACTTGCCCCGGTTGTTTCTGTACACTGAGCCGCCTAGTCTAGATAGACTATAGTGAATATGCAAAAGACGATACAAAAGCAGAAGCATTGGAAGCGCCAAGGCCCGAAAGACAAGGAGGAACATCTATGTTGTGGCCATAAGCAACACAACCTGGTCAGGTGCACCTAACGATGCTACGACGTGGTTAGCGAGGTGTCGCTGACGCAGAGCCGTTAGGGCCGGGCCAGGCCATGATAGAGATGGATATTGAGCGGGGCGAGAGATTCAAGGCTCGCCCCGCTTTTCTTGTGGAATTCAAGATATACCGTAGTATCATACGCCTGAAATATACGTGGGGGGATCGACGCTCTCCCCGAGGGGCGAGCTAGGGCCGGGAGACCACCATGTCTCCCGGCCCTTTTCTTTAGGGAGGGAACATGGATCTTCTCCTTACAACGTACCATCAAGCAGACATTGATTTTTGTTTGGTTAGAATCAGCCCGGAAATGGCAGATATAATCCTGGGAAGAATCAAGATTGCGAAAATGACAAAACAGAATAATGAGGATTTTGCCTACATGGCGTTCCATTCAGGCGCCCCGTCATTCTATTCACACAGCGATCTCGAGAACGTTGGACTCGAGGACAACTTACTCGACACAGCCTCTGATACAGGCCTGGCGGAGCTCGATCACAAAAACGTAGCCATGATAGAAAAGGCTGATATTGCCGACGTGGATTCAACCAAGATTATCATATGGTCCGACGGAGACGTAGTGTGGCATGGGTACTGGGGTGATGGAAATCTGATTGAGTCAGGCCTAGTGCCGAGGGAAACGATTGAGGCGATCTCCCTTGAGCACCCGAGACACCTACTAAAGGTCCTCGCCTTCGCCCCGAAGAATCTGGTATAAGAAGGATGAAGTATTCATATCCCCTACCCCATTTCCTCAAGGGCGGTGGCAGACGGCCTGGGTCCTCCAGGTGCCACCGCCCCCCCCTATCATGGTTTCTAATTTCTTTTTACCTATCGACTTATGTAATAAAACGGGGCCAGCCCCTCTGGCGAAGAGGCTGGCCCCTGCGAAGAAGACCGACGCGATTAAGCGCTGGTCAACTAAGATTACGCAACGATTGACGGCGACGCAACTTTGGCCTTGGCGATGTTGACCGGAATGAGCTTGTCGTACTGCGCCGACGTTCCTTCAGCCACCAGAACGGACGATGCATTCACATTGAACTGGTGCGCCTGTAGATTCACGTCCTCCAGATAGAAAGCACCGTATGCTTCGTTCTGCGCGTCCCTGAGGTAGACCAGGAGGCCGCACGGGTGATCGAACAGGTCTGAGGCCAAGTTCACCCAGAAATCGGCGTTCAGCGCCGGATCAACCTGGGTAGCTCCGAAACCGGGCTTGTCCAGGACTTCTGGCGTCCTGTTGCCCAGATCCCTGGTCGTTAGATTCCCAGCCAAAGGATTAGCAACGTTGGCGCTGATCCCGAACTTGCTGGTTGGGTAGTACGCATACATGACGCGCAGCAGGGACGGCCCAAAGAACAGGACCCGTCCAAGCGATACCGAGCCGATCGTCCGCCCAGGGATGAAGTAAGACCGCTTCGAGCCGATCTCGAACATTCGCTGGAGTTGACGATTCTGGGACATACCGAAGTTCTCTACGACCCCAATGGGGAACGCGATCTCGGCCTGGGACGAAGTACTCGCCGGGAATCCCCCAGAGGCATCTGCCAGTCTCGGAGGGCCCGCGGCGATCAGAATGGTTGCCGCACTGACGAATTGGCCGCCTTGGAGTTCCGACTGCACGTGGTTCTCGTGGAACTTCCAATTGGCCAAGCTGGTTGTGGCTTGCTGAGCCATGGTTGTGTCTCCTTCTATAGTCTAGCGGTCAGTGGATTTTCCACTAGACCAAGAGTGTGATCCGGATGAAGTTCGCCGGGAACGGAACCTGGAGGTCAATCTCGATCAGTACTGTGTCGGGCTGATCGACACTTTGCTCAAGGGATACGATCGTACCGTCGATGAGAACTCCCTGGGCAATCAGGTCCTTCAGGACGCCGTCAACCACTGTGCGTAGCTGTTCCAGGTAAATGTCAGTGATATTGAACTTGCCGATGTACGGCCGCAGGGCCCCTCGCAGGAACTTCGCAGTGAAGTCCACAACCTTCGTGATCGACAGCTCTCTCGTCTCGATTGTGAGAACATTGGTAGAGAGCTGATGCCGGCTGGACACCGGACCGTCCACCGCGTCCTGGACGACGATGTAGGTGCCGCCCGTGGCGACGGTGTCGAGCTGCGTGTCGGAGAAGTAGCGGTTCGAGTTCCGAAGTCCGATCGCGCCGATGATGTTGAAGTTGGTGAATGGCTGCTCCGGATCGTTTCCAGGAACCATGCCTGCGATCATCGATCCCAGGAAGTAGCCAGGAAGGACCGCCGTAATGTCACCGCCGCCCAGAAGGGCTGGGTCGGCGATCTCCGCGGCTGTCTGGAACGTGGTTTCCTTGGTCTCGTCCGTGAAGGTGATCTCGACCAAGTCGGGCCATATGTTGTACACACGGCGGTTCGCGAAACTCTCGGAGAAGTCCGCGATGTTGTCGGCCTGCTCGAACTTATCAAGCGTGGCCGACTTGATCGTGTAAGCCGCATCGCCGAGACCGGCTGCCGTGTTCCACGCGGTGATGAAGCCAGCCGTCAGGCCGTCCACCAGGACCAGCGTGTCGAGATCCGTGACCGAGAATACTCGGGTGGTCTCGCTAACATCCACGCCGGCGGTGGTGTGCGTGAACTCGATCTCGTCTCCCTGGATAATCCCGTCGGTGACGAAATCGGCCGTACTGTCATCGAATTCATCCAGGGTCGGGCTGGTGTTATTGGTGATCAAAGCGCCCGTGTCGGCCGGATCCTCGTCCGTCTTGGTGCTCTGGACGAACAGCGCACGGTTGATAAAGACAATCCTCTCGTGCTTCGAGTCAATGTCTGACTGCTGCGTTACATGCGCCGAGAAGATCTGCGCGACTGTCGGATCCTGGGTCAGGATGTTAAGTGCATACACATCCTCGTTCTCCAGGAATTCTGATGCCAAAGTAAAGTCAGCCACGGTATCGGCAGCAACAGCAGTCGCAAACAGGGTGGTATCGGTGTTGAGATTCGCCATAGATGCAGCGAATGCCAACGGGTTCTCGGGGACCGCCGCTCCGAGTTTGCCGTTAATATCGGTCAAGGTCTGAAGTTGGACGAGCTTGCCAATATTGTCCGTTCTCAGAGCTGTGTAGCTCAAGAGAACCGAACCGGTCAACTCGAAGTTGGTTTCGTCGATCTTGTACTGAACGTTGCTGGCAGCGGCCAACGTGGCAACAATCCGGTAGTCCAGGGTAGTCGCAGTCGCGGAGAAGGCAGATCCGTCCACGGTCAATTGAGTTGCCAACGGGATCGCCGTGATCGTCCGCACACTAATGTCGGCACCCTCCTCGATCACTAGCAGGTCGCCAATCTTGGTCCCGTTGGCGGTGAAGTCCTCGCCAGAATCATCAAATGTATTTGTGCTGACCGTAGTCTCGCCAGTGTCGGTCCCCTTTACGATGATCGCGTTGATGGCGATCTGTGTGGCACTGAGAATCTTCTCGACTTTCATCGCTGGACGGCTCAGATCCCCACCAGACAAGATCGTGAGATCCTGCTGAGGAGCAACGCCGGCCTTAAAGAAGTCGATGGTCAGATCCTCAAACACAGCAAGGTCGACCGGAATGAAGAAGGTGTGGCCGGTATCGCCAGTGAACGCAGTGAATCCCGTCCATGGCGTCGCCTTGACGACCAGGACCGTATCACTGGTAACGGAATCGACGATGAATGAGCCGGCGTCAGTCCCTTCGATGATGTGCAGCGTCATTCCTGGCAGAATGCCATCAACGACGAATGTTGAACCTGCGCTCGTGAGCGTCAGGCCCGAAGTCACGCCGTCCGTCGGGTGCGGAGGCGCGGTCACTGTCGGAGCAGCAGTCTTGCCTGACGAGCGCGTAGCCACGACCTCTCGGTCAACTTGGGCGTTTGCGCCCACGGTCACGTCGCTGGTCGTAATTGTGAGATCGGCAGGCAACAGCTTGAAGACCCCAAGACTCGTGAACAGGTGAGCCTCCACGGTCGCGGTGTCGACAGCAGCCCCGGAAATCAAGTTCGGGTAGGTGAATGCCGCCGATGTTCCATCGTAGGCTCCCGCTGTCTGGCGGAACTCGATTTGATTGTTAACCCCGATCACTACGACAGGTAGTGACGGCGGAATCAACGTTGGCGTTGGAGCCTCAAATACTTGTTCCACTAGCACATCGGGCTGTGGTAGTGTAGCCATTGTTGTTCTCCTTAGTTTTCTCTATCAGTCTAGTCGGACTGGACAAGCAATTCCGGATTGGCGAACCTGACGGCTATTCAGATTGAACTCAACTTTCTTGACAGTTTCGCCAGGAATAGTGAGTTTCCATCTGTCCTGCCAGTACAGCCCGATCCCAACCGGCACGACCGTGAGGTCTATCTTCGAATCAGACTGCACCAGTGCTTCTTGCCCTAGGACCACCGAATTCACCTCGAAGATTCGAGTACGTGACCGGATGATCTTGGCGAAGAATTGTACAGTCTGAAAGACGATATTTGCCAGAAGTTCGGCCTCCAATCCTTCCCTGCTAAAACAGTTCACTGTCAAGTCCGATGACAGCAAATCTGTGTACGTTCTCGCTCCAGTGCCGAAGCTTTGCTCCTGAGCCTGGTCGATAGTTGCATTGCTCCAGCGTACATCGCCGCGGGTCAAGATCAGCGCTGGACGGGGCTCTGGGCGATCCAGGTTCTCCGTCCAGCTATCGGCGATGAAGATCTTCGTGTCGTCCTGGTTCTGACTCCACTGGAAGTCGTTTATCAGCTTCGCGTCCTCCGGGTCCGCGCCAGGGCTCTGTTGATTGCTTATGTCCTCAAGCTCATTAACTTGAATGTCATCACTCTCGTAGAACTCCGACTGCTCGAAGGCCTCTTGCAGGAACTTTAGGACCAGGTCTTTTGCGAAACTGGTATAGTTCATGTCACAACGTCCGAGTATCTGGTCCCTACAGGGAGGCCGCTATATGGTCCAGTCTGAATCACCTGCGGCCCGGCTGAGGCAGCGGGTGATGATGGCATCATGAGCCCAGCACCAGCTCCCAGGCTCGCGCCCAGGACGCCACCGATGAGCGCCGCGAACTTCTTATTCTTCTTGATCATCTCAATGATCAATTTCGCTCCGCCGAATGTCACTCCGGCGCCGAGAGCACCGCCGACCAGGAGGCCCTTGAGGGCAGCCTCCATGTCGGCCGTCTTCTCGATGCCGTCGATGCTGGCCATTTCTTCGACGAATCCAACCATAACCGCGTTAGTCTGCACAGTTTGCACTATCATCGACTCCCACTGTCGTTCTCACTGTTCACCGCCTCGGGCGATCCGTGCTGGGCGCTTGCCCCGTCTCGCTCGTATGGGATGGCTATGTCCCTCGGGTCATCAGTCTGCTGCCCGAATGGGGATCCGTCACGCCACCTCTTCCCGAGCTCCATCTTGCTCTTCTTGTCCTTGTCGTCTTCCTTGTCCTTGCCCTTTGTGAGCTGGGCAACATTTGCGATTCTCGACTTCTTCTTCGCCGCCGCGATCTTGGCGATCTCATCCTTAAACCCAGCCAGCAGATTACGAGTCATCATACGTGATCATCTGTTGGGTGTTCCCCTCCGCATACGAAATGTCGATCACCTGGGCCAGTAGCGTCCCGGTAATGTCCGTTTCGATGGCGTTCAGGAG
>LAZR01000403.1_pt1 | contig 37984 bp, 71 predicted proteins | sample 329461 | NCBI WGS metagenome assembly LAZR01 (sample SAMN03002196, study PRJNA259156) | marine sediment metagenome | biome: sea floor; feature: Hydrothermal impacted sediments; material: marine sediment; isolation source: Loki non-amplified sample from Loki's castle hydrothermal vent sediment ...
CTGTTCCTCCACGATAGACGAGTAGTGTGCTCGGCCCTTTAATGAGAGGTACATACTTTGGTTCGTACAGCAGGTCAAGCCTTCCCCAAAGGGCGTTAGCAGGAGTTCCGTTCAAATCCCCAACGACTATAGCACGGGCCAGTTCCATATCTACAGTAGGTGCAGTAGATATATTGGTGCTGTGTGTTATCTCGGCATCACATACACTACCTTGAGCTAGTCCAGTTGCCAGATTTCGTGGGGTTACGGATGTCGCTGCGGCTACGGTTATCTTTGTGCCAACGTGTACACCGAATAGTATCTCTGACTCATCCGCATCTGTGGCAAGTAGTGGTGTGAGCCCCTGCCCGTGAATTCTAAAGGGTAGAATTGTAGTATTATTAGGAACACCGAGGGTGAAGTTGGGTCTGTCTATATCAATGACAGCTGCAACTCCACCACCTACAGCTGGGGTAGAGAAAGCCCCCTCAAATGCCGCATATCCCAAACCTTCAAGGATAAGACATTGTATCCAGGCTGCCGTAGTAAGGGTGCCATCTCGGAGACCCTTAACATAGCGTTCAACCGATTCACTTACCCTTGAAACATCTGATGTCTGTTGTGCCTTAATTCTGAGTTCTGCATCCATTATGTAACCTCCCCTTTTATTTGTTCACCTGTTATCTTTGACAAGAGTTTCTCTGTGAGAAGCAGCTCTATCAATAGCAACCTTAGTAAATCATTCCTCGTTATGTCGGCCATATTATATCCCCATAATCAATCTCTTCATCAGTTATTATGGAGAGATGTAGATTTATTCTTCTTAGGGTAGCGACCGCTAGTTCTATTAAGTCTCTCTCGGTGATGTCGGGGCCTAGTTGCTCCTGGACAAACGCATCCAAATCAACGTGACTTACTATGTGCTTATGCGTCTTCCCTTTTCCTAAGTCCCTGTACCCAGGTCTCATTACATTCGGTGGTCTGTTTTTATCCATTACACACTCGGTAAAGGTATATCGGGTAAGTCGGGTCCTTTCGGTCCGCCAGGTTGAGGTCTTTCAGGAGGATGAGGTACTTTGGGGCCTCCAGGGTCAGGTCGTCCTGGCCCACCAGGGCCTGGCCCAGGTTTTGGTTCCACCTCATCTTCGGGGATGTCCATCTCAGGAAATCGTGGGAAGGGCAGTTCTGCTCCCCCAAAGAAATCTCTCAGTCCTTCCTTAGTCTGTAACCCTGGCCAGAATAAGGGTGGACGAAGTTCAACCCTTCCACCAGAGGAAAAGTCTCCGCTTAATCCACCACCTAAAATACATTCTAATCTAAAATGACCAGGCCAATACCTATGTATAAGACCTGTTATTCTGGTTGTAGCTGCCGTTGGAAAAACAGAAAGAGACCCAAACAAAACCTTACTTCCCTCATCCTCCCAGATTGCATATGCATTATTCGGAACATTAGTCCTGATAGTTGACACTGTAGGGTGTCTTGCCCAAAGAAGCGAAGTATAACTATTGGCAACTCCTTCGTTTATAAGCATAGCGTCTGACCATACTGTTGTTCTCCTTCTGAGGTACGTATAAGTAGGACTACCAGAAGTATAAATCATATATATAATATCACTCTTAGTGAGGGCTATTGACAAGAAATCGGGGCTGATGGTTACATCATTGGTTATGTTCTCCTGTGTCTGCCAGGAGGTTGTTCTCTTCCGATAAAAAGCATCAGTGCCTACCCAAACTACGTGAACATCATCGCTGGAATCTAGGGCTATAGCTGAGTCAGTCTGACTATCGGCAACATCGGTAATAGCTTCTTGGGTTTGCCAGCTAGTTGTCCGTTTCCTGTATTGTATGTTATTTATAGTAGTATTAACTCCCCATCCCTTGCCATACCAAACTACGTGAACATCATCGCTGGAATCTAGGGCTATCGATGCCCCCTTCTGGTCAGAAGATTCATTTGCAATAGTTTCCACAGTACCCCAACTACCGCTAGTCCGCTTTCTATAGTTAATACTAAACTCCCCCGTATTTGGACTCCATCCTTGGCCATCCCAAACTACGTGAACATCATCAGCACTATCTATGGCCAAGGATGCTCTGTTCTGTCCTGGATTTATGACATCCTTGAGGGCTATTTCTTCCTCACTGCCCCAACTGCCGCTTGTTCTTTTCATATACAATAATGAACGACTGTTAGGGAATGCACCTCTACCTGATGCAGTATAGGCAATGTGAATATCGTCATCGGAATCTATGGCTATGATTGGAAAGAAATGGTGGTCTGTGTCAGTGTCTGTAACTTGTGTTTCAGTCCAAGTCTGTCCATCATCATCACTGTAGGCGCAATAGACTTGTTGGTAAGTATAGCCACTAGGCTTCTTGGAATATGTTGCCCATAACCTACCGCCACTTTCCAGAGCCAATCGTCTACCAACGACGTCCAATGCAGGTGTGTCAGTTATACTTGCTATAGTATAACTTGGCATTAAGTTCCTCTACTGTTCGTAATCAAAATCCTGTCGTACAGTTCTAATCTACAATCGTGGGGGATGACTAAGCGTCCTGCTGTTTGTTGTGCTTTGTACCTAAGTAAGATAGCGTCAGCTAGATTTTGTAGTTCACCTTGACTTCTTAGTCCCCCCGCCTGCTGGATTTCTGTTACCCGTTGTTCGTTAGTACCGACATCCTCAGCTTCCGCTGTAATTATGTTATCCCAGTCTCCAGTGTCGGGGTTTTGATTTCCATAAACGATTATATGGTTGGGTACAAGAACGGATTTCTTCTCATCATATACATAAAACTGGAATGCTTGGTCGCTGTAGTATTGTAGAATAACATCGCCGTACTTTGTCTCTTCTTCTGAAGCACTCACCAGAGGGTATCTTACTCTGAAGATAAGGCCAGCTTCAGCCCTGAGATAAGACTTTGTGTGATTCATTAAGCGTTCAACAATCAGACCAGCGTATTCAAAGACAGTCTTGTTTATCTCAAACTCAGGTACAGTCGTGTCTATAATGCCGTCATCGTGTTGTCCAAGAGCACGCAGTTCATACCCAAGTTCATCCTCTATAATGAATTCAAGGATTTTATAATAGGTAAGACCCTCAAATTTGTAAGTAAAGTCGGGTGCATCGCCCACACTTTTGATTATCTTCCGCATCATCCGCCTCCACACACCCTCTAAAGTTAAAACAACGATTAAAGTCCCGGGTTCGGAGATGTACTGTTGGTGTTCCACCCATAAACGTGCTGTCGCTGACGTTTCTAATCCTGACCCGCCGTGGTCGGTAGTATCAAATCCATATCCTATATCAACATAATACCCTCTTAAATCGGGGATTGATAAATCTTCATTCCTTAGAACGATAATAGCGAAGTCGTCTGATGGAAGCTCCCAGTGTTCTATGTATTTTAATCTATTAGTGGAAGCAGTAGTTAAACTGTAGTCGTGTGTTGTTAATTCATCCTTGCTAGTAAAAATCAATTCAATGGCTGGAGTACCAAAGGATGCTTCTTGGGCTGCTTTTAATTCGGGGGTAATAACCCTAGTCATTGCAACTCCAATCTAATATGAAGGGCAATAGTAAATACTAGCCACATTACTACGCCACCAATAATTCCATAAAGTATGATTTTAATCTCTAGAATACCCATATGTCTTCTGCTTGGGCGAGGACATTCTCCTGAGAGTCTGAAGAGTAGCTTCTAGTTTCCTGTTTGCCCAGTTCTGTAGATGAGTAAGTTGTAAAGTGGAGGTTCTTAAACGAGCCATAGCCTCATTTATATAGCTAGTACCTTCACTTATATAACCATTTGCAGCCTGAAGTTCACGGGCGGCTAGATTACTGTAAGCAAGTCCTGTACTGTGCGGTACAAGATAACCCCTTGCCAGATTAATCTCTGCACGAGAGTTACTAAGCCGAGCCATTGCGGAATTGATGCGTTTACCTACGGGGTTATCGCCAATAGTAACTGTATTAATTAGACTCGTAGCGGCATCTAGGTCGGTCTCGGAGTCATCAATCATCTGGTTGGCTAGGTCAAGCTCGGTAATAGCAGCAGCACGTTTGTCTGTTATCTCACCTGCTCCGCTTGTTATGTGTGCGACTGCGTTTGTTAATCTAGCGCCCACTTTATCAAGCTCGGTATTCGTTGTATCTAAAATCGTACGAACATTATCTTGTGTTGTTCTCGTATCCCCCACCCAATTGAGGGCAACCTTTGCTGCGGTATAATCTGGTAGTACAGATTCAAGCTCTTTATCCAAACTAGAGGCGTAAAAAGTAACGACAGAATTATCGGCTGCTACGCCTTTTAGGGGTGGGTCAAAGAAGATGTCAGCCTCACTTGAACCAATCGTAGCATCATCTGTTATTCTGTATACCCCATCAACGCCAGCTATTGTGAACAGCATATCCCTGGGCATTGTGCCCGTACCAAGGGCGTCCACGTGTACCATCCAGGAGTCTTTGGCATACCCAGCAACTAAATCTATCGCACCTGCCAAATCGGTCTGTGTTTTCTCTACATAATGATTCTTATTACAGTACAGATAAACAGGTCTGAACCAATAATATGTTCCCGTATCCGCTCCGCCATCGTTTGTCTTTACGACCTCAGCTAGTACTAAGTTGGTGTCGTCCGTTATGGAAGCCACTCTGTACCACGCTGTAAGCGATGTAGGGGAGATATAATAGCCAACCTGTAGCTCTGTACTAAAAGCCGTACCCGAACCCGTCACTGCTGTACTATTAGCTGTGAAAGTAACCGTACCCGTAAGGACTTGATTTTCTGTACCCGTTGTTAAGAGAATATCCTTTTGTTGAATGGTGGCGGATGGTTTAGCACGGATATCCATTATAAGCATTTGGTGGTTTTCTTCAAAACTTCTGAAAGCACGGGGGTCTCGGTCTATAGGGTACTCCACCTCGTCTATGTCTATTAAATTATCTATTGTACTTAAACTAAGCTCACGTGAACCATCTCTGGCGAAAAGGGTCTGCCGTATCTCCCAGGGTTTATAAAAGGATACGGTTTTTAGGTCATCCTGAAGCTGAGATGAAATGGATGCAGCCGTAAAGATAGCATTACTTCCGTCCTCTAGTATTTCCTCTACACGGTCGGTCAATTCCGCATCTGTTAAAGCTGCCATTATTTCCTCACCTTGCTCTCACAGAATTCCCTTAAAGTCTCTTCACTCATAGTTTCAGCCATCTTAGCTCCCTCTTTACTAAAACTCTTATCTGTCTTCCCCAACTTTATACTGAGTGCTATACAAGCAAGTCGTCTCTGTTGCTCCGAAACGGCTGGGGACATATCAACCTCCTATTTCTTCTTTTTCTTCCCCTTATGTTTATGTGGCATTTAATTCCTCCTGTATGGCATAGCGTGGAAACTACCGTCCTCGTTTATTCGGTCTATTACGAGTGCTACTTTGTCTCCAAGCTCAAATTTATTTCCATCAGGGTCAACCCTTTCTTCTTTGGGCATTGAGAGACCAGCCGTAGCGTCTACATAGTGCCAGCCATTGTTGGCTCTCCAATAAAGTCTGCCGTTTGCCTGAGTGACCTCAAGTGCCATCGCCCCATCCATATCTAAATCAATGTCCGAGTCGGCGGGAGCAGCATCATAGATGGGTAGGTAGATTGCTTTGGGTGTCATCATCGCTAATTTATGGCAAGCGACCATAACACCGCTTGTGACAGCACCTGTACACCAGTTCCTATCTAGGTCAACGCTGAATTCGTCTACTACCGCATCCACAAAGTACCATCCAGCCGTAGCGTTTGTTCCTGCGGTAACTCTTACAATGTCTCCGATAACAGCATTGGTAAATGTGCCAGCAGTAGCAGTGGTTAATCTTATCGCAGCGGCTACAGATGTTGCGTTTGATACTCCTGCGTATTTGCCTGAGTTCTCTATCGTTATAAGATGGGGCTGGACAACTTCATCAAAGAGACCAAGGTTAGCGTTTTGTAAATTGGTGTGCTCACCAAACACCCAAGCAGGGACATTGTTACCTGAGTCTTTGCTCTCGTCAATATAGAATAGCATTACTTTAGCGTCTGCATCGGCAGTTTCGTACAGTATTCCAGCGTCAATTGAAGCAGCACCAAACTGTGGCCCCATATCATTATTATACTGCACAACGCCACCACCCGACATAAGTATATTCCCAAAAGACGTGATATTATCATTGAAATATGATAACCCCAAGACCTCAAAGTCTTCAGTGACTAGGAGACAATCTTCCAAGTTGGAAGGCGTCCCCCACCTTACAAAGGTGCCAGCATCACCTATGCGGAGATAATCACCTACTATGCCAAGTAGGTCAGTCGTCGTACCATCATTCTCAATCTTGAGACCATCAATGGTTACACCTGCACCAGAAGTCTCTTCGTTGATAGTGTCTGCTTTTAGCTCATCAATATAGGCTACACCATCTATATACAAATCTTTCCACTGTACAGATGAAGAACCGAGGTCATCTGTATCATCTGCTGTAGGTAAAAAAGTTCCACTTGAACTACTAGGGAGTCCTGGTTTCCAATTCTTAATCATCTCTACCTCTTGTAGTAGATGACTTCCAATTTTGCTGTCCCACCGTCATCTATACATCTAAACTTAGACATAGCCTTAGTCCCCCATATCTCAGTGGTACCGTCCTTTAACAACCTCACTCCCAATGAGGATGTAGGGGTAGTTCCATCTTCAGAAAATCTTATATTCCCATCAACTGCTTGAATGAAGGCATATATAAGATTTGCTACTAGTTTACTTGATGTGAATCCAATCGACGAACTCACATCCGATATAGTTTCCCTATCGCTTACTTCGTAAATAGCCATCGTCATACCTCCTTGGCTTTTTTATCTTCCATTTCAGGAAAGAACTTCTCCATCAAAGAGTAGAAATCATTGCTGAGTTGTTCCGCCTTGTCCATACTTTCAAGGGTCTTCTTAATTACATTATAAACAGCTTCAGGGATTTCTATTTCCCTGTCGGGGATAGGGTTCCATCTTAAGCTCTTTTTATCACCAGTCCCCTCCTCCCTGAGATTAAGTTTCTTCTCTTCAGAATTGGTTGGTGAAAGTTCCTCCCTGAATACCCTGATTTTCTTTAGCGTGAGGAAATTAGTCTTCACGCCACCGAGGAGTTGCTGTAATAGCATCCTCTCCTTTATTGATAATTCCATAAGTAGTCATACCTCCTCTTACGAATTATAGATTTCCTGTTTATGTTCTTTGTATTCTTCCTTACCCATATATTTTGTCTTGAACCCTTCTCCATCCCCAGCTACATTCCCGCTTACTGGGAACGGATTGTGGGAGATGATAGCAAATGTAGATGGAATTAACCTAGCTTCGCTATGACAAAGAAAACATAGTGAATGGTTCCTATCCTTAAAAGGCTTTAGCTCCTCGTATTTATGCCCACACTCACACAGGTAATCATACAGTGGCATTGCTTCTCTGCTTTCTAGGATAGTAAACATTTCCACTTCTGGATATTAGTGGCTTCGGTACTCCGTGATGTTCTATCGGCTTAGTGTCCTGCCAATCGGGCATACTCCTTAGCACCTGTTTTTCGTGGGTGATATTACCGCTAGAGTCCACTACTCTGAAGGGTTCTGCCATCCTGATATGTGAACTGGATATTATTCTGCCAGCACTAGTGCCACATTTGGAGCAAGCCGCAGGTGCGTTGTATTCTGACATTAGCCTGAGCCTCTCAAATACCTCGTTGCATTTAGGGCATATATACTCGTATAGAGGCACTAGGGAGCCTCCACTTCATAGAGTACGCCACCCTTAAACTTAAGAACAGTGCCCCCAGAAAGAGTTACCTCACTGTCTATACCTATTTCGCCATTTATATCAAGAATGGTAAACTCGCCCTTATTGGCTTCACTGGTTCCTGGGATAACGAAATTATTGCCATCAAGATAACTTACCAGTTTCTCCAAATCTGCCCCATTTACTCTCGCACCAGCCATCTAATTCTCCCCAGGGGGGAGCGGGCAACTGCTCCCCCCATTCGGTTTCTCCTTACTGAAGGATGTTAAGCCATACTGTGGGAGCAATCGTGATGTTAGCTGGAGTACCAGCAGGCCCGCCTATATCAGTTGAGGCATAGACATGGCCGATACACTGTAGGCTGGTTCCTTCAATACCATTACAGGTAGCATCGCCAGTAGCCCCGCCCTCTGACACCTGAGCCACACCAGCAATAGCATAGCAAGGCACAGAGTTAGCATCACTGCCCTCAAAGGTTGCAATCATAGATATCATATTATGAGGGCCTGCTGTTTGCACCCAGAGGTAGTTACTCACAACAACTGTGTTGATATACACACCAACAGCCATGTTGTAGTTGGCAGTTGCAGGAGTCCTAATTTCTGCATAGGGATGCTCGCAAAGAACACAGTCATCTGCGGTAGTGAGGTCAAGAACATTATCCCCGTCAAGAGTGAAGGTAACATTGTCGCTGCCATCAGCTACAGTGTTAGAGATGATTTGCCGAGAACTATACCTACCAACAGTTGTAAGACCTCCAGTACCCATCTTGATACCAAGGAAGCCACCCGCATACTGGTTCACAGTTATACCTGCCTTAGTGATTATTACTGTGTTTTCACCAGCCCCACCGCTGACAACTAGGTTGGAGAGGTCTACGAGCTCGGCAGTAGATTCTGGGCAGTATCCAGCACCAACTACTGTAGCACCTGAACTCAGCTTGGTATAGGCAAAGGTTCTTATACCGTATCGGTATATACTACTCGTAGGGTACAGTTGGGTTGTGCCTATAGCGTAGACATCGGGTATGGTTAAATTACCCCACGTTGTAGTATTGCCCGCCTCCCAAGGTGGCATATAGATTGTTCCGCCATTTACAACTCTTAAATCGTGATTGATGTTTTGAACTTCCGTAGAAGTTGCCATTTGTTTCTCCTAAATTATATTGGGTGTTTTGTTTAGGCACACCCGTTAGAAGCCTTTTATTACTGATTAAGGCTCAGCTTAAACCTACCCCACGATTGTACCGTCTTCATCAATGCTGTGGATACGACCCAATGCCCTTGTACTACCCAACGCACAGGTGGCATAGGCTGTTAGCCTGATGCCCCCAGCATCGTAGTCTTCCAGGTCTGGTATTTCCTTCATCTTGAAGAAAGGTGTTCCGCCGGTTGTACCACCAACTACTAGAGAAAGCCCACCATCCACAATCGGTCCGAAGCGGATACCGTAGATGCTGGACATACCACTATCGTTCCCCGAATCTTTCCCACCTGTGTTGTCGTTCTCTTGAAGCAGGTAGTCAGAAATAACGATAGGAATACCATCAAAGAAGTCCACCATCTTACCAAACTGGTCAGGGGTATGGGTACTAGTGGCTATTACATTGGCACTGGAAAGTACGATGCCCTTTTCAAAGGCCACCGCAGCCAACGTATCTCGCATAGTTCTAGTCATCAGTAGGATGCTAGCTCTTGGCCTCACTGCGTTCACGAGTCGCCTTAGTTCCCTGAAAGTCACTGGTGATGTTGACCCACCCATATCCTTAGACTGTAGATTAGTAGCCGAAGTGAAATCATCGCCATCGGCTATACTGATGAGTTTGTCAAGACCGTCAAACTCGATAGACGCTTCGGTGGAACCCGAACCATAGACTAGTGTATCCTCTATAGTCCGCATCACACCCTTGATTAGACTCTTCATAATCTCAGTCCTGTAGTCGTTGGGGTCCTGGTAGGTCTGCATTACGAATTCATCGAGTATATCCTGACGTATTGCCCTCTTCAGCCAGACCTCTTTCTGGGTAAGGGTTACATCAGCCTTCCAAGGTATCTGCTGGTGTATATCATACCAAGCCGCTGAGGGAAGGACGTTTTCCCTGTTATAGATGAGTGACCTGCTGTTAAGCTGAACAATAGGCATCACCGGTAGGAGTTGCCCCACCTCAATAACTTCCTCAATAACACCAGCAATCATCTCTGAGATGACAAGTTTTCGTAGTTCAGATAAACTACTGAAATTGCCTACTATTGCCATATCTTCCTCCTATTTTGTTGGGTGTAGTTCCTCAAAACCTGCCTTAATCTTAGCACCGCTAGATTCAGGCATTTGAGTACCCCCAGTCGTCTTACCAGAATCAGGAGTAAAAGGCTTCTTTGTTGATGCACCCTTAGCAATCTCTTCTAGTTGTTTAAGGTCTGAGACCCCCAGGCTCTTCAACCACGCAGGGTCAACCTCGTGCTTCTTCGCTATCGCCCAGATGTCTGTTTCTAGCCTCGTAGCCCTAGTTGCTTCAATCTCGGTTTGATGTTGAGTCTTATCGGCTTCGTGCTGTACTTTCTGAGCCTCAAACTCTCTCTGCTTAATATTGAATTCAACCTGTGAGGTACGGAGCTTTTGTCTCTGCTGGATAATAGTGAGTTGTGCAGGGTCGTCCTTTGCCGATTCTAGTTCCGCTATATCCCTAGCCTGTTGCCTTTCAATGTCTCTAGCTTCGGAATCCTTGATAGCCTGCTCTCTTGTATCAAGTACAGTCTTACGGCTTTCAAAGTCCTTAGCCGTCCGACCCGCAGTTGATAGGGCATCGCTTACGGCCTTGTCCCTGTCTTCCTTGGTAAAAGTTTCGGGTGTTGAAGTACTCCCCTTCTCACTCGTAGAAGAGTCCCCAGTTTGGGAAGAGTCCTGTCCAGTGGTCTTGGTTTCGTCCTTGGTTACCATTGCTACCTCCTATTTTTTTATTAAAGATTTACTCATCTGAATTTAGCTGCTAATGGCCTTGCAATGGGTTTTTCAAATACATCTCTTCGGGGGCTGGGTGTTAAGTCTCTCGGCTTCCATCCCAGTATGTCAAGCGCCGCTCTATAAAACTCTGTATGTTCTCTAAGGAATGCTTTTCTGTCCTCGTTGTCTGTAAGCATATAGTATTCAACATAGTCCTCAATAAGATGTTCGGGGAAGTTGTTTTGATGAGCATCCCTTCGCCTTCTTGCCTTTGCGTACTCAGGGAAGAACAACAAAGCCAGCTTCCTTAGCCGTGTAGTTTCGGCTGTGTCCTTTCCTTGAAGGGCGTCATACCAGTCATCCCACTCACCCCATTGTGCGTTGATACGGAGTACCCCTTCGTTCCAACCCTTGCCGTCATCCGTAAGTAATCCCTGGTCTAGCGCCCACTTAAAAGACTCAGGATGGTCAATCAGCCAGACCTTAACTTCTGAACTACCAGCGGTGAACTTATCAACAAGCCGTCCTCGTTCAACCCACTCCTCAATTATGTCATCGGAAGCGAGATGTTCAATAGCCTCTATCCTTCTTATATCGTCTACCCATTCAGGATTATCTAATCTAAGCCGCTCTCTAGCATCTTCTCTTTCTTCTTTTTCCTCTACGTAATTAGGTGAGTCCTTATCACTGTAACTATCAAAAAGGTCAAACAAAGCCCTGTTCTTAACCTTTAATTCAAGCGAAGCTATTAGCGTATCAATTGGTTCCAGCCCTCTCCACTCCGAATAGGCAGGGTCTTTAGCTAAAAGAAGTTGGGTCTCCCAGCTGTTCCAGCCAAATATCGGCCCCATCTCAAGATACTCAAAGTGTGTTTCAAGTGATGCTCTAGGTGGGAGGGTAAGTTCTGGTATCGCTCCATCAGGAATATCCAACTCATCTACCAAAGTTATAAACTGGTCATAGGCTTCAACGCTTAATATATCAGCCTGCCCCCAGAGTGCTAACTGAGCGTCCTCGTTTATGTTTTCTCTCAGCCACTCGTCACGAAGGTTCACTAGAAGTCCAGGGTGTTCTTCCAAGAAAAGTTCTTTGTCTTCAGTAAGGGTAAAATCTTTTAAGAGTTCATACTGGCGCCTAGTAATGTTACCCAAATATGCCTGTCTATTATCTGGGTCTCTATCGTACGCCTCAAGTTTATCGGGGTCTATATCTTCACGTTCTTGCCAATGAAGAATCCAAAGGTCAAGTTGTGCCAACCCCCCTGGCTCGTCAACCAATTTATATAAAGGTCTATCAACAAGGAACTTCCAGACTGCTTCTGCCAGTTCCTTCTGAGCCCACGCCACAGCAAGCGGAGAATAGCCGTTTGCCTCTGTTATATCCTCTACATCCTTTAGAATTTGGCTAAATGCCGAATTGAGGTTACCCATATCGTAAATCTCAGGCGGTTCAAGAGAGAAAGGCAACTGCTCGCCCATCGGTGTTGCCAAAAGTTCCTCTTCAACGGTGACCTTTTCCTGTGGTGACGGTGGTTCGTCCTTCCCCGCCAGTAAAGCCTTTTGTAATTGTTCTACTAGATTTCGGTCTACTTCGTGAGTACCACCACGCATCTCATATTCATCATCAATCATCTCTCTTATCTTGCGTAAAGCGAAGACATCTACATCTTTCATATCCGTTATGGCATCAAGTGCCTGAACTAGATTTTTATAGAATGGGATAGTTATATCGGCAGCCCCAGTTATAATGCTCGGTAGCTGCCCCAAGGCCGTCCTGTCTCCCTGAATCGCTTGGGTTATAAGATACATTACATTTGAAAGGTCTTCTGTGACCCCAATTATCAAACCACCAGGAGTCCAAGTTAATATGTTGAGGGGATTATACGGGTTATGGGACTTGCCAGTAATCTCCTTGTAAGCTTCTCCCATAAGAAAACCAGCCACAATAATACCAACGATTATTTGAGCAGCCAGTATCTTCTCTCTAATAGGAATGTTAGGGTCTCTTAGCTTAGAACCTTGAAGTATTATCCTCTCCCCCCAACTTCTAGTAAAGACGAGGATATTACCCAATGTTTTACCTGTTGCTCCCTGCTCTGCAGGTGCTCTCTGCGCTCTGTCGTAAAGGAAATGTACGTTATTGACTAACTGTTGCGCATTATAGAGTGCAAACGCCTCCATCCCGCTGACTGAACTTAGACCCTCTACGCCATAGTCCACCTCATCCATAGCCAATAATTCAAGAGCTTCTGCTTGTTGCCTAGGTTCAAAGTCAATCAAACCCGAGTTCTTCATAAGTTTCTTTACATCGCCGTCTAATTCATAATCAGACAAAGCTCGGTCTATCCTGTTCATCCTGACAAAAAACGCCTCAGCTCTGTTTGATTTGTCAGACCAAGGGTAGAGGCTGGTTTTGTGAGCCAACGTCGTAAGTCTATCAAAGCCTACAAAGGGCTTCTGTGAGTACAAAAGATAATCTTGTTCTATACCTTTCTCTTGTGAGATAAATACCTCAAACCACTGCTTCCTCTGTTTGCTCATAAACCTGTTACGAGGGTCAATGAAACGGCCAGCGTGGTAATCAGGATTAAATGCAAAGTTCTGGAACTTATTTCTCAGAACGAGGTCTGGTCTCCAGAACACAGCAGAGGCAACCTGTGCGTACAATCTTTCTATCATATGATTTATAAAACCACCATCCTCACGATAGCCCTTCATCTCATTCATATTGCGGCTCAGGACACGTGAGGTCTGCCTCTGTGTCTCAGGACTAAGTTTAGGTGCGTGTTCTGTGTACAACCTGTCAAATGCCCTAATTAAGGGGGAAAGGTCTCTAAGCCCCATTATCTGCTTTGCATAACTACGGTATCTTTGTAGTATTGTTCTCTCTTCACCAGTATACTCCGTTCCACTCCGTGTCTTTATGTGACCTTTGGAGAACGTGGTAGGCCTAGCGGGGTATAAATGCAGCCCTGGTTTTACTATTGAGCGTGGGTCGTAACCAGTTTTAATAACGCCCCAATCCTGTGTATCCAAGAATTTCCTCAAACCCTCAGCCCCACTTCCCTCATAAATATCAACCGCACGTCTTAAGGCTGCTTTGGGTGCATCGGGAATATCATTTGAGATTAAAGTTACATCGCCACTATGCCCTGCATAAGCCTCGGTGAACCTTGCATATCGGACATCATTGCGGAATTCAAATAACTGGCGTTCCAGTTCTTGGGCTAGTTTAATCTCCTCTTCAGTGATATTTTCAGGTGACTTGATTTTAGCCATCTTCTGTTTAGCTGCGATATAATCTTCTATCCTCTTCAGGGCAACTTCATCTTTAGCGATAGATTCAAACTGGGGGGTAGAAGCCTCCAGCTTATTAACGAGTATCTTCTGCCTCTGCCTTATGGCAAGGTGTTCCTGATTTATCTTCTGCCAGACATCATAAATGGGAGCCTTAAGTTGCTTCTGTAAGTTCAGGACATAATACCGCATAGAGCGCAGTTCATTGCCACGCCTCACTCTGATAGGCTCTCCGTTAAATGTAACCTCTGTTATCTCACTCCTCGTATTTAATCTATCCCTCTCTGTTTTAATGTCAGGAAACTTATCAAGGGATTCCTCCACTTTGATATTCCAAGTATTCAAGACCGCTTCATCATTTATCCCACGTATAAGCGCCTTGCCTTCACTTTCAGTGATGAATCTATTGGCATTAACATATCTATCCGCTTGGAGTCCCAGCGTAATTATCAACCTATTGAAGGACTCTTCCGTTAGCTGTTTGTTGGAGATAAGGGTTTCCTTCAGTGCAGCAATCTTCTTCTCTGTCTTTAGGGTAACAATGGTTTTGCCCCTAATTCTCTTGGGACGAGCTATCCTAACCTTTTCCAGTATCGTTACGAGGTGCTCCTGTTTAATAAATCTTAGTTGCCGACGACCAGCGACAGAACTGTAAATTTCTTGAAGTGTCTTCTGAGTCAGACCTTTTATTTTTGCCCAAGCCATAATCGTTGAACGGAGTACCGTGGCATCTGGTAGGTCTGGTTTCTGCCTAAAAGTCTCAAGGGTATTCTTGGAAAACTTTAATTCTCTCTCAAGTCCATCAAGTACTTCCCTTCCTAGCCTAGCCTCTTCGCCCTTCAGACCTTTAATTGCTACCTGGAAAGCATCTATCTCGGTTTCTATTTCAGTCGTTAGTGTTTCAAGGTCTTTAATTATACTCGACCTCGTGGTTTCCGCTTGCTTCTCAGCAGTCTTTACATCTTCATTGAGCGAAGCCCTTTCGTTGTACAATGTCTGAAGCCTAGCATCCATCTCACCTAATCTATTAAGGTCTACCATTAAATCTTCGACAGTCTCATAACCAAACTCAGTGACCACGCTATCTAAGGCATCCGTCCAAATGACATGCTTCTTATCTCTTGTCAAACTTGTAGGTGGGACTTCTGATTTCCCTGTGAAATCTTTATACTCCTTGATGGTTAAATCACTGGGCTGGTCTTTCCTACGTTGCATCCTCTTCCAGACGGGTAGCAACCTCTGGAGATTACTGTTCCTTATCGTATCCTCGTGACCTTCTATCTCAGCAGCCACTTCGTCTGCCCTTTGGGTAAGGCGTTCTACTTCAGAGATTTTAATTTCTGTTTCGGTAACCTCGGCAATCTGCTCCTTTGTCGGGGGTTTGGGTATTTTAGGCTTAATGTCTTTGATTTGTGGAGCTTCAGTCCGCATCTTATCAAAGGTCTGCTTCTGCGCCAGGGCTTCAGCCGTAGTTTTAGGTTTCAATGCCCGCTCAAGGTCATCTATTTTGGAAACTTCTATAACATCATCAATAACCTTTTTGCCGTCCGCAGTATCAGTTACCTTGTTAAGTGCTTCCTCAGTGGCCTGTTCTTCAGTCAATCCTCTCGCAAGAGCCGCTTGCTTGTCGGTATCAAATTGTGTTCTTAAATCAGGAGTCAAGTTCCCTATCACTTTCTCTTGAAAGTTCTGGTATATAACACCGCCAGTACCGAAACTAGCACCCATCATCGTAGCCAAAGTAATAACTAACTTCATCTCATCATCTAAAACAAATTCCCGCCCTAAAGCCCTCCGGGTCCAGTACTCCTGAGCCAACTCTTGGCCATCTTCCAATATAATTATAGAGATTATCTTGCCCGCAGGATTACGAACTACCTTAATAAAACCTCTGAGAATAGCACCTCTAAGAACCCTTCCCCCAGGTGCGAAGATAGCAGCAAGTTCAGCAAAGTTTGTCGCACCAAGAAGGATTAGATTATTCCTGAACACTTCATCCGCAACTTGTTTCGCTCCAGCCACATCGCCAGGGTGTTCCACAAGCCAGGCATCGTAAACGCCACCAGCTTCAAGGGCACCCTCAAAAGCAGCGCCTACTCCACCACCTGCCAATGAAGCAAGAATGTAGCTAGCAAAACTTCCTATAACTGGGGCGGCAAGTCCTTTCGTGGCTGCAAAAGCAAGTATTGTAACCCCCATTAAAGCTAAGGTAGTGGGTATCTGCTCTATCAAACCCGTATAAATATCATCCCAGTTGAATTGAGTAGGTTCAAGGTCGGCTGTCTTCATCGCTAAATGTTCGGCAGATACGGCTTGCAATTGGTCAGCTATCCCTTCGTTCCCAAAAAACCTAGCCCCCGAACCTACTGCGGAGAGAATATTGCCATACCCTACTTCCCACTTGCGTGCCCAATCGGGAGCGGCTTTAACAGCTTTGACATAATTTTCATACTCTTCCTGTGCCCAGTCTTCATTTTGATTTTCAGGGGTTATCTTCTTTTCCCACGGCCATAAGTTAAAGTTCCGCCCTTCAGCCCAGTTATCTATCGGTAAGATTAAAGCCTCACCGAATACCCCCCTCATCTGGTTCTCTGTTATTTCGGGGTGTACAATGTTGAGCAACTTCTCGGTATTATCATTCCTCCCAGCTTGTAAAAGGGCAGTATAGAAGCCGTCCTTCGTTTCTGAGAAATCAAACTGGGCGATAACAGCCCTAAATTCTTCAGGCCATATCCTTTGGGCAAGCTCCCTAGCTTCCTCGGGTAGTTGACCTAGAACTATTTTTATATCTCCATCTGTTATACCAGGGAAAGTCTCCTGTATTTCCAATACGACCTTAGAAAACTCCCCAGGGATAAGTATCCTTTCTTGCCATTCTATGAATAAAGTCTCAAGTTCGCTGATTACTTGTTCTTCAGGGGTTAGTTGAGCTTGTAACGCAACCAGTTCCTTTTCGGCTATTATCCTTTCGGGAGTAGGCATTGGGCCAGCTAGTTGTTCAAGTAACTGTTCTATTGTCCTACCGCTAGGGGCGGTAGGAACCGTTGGAACAATTTCTGGAAACTCAACTGGTATAGCGGCGAGTTGCTCTTGCGCTTCAATCTGAGCCTGTGTTATCCAAACACCTTCAGGGGTGACGAAGACTTCCTCAAAGCTAACCTCTTCCCCTTCGGGTGAAATCAAAGTCTGGATAAAACCATCTTCGGATGGCGCAAGTTTAAGCTGCCACCCTTCCTCTATCGTAAGGCCAAGTTCGGCAGCTTCCAAAGGGTCAAAGAAGGTAATCTCCTGTATATCAAGAACACCAAGCGTTTCTTCCCGCCTTTTCCTGCTCAGACCACTAACAACCTCACCAACGAGTTTAGCTGTTATCGCACCGGGTTCTTCGGGTTGTCTGCTTGGGCCTAAGTCAATTACCACTATTTCTCCACCCGTTTATTCAAAACTTGTTTATTCCTTGCCCTGGCTCTTTCTACGAGAGTTCTAAGAGCGTCTGGTCTGGCACCATTAGTTGATTTCACAGGCTCCATAGCAGCCGATATTCGCTTGTTAAATGCTTCTTGAGTTAGTTTTTCCACTATTCTTTTTCCTCTTCCAATTCTTCTGGTCGTTGCGTAGCATTACCACGTCCACCACCACCTCCACCAAATAGCGGAATGAGCTGTTTTGCCTCAGCGGGTTCTGGCGATTTTGGCTCTTCAGTTTTAGGCTGAACAACAGGTTGTGGTCTCAAGAGGCTTTCTATTTTCCTCAAGATTAACTTGGCCTTCATATCAGCCCTATCCCCACCTTTGGCAGATTGGGCGATAAGACTAGAACCCTGCTCGTATAAAGCTATTACAGGGTCCATCCTCTCCGCCTGCTCTGCCCGTATCTTCATCTTCTCACCGTCTGGGTCGGGCAACTTGAGGATTTCCCTGCGCTTGTAATCCTCGGATACAAGACCACCCATTGAATTTGCTATAGCCGCATCCGAAGCCTGCTCCTCCTTGGAAACACTTGAATAACGGTACTTAATTACATACTCACCTTTTAATTTTGAGGGGTCGTGCTTCCTTCGGTGTCCTTCGGCACCCAGTTCTAGAGTCTTATTTATTTCAAGGTACTGCTCTATAATCATTCTTGAGCGCTGCTGGTAAAGGAGGGCAAGCGCCCATAAACGTGAGAGGAGAAGTTCCCCCTTACTACCCGCTAGAAGTGCTAATGAAACAGCTGGCAAGGGGAATGTTACAGAACCAAAATCCTGTATTGAGAAGGAGGCCATCTGTTCCCGCCTGTCAATCATATTCATAAAAACACGGGTAAAGTTCTTTAAGTCAGGTTTGGGGATTAGAGTGTAGGCATTTTGCTGGTCAACCTGCATAACTCTTCCCGCTTTGCCTGGGTAGTTTTTACCAGGTTTAGCTGTCCTGCCTTCTTCAGTGACCTCCTGGTAGGGTGGCTTTAGAAGGTCGTAGTTCATCGTTTTCAACAGCGTAGCTATCCAGTTAATCTCTGGGTACAGGTCACGAAGCAAGGAAAAGATACTCTCACCCTGCCTTTTCTTCGTATCACGGTGTTTTAAAGCAGACCCCGATGGAGGCATCTGGATAACAAAAGGGGGTTTCCCGTAAGGATTATCCTGTTCGTTTGCCAATTGTTTGTTTACATAAATTATTTCTTTTTCGTTTGTCCAGATACCGGTAATTATGTTATTCTCTTCCTGTAGGCTCTGAGATTTAACATCGTACTGCTCAAGAACCATTGATTTATCCCTGAACATCTTATAGGCCACCCAATTTTCTTTTACGCCTATTTCATAAACGAGATATCTAGTATCAAGGGGTCTTACGTCAGGGATATAGATACCGTTCTCTTCACGTGTTAGTATCTGGTCGGCAATAGGGCCGTTGATACACACGCCTTCAGAATGTGTAGAAAACTCTGGCCATTCACCTTCCTCGTTTAACTTGGCATCAACCTCATACTCCGTATCATCAAGGAAGTTCTCTACGGCGGTAGTTTCCTCATCCGACATCTCCTTCCTGCCAGCTTCTACCATTGTCTGACGTTTAACCCCAGCAAGTTTGGCGATAGCCTTGGCAGCGAATAGAGCACCATCTGGTAATGTAACGTTGGATACATCCTTCTGCTCTCTCTGACCGTCAAGAGTCATCATTACAAAAGGAGATGAATAGAGAATATCCCTATCCTTATCCATACGGTCAAATAAAGGCTTGAAAACCTTTTCTTTCTCTTGAACCTTATCCAGCCAATCAGCCATCAATAATAGTCCTTCGTCTGCGGAGGCCCGCCCTTATGATTAGCAGCACGGGCAAACAGCATCATCAATGTATCCGCCCTGTCAGGAGACTTTGAACCCCTTGCCCTAGCCTCTTCCTTAGATTCAATAAAATATCTTCCCTTCCCGTCATATCTAAAACGGATGTCCAGAAGTTGAGCCTTTAATATATCGTCTTTTGGTATATCAATCGTGCCTTCCTCAAATTTCCTGTTTAATTTCCAGTACTCCTCAGCACGAGCATTTCCGAAAACAACTTTATCAATAGCGTTTGCACCTGAGTAAAAACGAACAAGAGACTCCCCATCCTCTTCTACAATATCGGCAACATCATCTCCAAGAGCGACCGCATCTATAACGGTTATGTACGGCTTCTGGAGTCGCATCTCACGGATTATCCTTCCCGCCGACTCAGGGGCCTTTGAATGAGACCAAGGTTTCATTGAAAATACTTTATTCCCTATGCGTGTACCAAAAACCGAGAAATCTTCACCGTATCTCGCTACATCTACGGCACTTACTTTCGTATCCCCAACGGGTAAATCTCGCTCCATCGCTGCTTCTACATCACTTAATCTGAATAGATTATTAACCCCCGCTTCGGGGAAATCTCCGAGGACGTACACTTGAAACAGGGAACTCCCCTCACCCCACTCTGAGAAGCGTTCAGCCACCCACTGGGGGTCTATAAGAGACGGATAGGGCAATTCCCCTACCTTGTCTTTCCACGCCCCTGTACGGATGTCCTCAATTAAAATATTAAATTCTGTAAAATTTGGGGTGTCAAAAGCCGATATGTGAAACTTTTTGTACAAAGGGGAGTTAAATGCATCCCTGAAACTCCCAGTAGGACGTGTCGGGTTGCCGATTAAAAGTAATCTCGTAAATCCTCCACTTAAAGGGTTCTCAATGGCGGCATAGACTTCTTCACTTAATCCTGAGGCTTCATCTGCGATTACAAGAATGTGAGGAGAATGAAGACCCTGAAACCGCTCTGGTTCATCGGTTGATAGTCCTATAGCGAAGTGGTCTTTAGCAAGATTAAGTCCTACTTGTTTAGGAGACCCGTCTAATTTAATGGTAGCACTTCCGTGTGCCGTCGCTATCTCTCTCCATAAAATAGACTCTACTTGCCTAAATGTAGGGGCAGTAGTAATAACAATTGAAGGACGGTAATTAAAAAGAAAACACAATGCAATACGAGCAGCGTCAAAAGACTTCCCACTATTACTACAACTTCTCACAGCAGTGCGTGGGTTCTTCATTACAGATTCAGCTATCTGAGCTTGAAGAGGGTGTAGCAGGCAATTGAATATTTCTTGTATCCATAAGGTGGGCTTACCTCTTCCAGCCGACCTTAATAATAATGCCTGCCCCTCTGTCACCTCGGGAACTGCTGGTGCTTCTAGGGGCCTCAAGGTGTACCTACCCTAGTGTTCCAGTAGGTTTTCTTCAACCTAGAGTAGTCCTTAACCTTACCGCCCTTGGCGTCTCTAAGAAGACACATATCACATACCGCCCTACCATCTACCCTTCTGTGTGTCTTAACCTTCCTGCATCTAACACAAAGTAATAACATACTCACCTTACATATAGGTTGGATTCCAACCTAGTAGATAACACGCCCGTCAGCGTCTAACTCTGGGATAGTAACGATAACCTCACGCTTACCCCTCAGTACCCGAACGGTATCACCCGGTCTATGCAACGAGGGGTTATATAGTGGTACAGGTTGCACTTTTGTCTTGTGCAACCTGAGCTGTTCCATCCGTTCCCTGTTTCTCTTCTTGCTTAATGGCATATTCCCCCTCAATAACCTTGTTCTCTAGCTGAGCTTGCTCTGCCTTCTCAGCTAGGGCAATGATAGCCAGGTAACTGTTGATAGGGGAGTCTACCTCTATCTTCTGCCTTGCCTTGCCGAGGTGCTGCTCAACTACAAACTCTGCTACCTTCCACCGGGTAAAGTCTATCCTCATTTTTGTTTGGAGTATCTTTAGAATGTACTGTGCGCCTAGCGGACCAGCCGCATTAATGGTATGCTGCACGCCCGCCCGAACATCGCTATGTTTCTTTCGCCCACGAGTTTCCTTTTTAGCTACAACAAGAAGTTCATTTAGTGCTACTTCTCCCAAGGCTAACCTCTCTTCTTTATAAAGTTATCTTTCCCGCATATATGTGCATTTATTCGTACGCCTTCTTCCTCACAAGCCCAACATATCTCGCATAAGCTGATATTCAGGTACGGCCAGAGGCCGATGATATGATAGGTAGTTGTAATTGATTGCTTAACGCTGACACATTATGATAGTTCCATACTCGTTATTTATACTGGCTCGGTGTGCCCCCAGTTGTTACTCAAATGGTTGTATATTGTTCACTGGGCATCACCCCCTTAAACGCCTAACACTGTTTTACTTTACAATAACTGAGGCTCTGAGAACGATGTACAGCGATTTATCCGGGCAATCAATAGTAAGCTGGGGCTAGGGATTTGCACCCTAGATGGCTCGTACTAGCAAGCCTCCTCTTTTGGATTATGTTTGTCTAGCAACAACGCAGCGTCTACCTATTCCGCCACACCCAGCTATTAAGATACTTTCAGCCCGAACTGGCATACCTCTATCATTCCTAAATCATATCTTGATTGAGCTGTAGTCCTCTAAAACCTGGCCAATCAATCAGTGGTCTCTTATTCTTACTCTTATTACAGGTTGAACAGGCGGGAATTATGTTGGACTTAATATCTTCTCCGCCCTGGCTAAGTGCAACAATATGCTCAACTGTTAATTGCTTTGCTTTTTTACCGCAATAAGCACAACGGTACCCGTACTCAGCCTTCTTATCTACCCATTCCTTTTTACTTAAACAGTAATGCCCTCTAAAGTGACCGGGTAATACGCCCTCTGCTTTTAAGGCTCTGCTAACCTTAACCTTTGAGATACCCAATCCGCTTACCAACTCATTGGTGTGATAGCCTATTCTATAGAGGTCGGCAATAGCTCCCTGTCTATCCTTTAGTCGCTTAGAATTGGTGGCAGTCTCCCACAGCCTAGCTGTCTTGGTAGCCGCTATTTCCTGGCGGAAATTATGCTCCCGAAGGATATTTGGGTATCTAAGCAGACCTCTCCCCATATTTGTCTATAATAAACTAAAGCTAATCTCTTTGTCAAGCGGAACTCACCTATTTCATAACAAGCCTATATCTTAGGCGTAAATTTATAAAAAGACGAACCCGTATCCCCCAAAGGTCAGGGGTCTAACCAGGACTAAATACCTATTGACTACTGCTTTTAGGCGTGGGATAATTAAGACATCAAATAAAGGAGGGATACGATGGGCAAACTAGCAACATACCAAGCCTACGCCGACAGATGTGCTGCCAAGCTAGAAGTTACTGATAAGGTTACACTCCGCTGGGCTGGTGGGCTTGGCTGTAGAATAGGTAAATATACTTATGCTCATTGCCATATTGCTGAGTTCGTAAACCCTCGTAGCAAGTTTCCACGGGGAAATATCTGTCTAAGCCGTAGTTACTTCGCCAAGTCCTCGGTAAAACATTGGCATCATTGTATAGCCCACGAGGTAGCGCATCTAGCTGTAAAATCAGCACATAGAACACCTACTTTTGACAGGCGCCTAGTAGCACTAGGAGTCGCCAATTATAGTGAACGCCTTAACGCCCGGTCAGCAAAGAAAGGACATCATCATATCTGGATGTCAGGCGGGGATAGGCAAGGACGGTTTAGTGAATGTCGTGTTTGTCGCAAGGTAATACATAATAAAGGTAGTATTAAATAAGGAAGGAGGTAGGAAATGCTAGGTTACTTTTGCAAAACTTGCCAAATGTACTTCAGGCTCATTGAGTTACTGGCGGGTAAGCGGTGTCCAGAATGTAAGGAGCAAACCAAGCCACATCTTATACTTGCTGGACAAGTTATGGGAGCTACTAAGGCAGAAACCGCCTGAAAGGGGGAATAAAATGGGAAGAGAATTAACTCCAACTGAAAAGGCCATTGAACGCCTTATTGAATTAGGCTATGAAATGAATGCCAAGATAACGGACATTGGCGGTAGCGATTTTATCTGGATATTCAAGCGGCCAGACGGAACAATCTTTGTAGCGTGTAAAACAAAAACACTATTGAAGGAAATATCTATTATTCAGTAATCAGGCCATCAAATAATAAGGAGGACAAGGATAATGACCAGCACTGCACAGCAAGGGATTTTAGACGCCCTGAATGATGGTTGGAAATTAAGTAAGCACTACGGCGTTAATACCTTCTGCTGGATTGAGAAAGATGGAGAAACACAAACTGTTAGTCTTGCCACTTTAAGAGCACTGCAAGGAAAGAAACTAATTGAGATAAAGGGGAATGACAACTTTATAACAACCTATAGAATAAGGAGGAAGGTGTATAATGGAAATTACTAAAGGGAAATGGATAGCAAAGCGGGAGCATAATTCCTATAATATCTACGGCGATGACAAGTTACTGTTCCTATCTTACCAGCATACACGCACTACTTGGGCCGAAATGGAGGCCAACGCCCACCTTGTAGTTGCTGGACCGAGGATGGCAGAATTACTAAAGCAATTAGCGGATTGGGATGCCGGCACATTCGGCAAGGACAGCAACATAAAGATAATAGACATATCCAAAGAAGCTAGTAAAATAATCGCTGAACTGGAGGGTAAATAGAATGGGTATAGGTATGGCATCAGCACCTATGGGAAGACAGCATATTCCAGTTGGTCGGATTAAAGGGACTGGTATTAGACTCAAGGTAGTTGATAGAAAAACTGGCAAGCAAGTCAACTATGGCGTTCAGTTTAATAACACTACTTCTGAAATTGAGGCATTGCCCGATTTAATAGTAACAATGGAGCAGAAATGAAAATAGATAACTGGATGTATTACCGATTAATCCAAGAGCTTAGAAAGAGGGGGTGGTAAGATGGAAGTAAAGATTGTTGAGAAAACCAAAGTACTATCAAAGGGGAATGAACATTGGTTAGAGATAAGGGATAAGTTTAACCAACTAATTGATGGGCTGATGTTGGAAATAACTGGCTTATCCCCAAAGGAAGCAAATGCTCTTAGACAATACTCATATCGTGTAGCTAAAGTAAGAGCATTCACTAGAAAAAGACAAGGAGATACAATACTATATCTATACAAAAAGGAACTTGAGCAATGACAACCCTTCTAATCTTTATACTATTTGTTCTTATAATAAAGGCTGGCTTGAGCCAGTATGAGGTGTGATGTAATGAAGTATAAAATAAGACTAACTGGCAAGGCATTCAATGTATTTTTGAAACTCAAGTTGATAGCTAAAGCCAATCCTAATCTTACAATAGGAGAGATGAAATGAGGCTCATAGCAATTCTACTGGTAATATGGATTATGATGCTCGCTACTGCCTTTACTGCTTACACTTGTTGGAGGCAAGCCCTGGGTGATGGTAGGTTTATGTGGACTGAAACTAACCAGCTTATCATCTGGAGTGAGGCTATTATATTCACTGCTGTTATACCAGTTGGGCTATGGCTAGTAGTTAAGAGGTTATAATGATAGAACAAGCAATTAAGATGCTACAGAACTCTACTATATGCCCTAACTTTAGAGGACTACCAGGGGACGATGAGAATGTCTGGGAAGTATTAGCTCCCTATTGGACTTGTTGTGATTATGAAGAAGGGTGTTATTATAGAGACCACTGTCCTGCAATTCCAAAAGGAGAATAAAATGGATAGATGCCCAGAGATGGTAAGTAAGGTATGTGGAGATGAGAGTCAGGATTACTGCAGGTTAAACGATATGCGGATATGCGAGCTAGTAACCAAAGACAAGTGTGAGACGTGGGAAGATATTAAAAAGGTAGGAAACCATAGGAAAGACCAGTAAAGAGCTGTACATTGATTGTGATAAGTTTCAGGGCTGCTCTAGGTTAGTTCCACCCATATATCCCGAGGTGTGCGGATGTGAGTATAAGCTGCCGATGTCATAAAACCTAGAGTGTTCTTCTGTATAGTTCGCTTCATACTACCCCCTTATAACTCTGTCCCCTATGGAACTGTCCCTTCTTATCTGTCCAGTCATTCCACCTTCTGTGTTCACCTGTAATGTACTTTAATGCTTTGGTGATTCGTCTGTCCAAGTCTTCCTGAGTTAGATTGAATTCACTACACAACTCACTATCTTCTGTGCCATTATAGCGGGCTTCTAATAGTAGACCATCATTACCTGTTTTACTCAAGCGTACATCCATCTCAGCCGCTATGATAGCGGGTCTAACAAAACTCCCCTCTTTTCTTATTACTCTTTTAGGAGAACCAGTGTAGCCACTAACTTTATGCTCGGGTGGCCAGCGTCCTTCCCTAAGTTCATTAAGATGCTCTAGCAGCCACTTCACCTGCGCAAGCGTAAAGTATATTGAGCCGTAACTCCACCAAGACGGTGGCTTTTCCTTCGGGTTGGGTTGCTCTTGTTCTTTGGGTTGTTCTATTTCCGCCATGGATAAATCCCCTTCCTCCTCTGTTTCGCTGTGCTTCGCCTGTTACGGCTGAAAATCATCTCTAACTCCTCTTCTCCTAAGCTTTCATACTTCAGCATTTTAACATCGTGAGTTAGCCCACAGTCGCAACAAGTAAGCCTAATACTGAAAGGGGCTTGATTGAGTTTTACTTTTACTACTTCGTCATCATCTAATATCTTATATTTCACAGCTCTATCTCACTCTCTACTTCGTTGCCCCACAACATAGCAATTTTATAATACTGCCGAATCGTGCCTGCTTTGAAACCTATCTTTTGGAGTGCTCTCACTGTCTCTCGGCAATTATATCCACCATTTATTCTTCGTTTAACAAAGTTCATTAAATCTCGCTTTTCTTCGTTTGTCATACTAATCCCCTCTCCAAGTCAGCATATATTATTTGGTATTTCTTCATTTCCATCGTTATCCTTCCCTCCTGAGTGCTCTTTGTATAGTCCTGATGCCTACCCTGTATAGAGCCGCCAATTCCTCGGGTAACTTCCCTTCTTTGCGTAGCTTTCTTATCTCCTCATCACGCTCATCTTTAGTAAAACGCCGCCTAGCCCCAGGCTTATCATAGATACAGCGCATAAACGGACAATGGAGGCAGTTAGACTGATGGCCAATCTGTTCAGTTGCAAACGCACAGCCGCTATCTTCCCTTGAATATGCTTGGGAGTCTTTCATCTCCATCATAGTTCTATAGTCTCATAGCCTTTTAGTTGCCTAGCTCTACACCTCTTGAAAACACAACGAGGTTTATAAACCAAGCCATAGCCACAAAGATTATTTCCCTTCTTATGAATTGAATCAGTTATCCGCCACTGGCAAATGTGAGCAAATCGCAACCAGTATTCCTGCATAGCTCTATACCACTCTCTACTTCGCTGCCCCACACCAAGGGCAATATAGCCATCCATCACCAAAGGGTCTGTCCTTGCATTGACGACAGAAGCTATGAGTTTTGGCATAGCAGTCTCGGCATTGTAACCCTCCTAAGTGGGGATGAGTCAAAGCGTTCTGATTATCAGACCAACATTCATCACTTTTCTTACAATCTAATGCCTTACCACAGGAACTACAATGGTACCTCATATTATCTCTCCTTACCTTCGCCATTTACTACTCCTAGGATTGACCCGCTCTACCATTATCCGAGCTACATCCCCTTTCAGTTCTCTATACACATTTACCTTTCTAAAATTAGATACGGGTGGTCGCCATCCAGCAGGAGCTAACATCCTTAGTTTCACCTGTATATCGGGTTTGAGCATTTCCCAGAGTAAAGTTTCCATTACCACAAGGGTTCTGACCTTTTAGGGTGTAACCCCGCCTTATCAAGCACGAATTCACAAATAACAAGGTGCTTGGCACAAAACAGAAACGGCATCTCAGCTTCATCAGGCACTTCACCATCAAGACACCAGTAGCATTCTGTCGGTTCTACCTCTTCGGCAACTATATTATATCCATCATCTTCGTAAAGTCTATACATTCGTTTGTGCTATCCAGAGTTTATAGCCTATACTGTCTTTGGGTCTCTTTTCTGGACATTTCTCCCAAGCTGTATGGCAATCGTTACATTCTGTAATACAATTTTCAAAGCTAGTTTTCCCGCCTCGGCTGAGTGATATAATATGAGATAGGCTAATGGGTGGATTACTGACCAACGCCCACAAGTCATACAATTCATAGCATATTTACTTATCAACTCCCGCTTTATGAAGTGCCGTAGCTGTAGTTCTACTTCCTGTTTCTTACTAACACGCTTCATTCAAGTATCCCTACTATCTTATCAAAATCCGAAGGGCGCCAAACATACGCTTCAACCATAGAATCTCTAAGGTCATACAACCATTCCCATTGCTCCTCGCTTAATTGACCCTTCTCAGACTTTAGTTCAATGAATAAGACCCTAGCTTCCTTCACAGCAACATAATCAGGAAATCCCTTATCGCCACTTAAAGCCGTTACCCAGCCATCCTTTGTTCTGGCAGGGCGGAAGTGAGACCAACGCCAGCCATAGAGTCTTAACAAATCCTCTACCTGGCTACTGAAATCCCTCTCAGTTATTTTCACTCAATCAAACGCCTCAACTATATTAAACTCACAGCGACATATCCCCCATCTCAACTATCTCTTTGACATCGTAGAACTTAGCGCCTTTATAAATACTGTATTTTATCTTTAGGTTATATGGGTCAACATTAGTTATTTTCGGGACTTTTATCTTCTCAAAGCCAAGCGTGTCTTTGTCCATCCAAATATATAAAGACGGTTCAAAGGCGGTAGCAGCACCACCAAAAGCTAATTTTCTCTCCCCTGGGGGTTTCTGCATAGCAACAACGGCTATCCCCTTATTGAGCTTATTGAATATCTCAAAGAGTTTATCGCCCACGGCATAGGACTTCTCCATATCAACCCTTAGATAATCTATGACGCTTAAATTGTCAGGGTTAATCACATCGGCAAAGTTCTGCGTCTTCCGGTAGGTCTTGAAGGGAGGCGGTTTAGGCATATTCTCATTTATAATATTAAACTTCCCTCTCATCATCTCTGCCCCCTCGCTAACATAGAAATCTAGCCTATCTTCCCACATTCCTAAGTTGTCATTGACTATGTTTATGCAAAGAGCAGTCTTCCCAGCGTTATATTTCCCCGCTATAATTATAAGTGAGGGAAGGGGTATATAGCAGAACCTACCTATCCCTAGGGGGAGGACGATATTATCCCCAATAACCCCATCGCCATCCCACCAACACAGTTCCTCTAAGGATTTATCTAGCGGTCTCCACCAACCATCCTTGCCATCAACGGAGCAAGCTATCCCCTTCCCAGCCGCCCTCTTCATCATATTCCGTAGTTGTGGGTATAAACGAGGACTGACTGCCCCATCCATTACCTTAGTATAGTGAAACTTGCCAGTCGCCTTGTTCGCTATCCAATCCTCTAGCTCGGCCTGTGTTAGTTCAGGCACAAAACCTCCCAAAGTGTAACGCAGTGTTACGGGCGTAACGGTGTAACAGAATGTAACGCAAGTGTAACGCTAGTGTTACGTGCCTAGCCAGTCGTGGTTTCAACACTATCATAGTAATCCCCATTAGCCTTAGTACTGTACCTATATATAGTACTGTACCTATTCTTTAGAAAAGCTATTGCCTGGCCTGGCGTGAGGCATTCCATCTCTATTATAAACTTAACGACATCACCACCCTTACCACAGGAGAAGCAGTGGAATAGTTGTTTCTCTGGATTGACTTCAAAATTACTTCCGAAGCGTGAGTCGTGGAGCGGGCACTTACCCATCAATTCGTTACTTCCCTTGAGTTCCGTATAGTAACTTACTACCTCTATAATATCAAAGTCCTCTCTGGCTGCGGTTGTTTGTTGGTTGGTTGCGTCACGGGGGTTAGCCCAACGCAGGATTTCATCATCTAACTTGCGGACTTTAATGGCTTCCTTAACTATGTCGTTATACCAGTACCAGAACCTTTCATCAAAATCTGTCTCGGCGTAGACCCAGTTTGGCATTATCTTGAGTTCGTGCCTTAGTTCTTTTAGGCTAAATCTCTCAGCAAGCCTACAGGCATCACTAAAATTATCCATTGTTACCTCCTTCTAACAATTATGAGCACTAAAGTTATTAGTACTGTAAGATAGCCAGCTAGTTGATTTAGTGTCCAATCCTGCTTGACTATACCAAGCATTGCTAATAGCCCGAGGACTATTATCCCATACAGTATCACTTCTACGATTAAATTCCTCATTTCTTATCCTTCTAATAATTAACCACTATCTATTAGCTTTTCTATTGCTTTACAGAGGGCTAGTGCTTCCCTTTCACCCTTTCCGTGATATAATTTCGTAAAGCATTTAATCTCACACTCAAATGATATTGCGGTATAATCAAAAGATATGCTATCTGGGTATGCCTTCGGCACCAGCCACTTAAAGCAGGCATCTAGGGATTGGGTGAAGTCTGGCAGTTCTACGTGTGTATTACTGTCGTCTGGGTAATCATAGTGGCATATACTGTGAGGATGTCCTTTCCCATATTCTGTTGGTTCAGCATAGCAATCCTTACACTTCACTTCAGTAAACCCTGCCCACCCTGCCAACTTCTTGTTTAGTTCCATATCAACCTCCATACCACTCAGGTAAAATCCCTTTACTTCAATCCCTTTGCCGCACACCAACCACTTTTTCGTTGAAACACTCTTACTCGCCAACCCTGCTTCCTCCATCCCATAGCAAGTTCTTTGGCTTCGTTTTTACTATAGCAATCTTTCACAAGTAGCCAATTTAATCCAGTTATCTGGTATTTCTTATTCATAATAATCTGGCATCACTCCCTCATACAACCAGGTCAAGATAATATTATACCCTGTGAAGTCATTCTCCCTCATCAGGTCGTAGCCTAACTGGAAGTCCTCGGGCTCATTGAACTGCCAGCTACCTGGCCCCATATAGAACAGAGTTACTAGGTTGCCCCACCCGTTAGGGCTACGGAGATAGGCCGACTGAGAGAAAGAGTCAATATAGATGTCGGACCAGATAAATATTCCTTCCTCGGCTAACAGTTCGTAGTTCAAGTTATCCCTTACCCCGTCCCCATCATACACCCCGAACTTCACATCCTCCTCCCGGAAGATGCCATTCAGGGCAAGTAGATAGGTCGTGATGTCGCTTGGTGCTGGGTAATGCATCACCCCGACAACCACGATGAAGTAGTCTATCTCTTTGGCAATGGCTCGGTAAGCATCTAGGCGGTATTCCCATTTCCTATAGTAGCGGTAGACACCATCAGGCTCATATCCCATTCTGGTAGATTCGTTGTAGTCTATCACCCAGATAGTCTTGGCGTGAGCCTTCTTCTTAACCCACTTGATTTCGTCCAGTAAGGGTTGGACAGTCGCTCCCTGGTTGGTGATTATTGAGTGTAAATCAGTTCCGATGGCGATGTCTCTTATTCCAGTCTCAAGGACTCTAGCGTGTATTAACTCTATATCAAAGCCCTCGTCTATCTTGTAGGAGTAGACATCTTTGAAGGTGCGGTTATACCCCAGGACGGGAGCACAACTGACTAATAAAAGTGTTAGTAAGATTAGTATGGTTTTCATTAAAGTATTTTACGCCTCCTCATATCACGGTATGTGCTATCTAACTCCTTACGCCAAACAGCATTTTCAGTATGATAAAGACAAGTTCCCTTAGCTCCGTGAGCTATACGACAAACCTTTCGTGACAATAAGTCTTCCTCGTTTTCTACCAGACATTCAATAACTATCAGAGCCTTTTGCTGTAAGTCCATCTATCTCCTCCCTGCTATGATAGTTTTCATTTTATGTCCCACCAGAACCCACACTTAGGGCACCTCGCAGTGGGCTTATCAGAGCAAAGGAATACCTCGCCACAACTGGGGCACTTCATCTTTACCATCTACCTATCCTCCTTTTTACTTGGGCAGTCGGGGTGCTTGTTGGTTAAATCTAATTTTTCAATTAACAATCTAAGGACTACCTCAATATCATAAGTAACAATAGCAAGGCTAACCCAACCTAGTGTCAACTGAAAAGCAAAATCGGTTCTAGGGTCGGCTCTAAAATGGAAACCAGCCCATTTCCCGAAACATAAGTAAATCGTTAACCCCTTGCCTACTTTCATTCCTTACTCCTTTGGCTTCACTCAGCCAGCTTCCTTTTTATACTTCGGCAAATGGAACAACTGCCATCATCATTTAGCGTTTCGGCAAAGTCACAAAGATATTGTTGTACCTCTAAAATATGACCCCTTTCCTCCTTACTCATCTTCACTATAGAGGGGTCGGCTAGGATGGCTTGGAGTACCTCTTCGGCAGCACCCTTATGTCTCTGCGTTGGATGCTCAGATTGACAAGATTGGTCAAGGAACCATATAATTCTGGCTATCTTCTCTACCAGTTTATCCTGCCCCAGCGGGCTTGATACTTGCCCCCTATTCTTATTTGTCATTGTCTACCTCCTTCTTTAAGTCCTCCAACAGGTATCCGATATGTGCCCAAGTGCAACAACCATTTAGCTCATCGTATACCTGCAAAAGTGTGTTCTTCTGCTCTCTACGGGCGGTAAGTCTATGCTGGTCTAGGGCACAGGTAGAATACCCTGCTTTTCTTTGTTCTAAAGTTATCTCTTTATTGCTTATAATCTTGAACTTTATTGGCTTCAACCTCCTTCCAGCAAGGCCAAGTATCTATTGCTGGGTAGGCTTCCTTGAGGATTTTAATTATCCTCTCCCTCTCCTTTCCCTCTCCTTTTCTACGTAGTAGTGTTTAGTAAGGACTAAGATTTGGTCAATTATAACACAATCGCTTTGTCTCTTAACCCTTGCGTGTGGGAATAATAGCTTGAATATCTGCTCTCTTATCGGTGTCTTATCCTGTTCTGCCATTACTTAACTCCATATTTCTGCCGTAAGGCTTGCCATTCTTTATCTGTTAAAAGAATATGTTTTGGGTTTTGGAATAGACCTTTATCCTCTATCTCCCTAAATATCTCCTTTACCACCTTCTTGTGTTCCTTCTCGTAGGAGTCTAGCTGGGCTTGAGCTACTTCTATAGGATACTCAAGCGATATAGTTCCCATATCCCCAAAGTGCTTTTGTCCTATTATAGCTATTTTCTCTTCACTTATTTTCTTCATATTGCCTCCTCAAATAACTCCTGGTATTTCTCTTTGGGTATTACAAATATAAAACCATCCCATTTGTCTGAAGTTTTTGTTGCCATTATATTACCATTGGATACAAAGCCAACTTGATATTGTTTAATTTTATCAAGGATTTCTTTTCTAGTCTGCTCTATTAACAGCCTGCGAGTTAATTCATCAGATGCCGTCATTCCTCCCTTTGGGCTAGGCTGGGGCTGGAGAACTATTTAATTCGCCGTGCTAAGGGGCGCTTCCATAGGTAATCCGAACCCCCAGCCATCACCCATATTGCCAGCCTACACGCATACTCTCTATGCACCTACCCACCCAAGAGTTCCAGTGTTCTCTGCCATTGCCGTACGGTTAGCAGCACCTTCACCTGTACCGTCCTATTATGGTCGGCTCAACTCCTCGGCTGGCTATTGTTAATCCCCTATGTCAAGGTACTTGCTAAACCGCTTGGCATATTCACCAATCTCATTAACCTTAATAACTCCAGCTACAGCTAAGTCTTTACTGTACGACAGGGCGAAGGCTCGGTTTTTACCATCCCCTACACTTACTGGTGGGGTTTCCTTCCCTCCTGTCTTATTAACTTCATCTGGTCTATTACACCAACCAACTGTTTCCTCGCCCTCTTTTATCGGATGGGCGTAACCTCTCATTTTGCCTGTCTTAAAGAACGCTGTATTGTGTTCATCGCAATAATTGGGATTACCCATTCCTCAACCTCCTCATTATCCCTAGAAATCTACACTTGTTACCCTTCTCTACCTCAGCTAAAGTTAAATGCCCAAACTCTTTAGCTAGTCTCTTGAGTGAACCGAATATTTGCTTACTTGTGCCGCATCCTCTGACTATCATCTTGTTCATTACTTACTCCTTGTAAAATCATCGCACAGGCAATCACATAAGCAAGCTGCACTATAATCTGTGGATAGGTTTCTGTAAGCTCCCCAATCGTGTTCTTCAAAAGTATGCCAACACTGGCATACATCAAGCATCTCGGGTTTTGGCTGAAAATACCTTAAAACCTTAGATAATCTATATAGCATTATTTCTCCTCCAAGCCCTCCAGCATTCTATCTGCACTATCCCGTCTTGCTAAAATCATTTCTTCTCCAAGCTAAAGTCTCTTGGTAGTCCGTGTTGAATGTTCCATCTACCTGAGCAAGCGACCATATCATCACAGTAGGGAAATCTTACATCTCCCTGTCCGCCGATATAGACATTGTGGAAGTGGACATCAGATGTAGCACCACAGCTCCGGCATTTAAGATTATATCTGTTTAGAATTTCGGTAGCCTTTTTCTCTACATCAGCTTGAGTTTTTATATCAGATGAGATAACTATATCATTATAAAGGACACCATTAATCCAGTCTAAGTAAATCTGGCAGTCGGAGCATATCCCTTCCTGGCAGAACTTTAACTGAATATAGCACCACTGACCCTTGTGGTTCTCTGGGAATGGAGGAGGAGCCGGCAGCGGTGGCTTTACTAAGTCAATAATAATCTCAGCTACTTTCTCTGCATCCATATCATCGTAGTTGCCGTGAAATTCCTCCAATTGGTTGACGATATTTTTAATTAGGTTCATAGCTCCGTCCCATCCAAGTTGACTACTTTATAATAAGTAATTTCCCCGCCAGTAAAGTCTTTGGTTGTGGATTTATTAAGGAAGACGCCCTTATCATTCATAACAACTGTCTTTTCCCTAACTGCCAACCTAACTACACCCTTTGATTTCAGGTAGGCGAAGATTTCTTCAGTTTGATATGTATGCCAAGAACTCCCTACAGCCTTTCTCATAAGTTTTTCTATCCCCTCTTCAATATCTGTCATTTAATCATCCTCTTGTCCATTGGTACATCAGCATCGTCTAAGTATTTAGCAGCATTTATAATATATTGGTCACTAGGTTTGTTTTGTTTTTTAAGTTCTTCTTCCATTTCCTTCTTCATTTAGATACTCTTTTCTTGCCTCTAGCCAATCAGCGGTAGCTTCTTCTTCAGTTAAGCCCTGACCCATACAGCCGTGTAAATCCAAGTCATAAACAACAAAGCAAGGATTACCTTCAGTAGTTTCATCGGGAACTACCATCCAAGATAATATAGACTCTATCTTCATATGAGGGACTCCACTGCTACATACCCAGCTTTAAGTAGTAGCTTTCTATAGCACTCCACCTCATAGTCAAATCGTGAGTGAGCAGTATGCTTGGGCTTTGGAGGCTCCACCTTGATACAGGCACCCTTAGAGTGGAGTCCAAGCATCAAATCCTGCACTACAGATGCGCCGCCATATAAAGGATGCCAATTACCAGATATACCTGCATTGGGATTCCAATTTGCCAAAACCGCATCTATCAGTTCTCCTATCTCTTGCTGCTTAGTTTTCATTTCTCTGCCCTAATATTGCTTCCTCAAGGACTGACTGATTGTTGATTTTATAGAAATTCTCTTTAACGGGCTGCTCTATATTCCCTATACTCGGTATTATTAGTATCGTCCCATCTGGCTGCTCTTCCTTATCTAACTGATAGCCCATATCCCAGCTACTTACAGTATAATCTTTACCTCTGCTCTCTATTTTACCCCAACGCTGAACACTCTTAAATTCGGTCTCAATATGACCGCAACAAGGGCAGGTTATATCTTTAGTTTTAAGTGCTTTGTATGATACTGTATCCCCGATTTCGTATTTATATCTGCTCATTATTCTTCCTGTGCTTCCTTAATCCATTTTTTATTGCCCAGTTTAACCATTTGTTTAATGTAATACCTCGCCTTGATATACGAAAGTTGATTTCCTTTAGTGTATCATCGGGTATTCTTGCTGCTACTATTGTTGTGTTCTTTGATGGCATATCCTACCTCTTTTTATAAATAGTATACCCCAGGGTTTACCTTGTCAAGCGTTTGTTTGACATAATCAAACTTTCTTTTCAAAATAGTTTAATCTTGACAGATATGGTATACTTGAGATGGGAGTATTGACAATAATAGACAGAAACAAGGCAGGGGAATTTCGGTTAAAGGGTTGGAGTTATGAAGCCATAGGTAAGTTATATGGTGTAAGTAGACAGAGAATACATCAAGTACTTACGGGTTATAAGTCAAAGAACTTTCAGGAATATAGAAAGGTATACCGCCGTTATTATAAGACAACCGAAAATGGAAAGCGTTTACACAGAGTAGCTGAAAAAAGATTGAGGCAAAGAGTTAAAAAGTTTGTGCTATCACATTATGGGAATGGGCAGTTAGCGTGTGTTTCTTGTAGTTTCCACGATATTAGGGCACTCACCATAGACCACATTGAAGGTGGTGGGAATAAGCACAAAGCAGAATTAAAAATGCAGCGTGGTGGCTCAAGATTTTATAATTGGCTTATCAAAAACGATTACCCCCTTGGCTATCAAACACTATGTATGAACTGCCAACTGATTAAACGCTTTGAGAATAGTGAGTGGTAAATATTTCTTCAAAAAATAAATACCCCCTCTCCTAAGCCGTTAAGCAAAGGAAAGGGGGTAAGATAACCAATCCTATACATCTTCTATTACAATCCCTGTATATGGCTCTGAGGGCTTCTAAGAACTATCCAAACCCTCCGAGGTGTAGCAATAGCCAGGTTATAAAACCAACCAAAGCAAGTCCACCGATTATCCAAGCCCACTTGTAAGCCTTTACCTTATAGATAACAAAAACGAAATAGCCTACTATCAACAGGGCAGGGAAAATTATCCAGACCAACGGCCACTTCTTTGCCATCCTTCTGAATTGAAATGTAAAGGGTTCTCTCCGCATTAAAAAGTCTCGCCAGAACCATTTGTAGACCTTAGCTATTATCATTTAGGTTTCCTGCGTCTAAAATAGAACTGAAGAACAAGCGTCCACCCCATAATAGTGGCACCCTCTATCTGACCACTAAGGTTAAGAATATCAGTGGCATCAGCTATCCACATACCAGGAATAATTAGGATTAGCAGGAATAACGCTATCAGGTCGTTGGTATCACTGACCCATCTTTTAAGCAGTTCCTTCAGTTCCTTCACATTAGTCTCCTATATTCCTAAAATTGAACTGACTACATACCATATAACACCTGCGGCAACCACTGAAGCAAAGAACCACATTGGCTTCGTGAGTTTGTGGGTTAGATGATTAGTCAGCATACCGAAGACAGCCATAATTAAAACATTCGGACTAACCTCCTTCCAGCTTTTCTTGCCATCAGCCAACTCATTCATTGCTTCTTTAGTCATCCGCTGGAAGAAATCATTTGATGCCATCTCTAACTCCTTTTACCTATATACCTAGCCCTTACGCTTGCTTCGGCTTTCACTTTACTGGTAGAACTACCAACAATCTTGCCAGTGGAAATCTTGATAATCTTATAAGGCTTAGTCCCACCACGCTTGACAACTTTATAGGGCATTATCTCACCTTGTAATCCACTTCTAAAAATTGACATCTAAGGCCGAGTTCCAGTAATGTAAGGCGGTCTTTTTTGGTCATTTCTAACTCCTAAAGTTTCTCATACCACATAAAAAACCCAGCAGACACATTTCCACCACCACCACTAGCTATAGCTCGTATCTCTATATCACTTTTTTCTTTTACTAACTCAGGGAAGTCAAACTTCTCCTCAAAGGCATTTTGAACTATATGCAGATTGCGCTTTACCTGGAATACCTCTCCAAAGGGGCGGATGTATAGTTCTATTTCAGTTGCCTTATTCAGAGTTGTACCTCCGTACCATCCTGTCATAAAGCCAGTGAAGCCAGCAGGAACAGTGAACATAGCCATAAGAGTCTGGTTCTTAAATGGCTCTATCGTAGCCCTTGTAGTATTTGTATCAGCATCCCTAATCGTTACTGTTCCTATATTCCAGCCAGTAGAGCCTGCTGTGCGAACGACAGCACGATATACTCTAAGGAAACTATTAGTAGAGGTGACAACTGAAGCCCCATTTAACGCAATCCCTTCACCTATCTCGTTATAGTTAGCATCCAGTCCGAAGATGTCCATTGTGAGCGCTCCAGTATCAGTGCCCGCTCCACCATCCTCATCGTTAGAGCTTAATATCTCCAGCTGGTCAGCAGAGGTCATATAGGAATAGAGTGTGCTGTTACTCCATACAGTTTCAAGAGTACCAGCAACTGTGTCGTTATGCCCAAACTTATTTATACTGAAGTGGCCAGGAACATTCCCCTCTGCAATGTCAAAAGTGTAGAGCATAGAGGAAGTTCGCAGCTTCCTATCAATCTGTTTAAAAGGCACACCATCTTTATCTAGTAGTTTGAAACCTATAGGCATTACTTACCTCTAATTCAAAGCTGTGCTTGGGAGTTCAATCCAATAAACCTGGGTAAATCCAGTTGTGGCTACTGTTCCTCCACGATAGACGAGTAGTGTGCTCGGCCCTTTAATGAGAGGTACATACTTTGGTTCGTACAGCAGGTCA
>LAZR01000404.1_pt1 | contig 37922 bp, 31 predicted proteins | sample 329461 | NCBI WGS metagenome assembly LAZR01 (sample SAMN03002196, study PRJNA259156) | marine sediment metagenome | biome: sea floor; feature: Hydrothermal impacted sediments; material: marine sediment; isolation source: Loki non-amplified sample from Loki's castle hydrothermal vent sediment ...
ACAAGGAAGTAATCGAACATTTGAGAACCAGACGCCGCCTGCCCGAAGTGTCTGATTTCGCCGCCTTCAGGGCAAAGCGCGAGGCCATGTTCACCGATCTGATCGAACCTTACGAAGAGGTCATGTTCCTACCCAGCGGCGTCTCGGTGCATCTCAAGGTCATACAGCACCCCTTCGGCGGGCTGATGTTCACCTTCGAGGAGGAGGAAGAGGTTCCTCCAGAGGAACGTCCTGAGATCTCAGACACCCTTGGAAAGATAGGTGCCGTGGTTGGCACGCTCGGTCTCTTGGGGATAATAATCGACTCCGCAAGGAAGCGTTAGCCGAGCCTGAACTCCTCAGTCACCGTGGTAAACTCGTAGCTGCCAAATATGTTTGTCAGGACCATAACACCGTAGACGCTGTGAACCCCGCCACCAGTAATAACGGCCTCGAACGTGTACCAGGCACCGATGGAGATTGAGAAGTCTTTTGATCGCACCAGTTCGTCGTTGACGAGATCCTGCGGGGGGCCCTCACGCAGGACCTTGCCCGAATCGATGATGTAGGTCCGGTCGGTGACGGAGAGCGTCTCGCGCACGTTGTGGTCGGTCAGCAGGATGCTGATCCCGCGGTCGCGCAGGGCGCGAATCTCTCTCTGGAGGTCCTGCACGGCGATCGGGTCGACGCCGGAGAACGGCTCGTCCAGCAGCATCATCGTCGGGTTGGTCACCAGGGCTCGGGCGATCTCCAGCTTGCGGCGTTCGCCGCCGGACAGCGTCCGGGCGAGTTGGCGGGCCTGGACCGTCAGACCAAACTGCTCCAGCAGGTGGTCGCACCGCTCGTTGCGGGTGGCCTTGGGCAGCGGCATCAGCTCGAGGATGGCCATGATGTTCTCGCGGACCGTCAGCCGCTGGAAGATGCTGGGCTCCTGCGAGAGGTACCCCATACCGCGCCGCGCACGCTTGTACATGGGCATGTGCGTCACGTCGACCCCGTCGAAGGTCACACGGCCGCCGTTGGGCGTAACCATGCCGATGATCATGCGGAAGGCCGTCGTCTTGCCGGCGCCGTTTCGGCCCAGCAGACCGACGATTTCGCCTTGGTTGACCGTCAGCGACACATTGTCGACGACCGTTCGCCCGCTGTACCGCTTGACCAATCCCTTTGCCTGGAGCAGGATCATTTGGCTTTATTTCCGTTATTCGGTCCTATCGCTCTTTGTGGATAAAGTGTGCAAAACTCAGGGGCGGGCAAGCGCCGATGCATCCGGTCCGGACCCATCAGCCAAGCACTGGCGTTGCGGTCTGTTGGAATCCTCAGTTGGCCATGGATGTTTGTCCCTGTAACACATTTTAACATAAGGTCTTGCCGTTTTGCTTTCCGCCTGTGTTCCCGGCTCGGCTGTCAATGATTTCTACGGAGCAGACAGCCGTCCCAGATGAACCGGCAAAATTGGTAGGGGGAAAATAGACAGTTTCGATTGTGTATAACGCCTCGTATGGCCCTTGTAGAATCTCCATCGCGCAGAGGGGCTGGCCCGTTTCGCAAGGTTCACCGAATGAGCCGCATTTTACCCACGTTGGGTACAAGCGGCAAGCTTGGCAGCCCGGGCACGCGCAGCCCGGCCGGCCAGTAGACGAAAACGGCCTTGCCGATGATGTTGTACCGCGGAACGGTGCCAAGCTGGTACCGCCGCGACGTCTTGCCGCCCGGACCCTTGTCGTAAAGACGCAGGGTTGGCGCCGCCTGCATCCATCGCCGCGAATCGAGGCTCTGGGGGCTGTTGTCGCCCAGGACAAAGAAGGAATCGTCGTCCAGCTTGATCGGGTTCCCGGTGACGGCCCAGCCGGGCTTGGCGTCCCATGCTTCCGGCAATCGCTTGTATTCTGGATCGTCTCGGGCGTATTGCCCGGCCGTGCCCTGTGGCCGGCTGCGGAACATTGCTGTGTAGTACACGTCACGGGACAGCCTCACGTGCAGCAGGTCGGACGGGCCGCCGCCGGCCGAGATGGCGACTTTGGTGTCGGGCAGGGGGGTGTCAGCCAATATCCGCGGGGCCAGCCGTGCCTTGACCGCAACATAGTCGGCCGGATAGTCCTGGTCGGTGCTCTCCAGGACGACCTCGTCGTCGATCCGAAGCGTCAGGCGGAAATCCACGTTCGTCAGGGCCAGTTCGTAGCCCCGGCCGGGCTGGAGGGGGGCGATCAAGCCCTGCTCCCAGAGCGTCCATGGCCCATCGGCGAACCACTGGGCAGCCCGCTGGCCTGCCGTCCCATCGGCCCCATCGGCGGGCCGGCGAGATTGTTGCCACAGGCGGACCACCCCGTCGGCGCTGATGTCGGCGGCCAGACGCTGGTCCAGCACATCGAATACCAGCGCGATGCGACTATCCGCCTCGCCGGGCGTGAACACCAGCGACAGCTTCAGATCGCTGCAGATATCGTAGTTGTATTGATACCGGATTTGACTTCTGACTTGGTCGCGTTTGTTGTACCCGTAGAAGGGGAAAAAGCCCCCATTGGCGCCGTCGAAAACGATCGTTCCGCGATCGCCGCCCTTGAACCGCATCCGCCGGGTGTGCTGGCTCGTCAGGTCCCATCGCCCGTCGTCATCAGTGGGTGCGATCCATCGCGGCGGGGCCTGGGGGGGATTGACCAGGGGATAGTCGCTGTCGTGGAGGATTTGCCACATCGCTTTCTGGACGTGATGGGGCTTTCGGCGGATGGACCAGGTGTCGCTGCCGGGGCGCTTGACCCACAGGTCCCCACGGACAATCTCCAGCGTCTCCCCCGGCAGGCCGACGAGGCGCTTGATGAAGTTCTCGCGGTTGTTCTGCGGGTTGCGAAAGACAATCACGTCCCAGGGCTTGGGGTCGATGAAGGTGTAGAGGTACTTGATCACCAGCACGCGGTCGCCACCGTCGATGTGGGCCTCGTGGGCCTCGTCGAGAAGATACTCGCGGCGGCAATTGGGGCAGGTGGCGCCGCGAGGCGGGTACTTTTCGGCTCGCTCGATCTTGGCGACCACCTGGTGGCCATGATCGTACTCCCACCCGCAGTAAGGGCAGCGAAGATTGTAGTGTTCACCCATGAGCCGCGGCGCCATCGAACCGGTCGGAATGACGAACGCCTCGATCAGGAACGCGCGCAGCAGGAACGCCATCACGATTGCGATGCCGATGCTCTCCACCGTGTCGCGGATGGAGGCGACCTCCGCCTTCCACGCGTCTGCACTGCTGGATGTTCGTGTCATGGGGCCGCCAAGATAGTCTCTTTTGCCGTCGTCGCCAAGGGGCTGGTGGAGATTTCCCCCCGCCGGCGGGCGGCTTGACGCATCGCCGCCGCCGCGATAGAGTGACTCCGCACACCGGCGACAGGAGACCCACATGGACAAGGCCGACCTTGCCCGGCGAATTCGCGATGTGGCCTATCTGGAGGGTGATTTTGTGTTGCGCTCCGGGCAGCGGAGTTCGTACTATCTCGACAAGTATCTCTTCGAGACCCAGCCGGACATCCTGGCCGCATTGGGCACGTGCCTGGCCGCTTACGCCGATGACGTGGATCTCATCGCCGGGCCCGAACTGGGCGCGGTTGCCTTGGCGGCGGCCACGTCCATGGCCGCCTGCAAGCCGTTCGTGATCGTTCGCAAGGCGCAGAAGGACTACGGCACGGCCAAGCTGATCGAAGGCACGCCCGTGGACGGCAAGTGCGTGCTGCTGGTTGAGGACGTCGGCACGACCGCCGGGGCGGCTCTGGCCGCGGCCGAGACCCTGACGGCCGCTGGGGCGACCGTCAAACGCATCGTGTTCGCTATTGACCGCATGGAAGGCGCGCGGGAAAACGTCGATAAGGCCGGCTACACGTTCGAGGCGATTCTGACCAAGAGCGATCTGGGCCTGTGACCGCCCGCCCGCGCGCTGGGGCGCCAAGACGATGAACGGACAATTCCTGCAATCAGGCGCACGTTGTCGGGGGGGACGGGCGGGCTGGCTCTTGATGGGGATCTGCGCGACGTGTCTGATGTCGGCGGGGTGCACGCGCCTGATCGTCGAAGACACCCAGGGCCGGCCTATCTCGGGCGCCAGCGGCATTCTGCTGTACGCGGCCCAGGTGGATGCCGACATCGACCCCTACGCCGCCGGCGACGTCGTCGCCTGGACCGGCCCGAACGGAACGATGCTGCTCGGCTGGTACTATCCCCAGCCGCCAAAACTGATCGCCGTGGCGAAGATCGGCTACCGGACCACCACCGTGCCATTCATCAAGAAATGGTCCCGCCGCATCACGCTGCTGAAAATCGGCGAAGACATCCCGCCCCTCACAACCGCGACCACCCAGCCAACCACCGAACCAGCCGAAGAGCCAACCCCCCAGCTGAACTGACCCTCGGCGATGGGCCGAGACAACCCTCTGCTCGCCCGGCTGCAATGCGGGGTGTGAGCTTCAACAAGATGAATCAGTCCGAACCGTCGCCGCCGAGCCCGAAGTATGTCAGCCACTGGTCCGTCTGGTCGTCGGCTAGGCCTTGGTGCTTCTCGGGCGGCTCGCGCCGGTCCTTTCGGGCGGCCGCCTTGCGCAGGTCGCGCATCAGCGTCCGGGAGAATTGCTCACTGGTCACCGACTGGCAGCGCCGCCGTTGGGCCTCGCGGCGGATCTCGCGGTCGGTGCTGACGACGACCAGCCGTCGCGGAGCGCTGTCGGCCTGGAGTCGCTCGATGATGACGCCGTCGGCCTTTCGCCCGGGGCAGAAGACGGCCTCGATACCGACCTCGGCCAGCCCCTCCGGCAGCTCCCCTCGCCGCGGGCCGTCGAAGACGATGCAGGTCGGATCTTTTGGGTCGGCCACCCGCGCCAGCAGCGCGCACAGGCCCGATCTGCCCAGCTCGGGGCCGACTTCCGCCAGGGCGTGAAGCACGTTGTTTCCGTCGATCAGATTGGGCATGGGGGGGTACTTACTTATCGGCCGATCGCCCCGATGAGTTTCGACGCGACTCGCCTCCGGTCCGCAGGAAAGCTGGGTGCCACGGCTTGCTTGCAAGCCGTGTAGGTGTAGCAACACAGGTTGCAAGCAACCTGTGCCACCCACCAAGTTACGGACTACTAGGGCGGGTCGAGGTCGAGCGTGTTGCGCCAGTAGTAGGGCAGGTCATCCTGCGTCACTGTCTTCCACAGGCCCAGGCGGGCCTGGCGGGCGCGATCCTGCAGGCGCAGGAACTCGTCGCGCAGATGGTGGGGATAGCGCGGGTCGGCGTAGGCGTGGCCGGTTTCGACCAGCACGCGGTTGAGCATTCGCCCGTCGGGCAGGATCACAAACGCCAGCAGGCGATAGTAATCGTCGTTGTCGCGCGTTCGCCGGCCGGGCTCCAGGTGCAGCGTGACGGACTTGTTGCCCGCGAGAGCTTCGACAAACTCGGTCGCCTCGCGGGCAAAATGGTCGCCCGGCCTGTCGCGCCTGGCCATCTCGGGGGTGTCGACGCCCCACAGGCGAACGCGCGTGGCCTGGCGCCGCTTGTCGGGAACATCCACGTCGATCGTATCCCCGTCCACAACACGAACGACCGTGAACGTCTTGCCGTCGTAGGTGACCGGGTCGCTGGTCGGACGCCGGGCGAACAGGCCCCAGTGGTCGCCCAGGACCAGCGCCGCCAGCACCGCGACCACCAGCAGCGCGCCGCGGAGCCGCCGCACCACGTACCGACGCCGACGCTGACGGCGTGTAAGGGGCGGGTGGGTCGAAGGCATGGGCACGAGCTTAAAGCTCCACGCCGCGTGCGAGAAGCTGAAAATGGAAGATGCCCTAGACGTCGACGGCTGGGACGGCCCGCGCGGCGGCGCTTTCGATCTCGAAGAACTCCTGCTTCCGGAAGCGGAACAGCCCGGCGATGATGCTCGACGGGAAGATCTCCGTGCGTGTGTTGAAGTCGCGGACATTGGCGTTGTAGAAACGCCGGGCCGCCTGGATGCGGTCCTCGGTGTTGGCCAGTTCCTGCTGGAGGTGCAGGAAGTTCCCGCTGGCCTTGAGGTCCGGGTAGTTCTCCGAAATCGCGAACAACTGTCGCAGCGAGCCAACGAGCATATTCTCATCGCGCGCCTGGTCGGCGGGCGACCCGGTCGACCCGGCCGCCCGGCTGCGGGCCTCGACGACGGCCTGGAGCGTCTGCCGCTCGTGGGCGGCGTAGCCCTTGACCGTCTCAACGAGGTTGGGGATCAGGTCATAGCGGCGCCGCAGTTCCGTGTCGATGCCGGCCCACGACTCGCGGCAGTGCGTCCGCAGCCGAACGAGCCCGTTGTACGTCCCGATCAACCAGACCAACGGAAGCAGAACGACCGCAGCCAGCACAATCACCGGCGCCATCGATTCCAAACCCAACAATGTCAGGCCAGCCACGCTCACGCCTCCTGTCTCTGCTGCTGGATCAGATAGTCCGGCAGGCGGTCCAAGATACCTTTGACCAGCTCCATGGCCTCGTCGAACTGCTCCGGCTGAAGCCGCCGATCGCGCCAGGCAATGACGCAATCCCGGTCGAATGCGATCGAATACTGCGGCGACGAGAGCAGAAAGTCCATCGTCCGCTGGTGGATCACGTCGTAGGCCCAGCGGCGATCGTCGGCTTTGACGAAAAACCGCCGGCTGAACTCCGCCGATTCGAAATCGATGTCGTCGAGGCCGAAGAACGCGGTCAGCTTGTCAAACACCCCCTCCGGCCGAATGAGCATCCGCTTGAGAGGCACCAGAGTCCCAAGGATCACGGCGGAGAAGTTATGGTCGGTGCGGTTCTTGCCGCTGCCGGTGGTGTAGTGATAGTCGAACGCCCTGACGGGCAGGTCGTCCCACTGCCCTTGGCAGATGTTGTAGGCATAGCGGCTACGCCCGCGCTGAAGGCAGTCAAAATCGTGCCTCTCGTGCAGGTCGTGGTCTTTGTCCTGGCTGAACCGCCACCCCTTGCCTTGGGCCCAGGTGCGCACCACCTTCCGCCGCTGGCCCGCCATATGGGCCCCGACCACCGCGATCACGATGAAGACAGCCACAAACAGAAAGATGAGTCCAGGCATCATAGATCAATCACCCGCCGACAAGGGCACGCACAACAGCCCCGTGCGGCGTTCTAAAGCTTATGCAGCAGGCGCAGGGCCTGCGCGGCGTCGTGCGTGTCGTCGAAGGCCAGGTACGCGACAAACTTTCGCCCAGTCCCGGTTGTCGATACCCCGGCGATGTTGATCCCCGCCTGAGCCAGCCTCTGGGAAATCATCGCGCTGGTCCCGGGCTTATTGGGGCCCTCGACGCGAAGAACGGACACACTACTATCTCGCTCGAACTTCTCCCGTTTGGCGGCCTGAATCTGGCGGGCGCCCTTGATCGGCGCTACGAAGACCAACCCGGCGTGCGCGGACGTCCGGCGGCACAGCAGGAAGTCCATGTCCACCCCCGCCTCCGTCAGGCCCGTCAGCTTCCGGGCCAGCGCGCCCGGCTTGTCGTGGAGGTTGGACGACCACACCTCTATTCGCTCGATCTTGAATGCCATGACGTTCGTCTCCAAACGGCTCAGCGGCGGCCGCAAACCACCGGGAGTATATCGTCCCGCCGTTGCAGCGTCACCTGTCGGTTTCGCTGGCGATCACGTCGCCTCCCGGCGCCGCTGCCCCGCGGGCCTACACGGTGTGCACCACGAGCGTATTGATCGTGCCGCTGACGCCCAACGGCCGGCCGGATGCGACGACGATCTTCTCGCCCTTGCTCGCCCAGCGAAGGCGGCGCGCCTGATCGGCCGCGACCGCCAGGATTTCCCGCGTGTGTGTGCAGATCGGCGCCTCGCGCCCAACCGTGCCGTATAGCAGAGACATCTGCTGGGCGACCCTGCGCGAAGGCGTCAGCGCCAGAATCGGCACGGGCAGACGCATCCGCGACAGCACCCGCGCCGTCTCGCCCGAGATCGTAAAGGCCGCCACCGCCTTGACGCGCTCGTCGTCAACCAGCGCCGCCACCGCCCGCGCAACGGCCAGCAGGTCCTCGCCGACGGCGGAGGCCTCCGGCAACACGATGCGGACGGTCCCCTCGCGGCGCAGCTCGTCGTGGTACTGCCCGGTCTCCCGCAGAATGCTGTCCATCATGCGGACCGTTTTCTCAGGATACTTTCCGATAGCCGTCTCGCCCGACAGCATCACGGCGTCCGCCCCGTCGAGCACGGCGTTGGCGACGTCGGAGACCTCCGCCCGCGTGGGTGAGGCGGATTCCGTCATCGTCTCGAGCATCTGGGTGGCCACGATGCAGACCTTCCCCGCCGCCGCGGCCAGGCGGACCAGGCGCTTCTGGGCCAGCGGCACCTCCGGCAGCGACATCTCCACGCCCAGATCGCCGCGGGCGACCATGATCCCATCGGCGGCGGCCAGGATGCCGTCGATATTCTTGAGGGCCTGGGGCTTTTCGATCTTGGCGATGATGTGCGCGTCGCTGCCCCCGGCGCGAAGGATCTTTCGAAGGGCCTCGACGTCGGCGGCGCGCTGAACGAACGACAGCGCCACGTAGTCGATATCCTGCTTGGCCAGCCAGCGAGCGTCGGCGCGATCCTTTTCCGTCAGGGCCGACAGCTTCAGGGCCGTCTGCGGCAGGTTGACGCCCTTGCTGCTGCTCAGTATTCCACCGGTCAGGACGCGGCAGACGATCGCCTGGGGCAGGCGACGCCGGATGACCTCCAGCTCGATTTTGCCGTCGTCCAGGCGGATCCGCTGGCCCTTACGCACGTCGTCGATCAGCTCGGCCAGCGTCGTGCTGAACCGCTTGACTGTCCCGACCACGGTGCGGCGCTGAATCGTGACCTCGGCGCCCTCGACCAGCAGCACGCCGCCGCCGGCGATCTGCCCGACACGAATCTTCGGCCCGCACAGGTCGGCCATCACAGCCGGCCCGTCGCCCCGCCGACCGGCCAGGGCCCGGATCGTCCGCAGCGCCTGTTCGTGCTCGGCCCGCGCGCCATGGGAGAAGTTCAGGCGAAACACATCCACCCCAGCCGCCATAAGCCTCTCCAGCATCCGCCGGTCCCGGCTGGCCGGTCCGATGGTGGCGACAATCTTGGTTTTGATCAGTGCGGCAGCTTTGGCCATGGTCCGACTCCCTTGGAGAAAACTGAAGTCGCAAGATAGCCCGCCGCGCCCGCTGCCGTCAAGGGTGGTCGCCGGCGGGCGTGGCAAACCCATTTGGGGCATTGTTCTCGGCCGGGGGAGACGGTATACTGCGGGGTTCATAATAGTCTGTCCGAAAGGAACCGCCGTGGGACGCCGACGAGACCGTCTGAACAAACGACGCGAAAACCAGATCATTACCCGCCGTAAGAACGCCAAGCGCAAGGCCCGCGAGCGCGCCCGCAAGGCCGCCAAGGCCGAAGCCCGCGCCGCGGCCGCCTGATCCGCCGGCCCCATCGCCCTTCCTCCGCTGTGCGCCTGGGCTGACATCAAGTCCTCGTATCATCTTGTCTTCCGCGGTATAATTCCCCCGAGTCGATCGCACAGGCTGCGCATCCGCCGTCACCAGCGATGGCCGGGCGGCTTCCGGCGGGGTCATGACAAGACAGAACACAATCGCAATCGTCGCGTTGGTTCTCGTGTGGGCAACGGCCGCCTGGGGCCAACGCGTCCCCAACGTTCCCAACACCGTTAGCATGGCCGACGTCGTCGCCGGCCGGCAGACGCTGTGGACCCGCAACCTCGCAGACGCCTACCCCGCCGGCGGCCAAGCCAATTCCGCCTGGGATGACGACGCTCGGGCCTTTCTTGCCGCCGTCGCCGCGCGCCTGGCCGCCCATCGTGATGTGCCCACGCAGGCCCCGCCCTGGGACGACCTGGCCGCAGCCGGGCGAGAACTCCTCGTCGCCGGCTGCGACGACCCGATCGTCTGGACGGCGTATGGTATTGCTCTGGACGAGACGGGCTTGGACGGTGAAGCCATGACCTATCTGCGCGAAGGGGTCGCCCACCTGAACGGACCGGCCGGTCCGGATCTCCTGGCGGGCTCGGCCGCCGCCAGGCTGGCGAGACTCATGCGAGTGTGGGGGCAGGCAACGGTCTCCAAGCGTTACGACGAGATCGCCCACGACCATTTCCTCCGCGCCGTCGGCAGCGCGGCCTATGGCCAGGACGACCAGCGGGCGCTGCTGGCCATTGTGACCGACCCATGGTTCGCTAACCTGGGGGCCGCCGGAAGGTGGCGTTTCGCCAAAGCGTCCGGCCGGCAGAGCGACTCGTCCCCGTGGACGGTCAAGATGCTGACGGCCCGTTATCACGTCGGCGTCGTCGACGAGCGTGGCGGCATCGTGGCCGTGCGGCGCACGTCGGACCGGCACCCCGCGTACCCCGAGGCGCGCCGGCTCCTGAAGGCCGCCTATTACGACCGTCCCGATCGGCCCGAGGCGGCGGCCGAGATGCTGGGGCTTCTGTTCTACGACAGCCGGGACGCTCATGCCTGGTTCGAACGGGCCCTGGCCGCCCAGTTTGATTACGCACCGGCATACGCTAACCGCATCGCGATGATCGAGCGCACCCATAATCGCCCGGTCGTCGAGGACCTGCGGACCTTCGCCGGGCAATGCCTGCAGACCGAGCGATACGACACGGCCGTGCCGCTGGTCGCCTATCAGGCAATCGTCGCCGCCGGCCGGCACAAGGGGCGGCCGCTCTGGTCGCAACCCTCCCTCGAACAGGGCCAGATTCGTCGGATGTTCCAACGCTACGCCGACACCCACGCGACAGGCTCGTTCGCCGCGAGGGTCCGCTTGGCGGGCCTTCGCGTTGCCTACGAGCAGCACGCCTGGCCCCAAGCGCAGCAGTGGCTGTTCGATCTGGACGACGTCGGCCCGTGGTGGGCGACGGCGGAGGAGATCTTCACCGATTCCGACACCGCGGCGCCGGTGGCCGTGGGGCGTATTATCGTCGAGACAGGCCCGCACGCCGACGCGCTGGCCCGCGCCCGGGCAGCCTTCCGCAACGAACGCTATGACCGGGCCGCCACAGCATTGCGCGCCATCGCCCGCCAGTATCACCAGGAGGGGGCAGTGATGGCCTATCTGCGTGAGGCCATGGCCCAGGTGGTGAAGACTGAAACTCTCGCCGGCGGCGGATGGCAGGCTCTGACGGGGGGTGCAGACCTGGCCGGATGGCGGCTGGATCGGGGGGCCGCCCGCAGGGGCTCCGGCAGCGCGATCGTGATGGACGCAACGAAAGGGGCCGTCAGCCTGACCCGAACGCAGCCGGTGGGCTCGCATTTTTCAGTGCACGGACAGGTGATCTTGCCCGACCGGAAGGTTACCAAGTGCGAAGGCGGCCTGTCCCTGGAGACCGACGACGGAAGGACATCCTACAAGCTCAGCTTCTCCCGGAGCGGCCTCGTTCGGTTCGACCGAAATCATGAGAACAACCGGAATGAAAGGAGTCAGACGATCATGATTCCGCTGGGCGAAAAGAATGCCTTCTGCCTGCAGATCTTTGACAAACAGGTCGCCATTTATGTCAACGGCAAGCTCGTGGTCTATAAGAAAGACCTGATCGATCCGCCGCTCGATTCCGAATCGCAACTGACACTGACCTGTCACGGGGGGGGGAGGCGTGCGATCTGTCAGTTCACAGACCTTCACTACCGCACACTGGATCGTATGCCGCCCAAGGGACAGATTGGCGTCGGCGACCCGTCGACCCAGCCGGCCGGGCCCATGTTTGCCGGCTACGATGACGTGCCGGCCGAGAGCGAATTGGATCGAACGACGCCGATCGGCAGCGACGAGGGCATGCCGTTTGAGGATGTTCTGCGCGGCCCGGGCTGGTTGGCGGGCGTGCGGCTGGGCCTGCAGGCGTCGGCCGATGCGCCGATCACGACCATCCAGCCGGTCTATCGGACACCGACGGGTCGGCATCTCGGCCCGACGGCCGGCCGAAGCGACCGCGAGGTGCTGGAGATCGCCGCTCCCGCCGGCTATGCCGTCGGGGCCTTGCGCATTCATGGCGACAAAACTCTCACAGGCGTCAGCGTGGTGTTCATGCGCGTTCTGGCCGACGGGCGTCTGGACGCCGGCAGCGCCCGCACGAGCGCCGTCTACGGCTGGGGCGAGGTGAGCAAGACGCTCGGCGGCGACGGGCGAGCGATTGTCGGGCTGGCTGGACGCATGGGCGAGGGCGTCAGTGCGTTGGGGGTGGTGACGGCTGAGACGCTCAACCTGGCCGGCATGTGTGTGGACGAATCTCCGGCCCCCTTGGCCCGCGAGCCCTTACCCGAGTTCATCCTTCGCCCCGGCGGCGATGTCGCCAAGCTGGGCGGCAGCTACTACCGCTACGTCGACATTCCGTTGACCTGGGCTCAGGCCAAACGCCGCTGCGAGGCGATGGGCGGGCGTCTGGCGGTGTTCGATTCGGGCGTGGTCAACAGCTACCTGTTGTACCTCGCGGGCGGCAGGGCCGGCTGGATCGGCCTGAGCAAGCCGGCGGGGCGCGACAAATGGCAGTGGCTGGACGGCCGGGTCGCCGAGGGCGGCCATTGGCGGCAAGGGGCCGAGGCCGTCGACGCCGCTGACGCGTTCGCCTACGTCGGGTGGCGCGGAACGGGGGCGTGGGAGCCCGCCCGGGAATCGGATCTGTTGGGCTTCATCTGCCAGTGGGATGACGATCCCCGCCCGCCCGATCGTCGCAAGGCGACTGGGCTGGCGATAGACGTGAGCGGCGACGATGTGATCTACAAGGGCCATCGCTATCGGCTGTTCAACCAGGGCGTCACCTGGGCGCGGGCCAAGGCCATCTGCAAATCGTGGGGCGGGCATTTGATCACGATCGACAGCGACGAGGAGAACACGGTCGCTTTTATTCTCGCCGGCGGGCAGTTGACCTTCATCGGGGCCAGCGACGACGAGGTCGAGGGAGACTGGCGATGGGTGGACGGCCGGCCCGTCACCCATGCCAACTGGGCTGCGGGCGAACCGAACAATACGGACGGGTATCAGCACGTGGCCCTGATCGGCTTCGGCGGCGCGGCCGAGTGGGACGACGTCGCGCCCACGGGCGTCACGGTGTTCCTGTGCGAATGGGATAGCGCCGACGAGCCGACCGAACTGGGGCTCGATGCGATCGTCACCGAAACCGCCGGGGCGATCACCGATGCGATCGGCCACAGCGGCCAATGGTACAAGGCCTACTACGAAGCCGTCACCTGGGACCAGGCCCATCAGATATGCGCCCGGCTGGGCGGGCGGCTGATTCAGATCGATTCGCAGGCGACCAACGATCTGGCCACCATGTTCACCCGGCAAAGCCAGCCGATGTGGATCGACGCGCACCGACCAACCGACGAAGCGTGGGAGACGGCCCAAGGCAAGGCGCTCGACTACACCAACTGGCTGACCACCAACGAGGGGGCCGGCATCTATGGCCCGCCGGCGGCGACGATCCTGTTCGAAGTGCCGTATGAGGGGCCGAGAACGCGAGGCAAGTGGCGGGCTGTGCCGGCTGCGAGGGCGTATGGCTTCATCTGTCAGTGGGACCACAACCCCGGCGAGGGGGCGGACACTCCAGCCCCGGCCACCGATGCAGCGGAAGGATCGGATGATGAGCCAAGCGAAGACACCCAAACGCCTTGAGATCGCTGACGAACTGCGGGCGTGCCCCGAGTGCGACTACACCAACGGATTTCACGTCTCGTTCGTGCGGCGCGAGAGCGGGGGAGTTCGGATCGTGCTGATTTGCCCGAGCTGTTCGGCGCGGTTCGACGTCGATTGGGCCATGGCCGGGTCATGAAGCTCGTCACCTGGAACGTCAATTCGATTCGCTCGCGGCTGGAGCGGCTACTGGCCTTGCTGGCCCGCCACAAGCCCGACGTCGTCTGCCTGCAGGAGCTCAAAGGGGCTGAGGACGTATTCCCCTTCGATGCGATCCAGCAGGCCGGCTACCACGCAGCCGTCCTTGGCCAGAAGACCTACAACGGCGTGGCCATCCTCAGCCGCGCCGAGCCCACGGACATCCACAAGGGCCTCGGCGACGACGAGCACGCCCGCCTGATCGCCGCGACGGTCGACGGTGTGCGGATCGTCAACGTCTACGTCCCCAACGGCCGAGAGGTCGGCTGCGAGCACTGGGATTACAAGCTGGATTGGCTCAAGACCCTCGCCGCCTGGCTGGCCAAGACCGCCAAGGCGACCGATCTGCTGGCCGTCTGTGGGGATTTCAACGTCGCCCCCGACGACAGCGACGTCGCCCATCCGGACGAATGGGCCGACTCGGTTCTCTGCCATGACCGGGTGAGGGAGCTCTTCCGGGGCCTGCTCGATTGGCCGCTGGTCGACGTGTTTCGAAAGCATCACCCCGACGGCCGCATCTACTCCTGGTGGGACTACCGCCGTCTGGCCTTTCCCAAGGGCGACGGACTGCGGCTGGACCACATCCTCGCCACCGACCCGCTGGCGAGATGCTGCAGCGCCGCCGAGGTCGACCGCGACGAACGCAAAGGCGAAAAACCCTCCGACCACGCGCCGGTCATGGCGACGTTCGACATCTAGCCCACGGGACCGATCCTATGAGAAGGCTCAGATCAATCTGTCGACTGTTCGCGGCTGTCGCCGCGGGCGCTCTGATCGGGGCCTGCGGGCCCCAGCCCGGGGGCGTTGCCTACGGGCCGGCCCGGCGCGAGGCGACGCTGACCGATCCCCGCATCCATGAAAGTAGCGGCCTGGCGGTCAGTCGGCGGACGCCGGGGGTCTTCTGGACGCACAACGATTCGGGCGATCCGCCGCAGTTGTTCGCCATCGACCGCCAAGGCCGAACGCTGGCGACCGTCACGATCACCGGGGCCGAGAACGTCGATTGGGAGGACCTCGCCAGCTACGAACTGCACGGCCAGGCGTACCTTCTCATTGCCGACGTTGGCGACAACAACGCCCAGCGCGATCGTTGCCAACTGTACATCGTGCCCGAACCGGCTGTCGATCCAGCCCAGGTCGGCCGGGAACTCTCGGCCGAGGTGCAGACGACCATCGAGTTTCGCTATCCCGACGGCCCCCGCGACTGCGAGGCGGTCGCCGTGGACACGACCAGCGTCCGGCCATTCGGCTTCTCTCTCGTGGCCCCGTCGTCAATGCCCGTCCAAGTCTCCGCGGGCGTCGTTTGCCTGGTCAGCAAGACGGTCCTGGGGCCTTGCGGGGTCTACATCTTGCCCCTGCCTCCGGCGTCGCATCGCGGGCGCGTGAAGGCCGTGCTGAGCGGATGTATGCTCAGGCTGCCGGGCCTGGTCGATGTGCCGGTCCGTATCGCAAGTCCCTGGATCCCGATGGTCACGGCCATGGACATATCGCCGGATGGGCGGCGGGCGATCGTGGCCGACTACGGCAATGCGACCGAATATGTCCGTCGTGACGGAGAGAGTTGGGCTGGGGCCTTTCGCCGCGGCGGCGGGCGTGTACAATTGCCACGTCGTCGCCAGGGCGAGAGCATCTGCTATGACGCCGACGGCAAGACGCTGGTGCTGACCAGCGAAGGACCATCCTCGCCGCTGTGGATCGTACCGGCGGCGGAGGATGAGGATTCGCCACGCGAGCCATGAAATACGTAATCGTCATCCCCGAAGGCGCTGCCGACCAGCCGATAGCCGAACTGGCCCACACCACGCCGCTGGCCGCGGCCGATACGCCGAACATGGATTGGCTGGCGGTGCAGGGCCGATGCGGGACCGTCCGGTTCACCGACCGGCGCCATCCGCACGTGCCGCAGGATGCGCTGATGGCGCTATTGGGCTACGATCCGGGCAGCTTCGCCCTCGGCGGCGGGGCCCTGGAGGCGCTGGGGCTGGGGTTGGACCTGCCGACCGGCGAGCAGGTGTTTCGATGCAACCTGGTGACCGTTGCGGGCAAGTCGCTGACCGACGCAACGGCCGGGACCGTTTCGCCCCAGGAAGCCGTCGCCGTGATCGGCCTGCTGAACGAGCAGTTGGCCCCCGGGCAACTGACGTTCCACGTGGGCAGCGGACACCGGCACCTGATGACGTCGGCCCAGTCGCTGGACGTGCAGACCACGTGCCCCTACGAGGTGGTGGGCAAGGCGATCCGCCGCGGCGCCCCCAAGGGCCCCGATGCCTCGCGGCTGCAGGAGATCATGGCCCTGGCGGCCGAGGCGCTGAAGGGCCACGAGATCAACGCCATTCGCCGGGAACTCGGCGAAAGCCCCATCACGGGCATCTGGCTGTGGGGCGAAGGGGTGCTCCAGCCGGTCGAGCCGTTCGCCGAGCGGTTTGGCTGTCGCGGGGCGATCCTGGCTACCGATCCGCTTGTTCGCGGGCTCGGGCGGCTGGTCGGGTGGGACGTGATCGATATTCCCACAGGCGAGGGCTACACGGACACGCATTTGTCGGCCCTGGCCGAGGCGGCCGTCGAAGCCATCGATACCTGCGACATCGTGTGCGTGCACGTTAGTTGGCCCGATGACGCCGCCCTGGCCGGCGACGTGACCGGCAAGATCGCCGCGATCGAGGCCATCGACCGCGATGTGGTCGGCGGCGCGATTCGCCGGCTGCGCGGCGAGCAAGGCCACTGGCGCATGCTGGTGGCGCCCAGCCGCTCGACGGTGTGCAAATCGCGACAGCGAACCAATGCGGCCGTGCCGTTCGTGGTCGCCGGCGAGCGCGTCAAGAGCGTCCTGCACCTGCCGTTCAGCGAGGCGGCCGCCGCCAAGGCGGACATCCACATCAAGGCCGGGTGCGAACTAATGGAATACTTTCTAACGGTGAGATAACGATGAGCGTGGTCGTAATGAAATTCGGCGGCACGAGTATCGCCGACGCCGACAAGATTCGGCGGGCGGCGGACCGGGCCATCCGGTGCAGGCGTGCGGGCAACCAGGTTGTGGTGGTGGTCTCGGCCATGGGCAAGAGGACCGACGCCCTGATCGACTTGGCCCACCAGATCACCAAGGACCCGCCGCGCCGCGAGATGGATCAACTGCTGGCCACCGGCGAGCAGGTGACCATCGCCCTGATGGCGATGACGCTGCACACGCGCGGCGTCGATGCGATCAGCCTGACCGGGGCGCAGATTCGCCTGATCACCGACGAGGTCCACATGCGGGCCCGCGTCAAGAGCATCGACGCCGAACGCGTCCGCGAACATCTCCGCGCCGGACGGATCGTGATCGTGGCGGGCTTTCAGGGCATCACGCCCGATGGGCACGTCACCACGCTGGGGCGCGGCGGAAGCAATGTGTCGATGGTGGCGATGGCGGCCGCGTTGGGAGGCGTGTGCGAGAACTTCACCGACGTCGACGGCGTGTTCACCGCCGACCCGCGAATCGTCCCCAACGCCCGCAAGGTCGACCGCATCAGCTACGAGGAGATGCTCCAACTGGCCGGCCTCGGCGCCGCCGTCCTGCAGGACCGCGCCGTCGAACTCGCCATGCACCACAACGTCCCGATCCACGTTCGCAACACCAACCATAACAGGAAAGGAACCCTGATCGTGCCTGCCACCGAAGCCATGGAGAGAATCGTCGTCGTGGGCGCGGCCCTCAAGGAAAAGCTTGGGCGCGTGACCCTGACCGGAACGCCCAACAGGCCCGGCATCGTCGCAAAGATTTTCCAGGTCGTCGCCAACCACAACATCATTGTCGACGACATCATCCAGACCGTCGTCGACCGAAAGACGGCCACCGTGTCGTTCACCATCGACCTGACCGACCTGCCGGACATCCGGAAGGTCGTCAACGATCTGTCGAAGAAGCTCAAGTGCAAGGCCGTCTACGAAGATCACCTCGCGAAGGTTGCCATCGTTGGCGGCGGCATGCGAACGCACGCGGGTGTCGCCTTCAAGATGTTCAGCGCCTTGGGCAAGGCCGGCGTGAACATCGAGAACATCAGCACCAGCGAGATCAAGATCTCCTGTCTGGTCGAGGCCAGGTCCGCCAAGAAGGCCCTGCGCATCGTGCACGACGCGTTCGACCTCGGCCGCGGACAGTACATCCTCGAGCCCCGCGTCGCCGCCAGGCCCGCCCACAAGAAAACGGCCCGCAAGAAAGCCACCGGTAAGAAAGCGGTCGGCAAGAAGACGGCCCGGAAGAAGGCGACGAAGAAGAAGACCAGAAAGAGCTAGTTTCCCGGTCCAACTGTCGACGTTCAGGCCGCTTGCTCGGCGGGGGGCTTGTTGGGCTTGACCAGCGTTGTCAGGGCCTCGGCTGCGACCACGGCCGCCAGGGGGAGCATGGCGCCGTTTATGATCACGAGAACCCATTTCTTATAGGCGAGCGCGCCCTCGGCGACCGGCATGGTCAGGAAGTTGATCTCGTTGCTGATCATGGCCCACATGGTGATCACCAGCATGAACAGGCAGGGCCCGAGCGTGAGAACGAACCCCCACCCGCCGCGGCGGCGCAGATAGATCGTCACCACCAGCAGCGCCAGGGCCGCCAGGAGCTGGTTGACCGCGCCGAACATCGGCCACAGCGTCATCGCGCCCGTGCCGCTGGCGCCCGCGGTGAAGGCCAGCGCCGCCGCCGAGCCTACCGCAATGGCGGTGGCCACCCAGCGATTGGCCAGGCGCTTGAGCTTGAGGTCGCCGGCCAGTTCGCTGATGACATAGCGCTGAATGCGCGTAGCCGTGTCGAGTGTCGTGCCGGCAAACGACGCGACAAACACGCCCATCAGCGCCAGTGCGAACTGGGGCTTGAGCCCCAGCGAGACCAGCAGGTTCCGCGCTCCAAAGAGGAACGCGTTGACCTTGTCCGACAGGCCCTTGGCGCCGGACCATGTGGCGTAGTGGGCGTCCCACGCGGCCGTGCCCGTCAGCGTCTGTCCGCCCTGTGAATAGGCCATTCCGATGCCGGCCCCCACGGCCACGATTACCAGCACGGCCAGGGCGCCTTCCAGCAGCATCGACCCGTAGCCGACGAACAGCGCATCGGTCTCGCAGCGGATCTGTTTGACGGACGTGCCCGAGGCGACCAGGCAGTGAAAGCCCGAGATCGCCCCGCAGGCGATCGTCACGAACAGGAACGGGACAATCGGCGGCGCCCCCGGCGGGGCGGCGCGAAACGCCGGCGCCACAATCGGCAGGCCCCCCTCGCCCAGCGCCGCGGCCGCGATGCCGGTGACGAGCAAGCCCATCGCGATGAACAACTGCCACGCGTTGATGTAGTCTCGCGGCTGCAGCAACAGCGTCACCGGCAGCGTCGAGGCGACAAACACGTACGCCAGCAGGATCAGCACCCACACACCCGTCGCCGGCAGGACGAACGTCCCGACCGTCAGATCCGGCATGACGACGTCGCCGCCGGCGGCGCCCAGCCAGATCGTTGCGTACATCGCCGCCACCGCGACGACCGTGGCCAGCACCAGATTGGCCCGCCAGCGATACACCGCCACGCCCAGCATCATGGCGATGGGAATCTGACACCAGATGGGGATCACGGACTTGGGGGCGATCTTGAAGATCGTCGCGACGACCACGCCGAAGATGGCGATCACGATCAGCAGCGCCAAAAACACGATCAGGAAGAAGATCGTTCGCACGCGGCGGCTGATGTAGCGGGCGGCGATCTCCGAGATGCTTTTGCCCTCGTTTCGGAGCGAGATCACCAGCGCCCCCAGATCGTGCACGGCCCCCATGACGATCGAACCGACGAACACCCAGATCAGCGCCGGCGCCCATCCCCAGATGATGCCGATCGCTGGGCCCACGATCGGGCCCGTGCCGGCGATCGACGTGTAGTGATGCCCGAAGATGACGCTCCGGCGCGTCGGGACGAAGTCGATGCCGTCGGCGAACACTTTCGACGGCACCTCGGCGTCGCGCCGCAGGCGGAAAATCCTGCGCGCCAGGAATCGCCCGTAGGTGTGATAGACGACCAGATAGCCGACAAAGGTGACCACAACGATCGCAAGCGCGCCCATTCGGTTCTCCTGGATCTACACGGATCTACACGGTCATGATCTTGGTGGCCGCGTGCCGCCCGGCCAGGTGCAGGGCCGGCCCATCGCCCAGCACGTCGCGGAAGGTTCGCAAGGCCGTATCGGGGGAGTTGTTGGTCTGCGAGAGGTGGGCGAGGCACGCCCAGGTCAGCCGTCCGCCGGCCTGGTCGATCAGCCGGGCCGACTCGATGTTGGAAATGTGCCCGCCGCGCCCGCGGATGCGGCGTTTCAGGAATCGCGGGTAGGGGCCGGTCTCGAGCATGCGCTCGTCGTAGTTGCTCTCGATGATGACGGCGTCCAGCGACGCGATCAGGTCGGCCAGGCCGTCGAAGACGTGGCCGAGATCGGTCAGGATGCCGAGCCGCCGCCGGCCGTCATCGAAGACGAACGAGACCGGATCGGTCCCGTCGTGCGGCGTGGGGATCGTCTCGACGCGCAGCTCGCCGATGTGCAGGTCCCGGCCGGGCGGGAACCGCCGCACCGGGCCCAGGCGGCCCAGCGAGAGTTTCCGCGACGCCGTCCGCATCGTGCCCGCTGTCGCGTGGATCTCCACGCCGAACATGCGGTGATAGATCCCCGCGCAGCGGCTGTGGTCGCTGTGGTCGTGGGAGACCAGCAGGGCGTCGGTGTCGTCGATATCGCGCCCGACCGAGGCCAGCCGCCGCCGCGCCTCGCGCCCGCTCAACCCGGCGTCGACCAACACGCGAACCCCGCCGCCTTCGACGACGTAACAGTTACCGTTGCTGCCGGACTGAAGGGACACGACCTGCATCAACCCATTCTAATCAACCCGCCGCGCCCGTCAAAGCGCCTCTTGAGTTGTGCCTATCGCGGGGGCAATGTGCGCATGTGGGCTCACATCGAAAGGGCAAGCGATGATCTATTATCGGTGCACCGATTGCTGGTCGCCTATGGAGGCGCCGGATTCGCTGGCGGGTGAAATCGAATTATGCCCGGTTTGCCGCACGCGAAATACTGTGGCAGCCATGAAGGCATGTCCATATTGCGGCGAAGAGATCAAGTATGTGGCCCTCGTGTGCCGCTTCTGCAGGATGAGTCTTGAGACAGGCATTTCGGGCGATATGCCACAGCCACGCGCCGATAGACCGATATACGTAGCGTGTGCGCCACAAGAAGGGGTCTTTCTTCAGACGATGAGGTTGGCCTGTACCAGTGTCATCGCCGTGATTATCGCCATCTGTTTACTGGCGATAAGCTTTCTGTTCTTGGTTGCGATGGGTGGTGGTGGCGGTGGTGGGATCGACTAGAAGCGCGGGTTGGGTCCCCGTTCCCGCAGGCATCGTAAAATAGTCACGACCATTATACAACGCATCGTATATTGGTCGCCTCGACTAAGCGTCCTACCATCAGTCTGTAGCGTTTGGATGGCAGGTGTCCGCCCGGCGGGCGTGCGACCTGCCCGGGTAGTTCTTGCGCGGCCTTGTTGATTGTTGGGCCCCAACGGGGTCCCTTGCTCAGCCCAGGGCGTAGGCCGTCAGGCCAAGCCCTGGGTTATCGTCGGTATTGCGGCAAGCCCCGCAAGGGGTGTCTTGGCTTTGTCAGCCACGCGCTTGAGACCATTGTTGAGGCCGTGCCATCACACGAGCCAGGGCTATCGGACCCCTCAAGGCGCCCCGTTGGGGCTTTCCCATGGGTCGGTTCACTCCCCAGGGCTCGCCGTTCGACTGCTCGCTGCGCTCACGCTTACGGCTTCGCCCCGGGCTAAGCAAGACGGCCCCCCGGGGCCTGAATCGACGGCTCGATCGCTACGGACTTACGTAAGACCACCTAGCGTTCGTAGGTGCCGACGAGTTCGGCTTTGGCTAGGATGTGGCCTGCCATGGCCGCCAGCAGGGCGGGCTTGTCCAGGCCGGGCGCGAGGTCCAACACCACCTCGAGGGCGAAGAGCTTGAAGTGGTAGTGATGCGTGCGGCCGGGTGGGGGCATGGGGCCTTTGTAGCCGAGGATGCGCCCGGGCCAGGAGTTCACCCCCTGGGCCGAGCCCTTGGGCGTGGCGGGCCTTTCGCCGGGGGGAATGGCTTCGGGCAGGCCGGCTGCGTCGGCGGGGATCATGTAGATCACCCAGTGGACCCAGTCGCCGCTGGGGGCGTCGGGGTCGTCGCAGATCAACGCGAACTGCCGCACGCCTTCCGGCGCGTCCGACCAGGCCAACGGCGGCGAGACGTCCTCGCCCTCGCCCGTGTATTTCTCCGGGATGGCCTGACCCTTGGCGAAGGCGGTGGATGTGATGGTCATGGCGGCCTCTTCGGGTGGCTGGTATTCGGCTGGGTTGGCGGCCTGAGATGGGCTGTCGTTGCACGCTGACATCGCCAGTGCCAACCCAACGGCGACGCACGCGGTGATAGTTCGGATCCGTGTCATAGCACGATCTCCTTGCCACGGCTGAACACCTTTACTATATACCTGCCGGTCGGAATTGTCGACCGAGATATTGCCCCAACTCGCCGGCGCGCCCGCCTGCGCGCTCGCCCGGCCGCCCCTAGGGGGTCTTCGACTTGCGCCGTAGCAAGGCCAGGCCGCCCAGGGCCAGCAGGCTCATCGTGGCTGGTTCGGGGATAGGGCCGTACTGCAGGTGGTCCACATGGAGGAACGTGGCCGCGCTGTTTGAGTAGACGTGGAACTTCGAAATCCCGCCGACGTCCGTTACGCCGAAGAACACATCATCGCCGGTCGGCGATGACAAGGCCAAGTTTGCCGTGGTCGTTCCCAGCGAGAAGCCCAGAGGGTCGAACGCCTCAATGACCAGAGGAAATGCACTGGCAAGGGTGACCACAATGCCGACGTCCTGTGGGAATTGCCCAAATGTGACACTATCGAAGTTGATAAACAACCCGGTGACCCCTGCACTGGTGACAACCGACAGCGACTTCCCCCCAGCCCCTGACCCGTCGATGACGCCGTCATCAGCATCGACCGAGAACGTAGATATCCCTGAGCCAAAGGAGGTGCTCCACGAAAGAATGCCGAGGGTGTTCAAGGTCAAGTCCTCGAAGTCTTCGATTTGGTACCCGGGCGCCGCCGTGTTGAACGGGCTGTCACCGGCGCTAAAGTACGGGGTTGTCTGAACGAACGTGGCGCCGAAAGCTACGGTCGAAAGCCCACAGGTTAGCGCCAAGCCAAGCAGAATGGTCCGAATCGTCTTCATCGTGCTTCTCCTCGCTTTGGTATTGGTAAACGCTTCGTCTCAAGTTCGCATCGCAATGGATGTTCTTCATACAGCGGGCCACCGTCACGGTTCTCTTGCTTGCCCTCCACAAGATGGCCTCCTCCTCTTCCTCGAGTGGAACAGAAGTGTTTCTGTCAAAAGCACGAGGAATTGCCTGCTGGTTTCTACACAACACGCGTAGTTTACTTCAAATTCGGGGGGGGTTCAATCAAAAAACATCGTTCTTGGCAAGACTCTTGGCAGGATGCGTCATCCTCATGGTGTCCTTCGCCGCCACCCACCGGTTGGTATTGTCGACCGAGATATTGCCCCAACTCGCCGGCGCACTCGCCCGGCCGTCCGCCCGGCCGCTTTAAGCTTTCAGCCGCCGGCGCTGGCGCGTAGACTTCGGGGCGACCACACATAGAAAGGGGCCCCAATGGCCAGGAAGAAATCCAACCCGTTCGGCGCCGCCATGAAGAAGTACCTAATCGCCGGCATCCTGACGATCATCCCGCTGGCGGTGACGTGGGTGATCGTGGCGTTCGTCGTGCGGATCCTGACGACCGTCGGCGGGCCGCCCGTGGAGCAACTGGCCAAGGCCATCCGCCCGCACGCGCCTTGGCTGGCCGAGACGGTGACCAACCCGTTCTTCCTCTCGGCCGTGGCGGTGGTGCTGGTCGTGTTGGTCCTGCTGGTGCTGGGCTGGATGGCGACCAAGGTCATCGGTCGGCAATTGATCGGCCTGCTGGACTGGGTGATGGAGCAGGTCCCGATCGTCAAGATCATCTACGGTGCGACCAAGAAGCTGCTAGTGACCTTCCAGACCAGCCCCGACGACGTACAACGCGTCGTCCTGATCGACTTCCCGTCGCCGGAGATGAAGACGGTTGGCCTGGTGACGCGAACGTTCGAGGACTCCGACACCGGCCGAAAGCTCGCGGCCGTCTATGTGCCCACCACCCCCAACCCGACCTCGGGCTATCTCGAGATCGTCCCGATCGAAAAGATCACCGCCACCGACTGGACGGTCGACGAAGCGATGACGTTCATCGTCTCCGGCGGCGCCGTCACGCCAGAACACATGAACTTCGACAAAGGAGCGGAAACAAAAGCTTAAAGCTGAAAGCTTAAAGCTGAAAGACAAAAGCTGAAAACAAGAATCGGTATCGTGTCGCGGCGGTCGTTCTTGAATTTCAGCTTTAAGCTTTCAGCTTTTAGCTTTGCTACACTAGCGCCATGCCTGCCTTGGCGGACAACGTGCATCAGCTTCGGGAGCTTATCCGCGATTGCGGGCTGTGTCCGCGGGCGTGTGGCGTGGACCGGACGGCCGGGCAGGTGGGGGCGTGTCGCATCGGCGAGCGGGCGGTCGTGGTTTCGGCGGGGGCGCACTTCGGCGAAGAGGCCGTCCTGGTCGGCCGCGGCGGCAGCGGGACGATCTTTTTCGCCGGCTGCAACCTCGACTGTGTGTTCTGCCAGAACGCCGACATCAGCCACAGCGACCGCGGCCGGGCGGTGACGGCCGAGCAGTTGGCCGAGATGATGCTGGGTCTTCAGCGCGACGGCTGCGAGAACGTCAACGTCGTGACGCCCACCCACGTCGCCCACGCCGTCGCCGAGGCGATCGCCATCGCCCGCTCGGGCGGGCTGAGCGTGCCCGTCGTCTACAACTGCGGCGGCTATGAGCGGGTCGAGACGCTGGAGCTGCTGGCCGGGCTGATCGAGATCTACATGCCGGACTTCAAATGGGCCGACCCCGCCCGCGGGCGGACGTACTCGGGCGTGAGCGACTACCCGGCCGTCGCCGCCGCCGCCCTGGCTGAGATGTATCGGCAGACGGGCAAGCTGCAGACCGACCGGCGCGGTGTTGCGACCCGGGGGGTTCTGGTCCGGCACCTCGTCATGCCCAACGATCTCGCCAACAGCCGCGGCGTCATCGACACCGTCGCCCAAGCCGCCCCCGGCTGCGCGATCAACATCATGGGCCAATACCGCCCATGCTTTCGAGCCAACGAGTTCCCCGACCTGACCCACACCCCAGCCGCCGCCGACCTCTCCACCCTCCGCCAACACGCCACCGACCAAGCCCTACTCCGCGCCGACCACGCCTGAAACTCTCACACCCGCCTACGGCGGGCAGGCCCATCAGCCGGCCCGCCGGTCTGCCCAAGAGTCGGGTCGGCAGGACGTTTTCTTTTTCCGTTGAGCATGGCCATATCCTTGTTATGCTGAATCCTGCATAGCCTGGCCCGTGACCAAGGCTCAACGGAATTCCGTTCGATCAACTGTTGGAAAGAGAACGATGGGTAACATACTGCCTCTTGAACTGATCGCTAGAATGGTAGTTAATCTGAGAGACCAAGTTTGTAGTAGCGATATAGGTGGAACAGGAACTCTTGTTGCTTGCAGTGATCGGCCATTTGTCTTAACAGCAAAGCATGTTGCTGATGACATATCCATCAATGACAATATTGTTGTTAAGGACGACGACGATAGGCCGCTTACGATTCCTATTAAGAAGCTGGTGGAAAAGTCCTCCTTAGACTGGAAAGCTCATAGTGAAGCTGATTTGGCTGCATTTGAACTGTTCCCACAGGATTCACAAACAGGGGCTTCCCTGAAAAACAGATTTCTTCCGTTAGAATTCTTTTCTGAAGAGAAGTCAGCGCCAGCCAGAGAACTAATTCTGACATCAATTGGATTCCCGCTGGGATTAGGTACTCAAGGATACTTTAGTCCCCTTACATTTGAATCAAAGGCTTCCAGTGGCTTTCTAACATTGCCTAGGGGTGACACCAGGACACCACAGACTTTCTTTGCTTTAGAGAACCCTTCCGTTGGAGGATATAGTGGTTGTCCAATCGTTGATCTGTCCGTTTTCAAGGCAGGCTCAATGACAACGACGGGGAATGGTACATGTTTCTATGGCGTTATGCATGGCACTATCTCAGACAAGACTGGGGGGAAAATAGCCATGGTAACACCTTCGTATTATGTTCACGAATTGATAGAAAGCTTCTAACCAGGCGCTCGACCGGCCGCTCTACGGACTTCCCTCCCGTTGAGCGGCAAAGCGTTCGGCAGAAAGAGAAGGAGAAAGACCCATCATGATGCGCTTATTCGAGAAGATCAGCGATCTCAAGAGGGATACAGGCTTTCTTCGATTTCAGACCACAGTGACTCAAGCAATGTACGAGGCTTTGGGCCAAGCCTACGCTCAAGGTGAGGGCGAGGTCGGCATGGTCAAGAAGCTCGTCGCCGCAATCGACGGCAAGAGTTATCGAGGTATTAGCCTCGCATCTCAGATGATACACGGTTCTCGTTCATATGTAGAGTTCAACTGCCGAGACAAGCCCGTTACGAAGGAACTAGGCGACATGCTGGTGATTTCTCTTGTCTCAGCGGGTGGTGAAAGATTGTTCCAAAGGATATCTATCATCCAGAACAAGAAGGATTCATCTGGGAAATGGGGCATTGACCTGGAGCAACTATACCTATTGAAGAACTTTCCCTTGTTTACGGGAAACAAGGGGATGTTCCGAAACTGTCGTGATATCGCGTTCCGTAATGAAAGCGGGTGTCTTGGTAGCTATGGTTTGTTTCAAACACCAGGGGAGATGATCGTGGCATCAGCTCCCCTGGTCACTGAGCTTCTCAAAGGTAAGAAGACGCTGAGCCCCTCGGACATTCAGGTTCTGCAGGTGATGCCATCTTCCCAGTCCGGAGGCCTTTTGAACAACAGCGTGCCATGGTGGCCCCGTCCATTCTTGAGGCATCCCGAGGAGTCATTCCACTTCTTTGAGAAGATCATCCGACGTTACGGCGTCATCCCGTTCGGTGGATTCAACGGGTTTCTGGGAAACGTTCACTTTTGTAGGGACATTTGCGACTTCACGAGAGCATGGACGCATCTCAGTCTTGGGGAACCAACCTACGCTTGGGACCAAGTGGTGAATCCCGACGTTGATGCCTTTTCTGTATTCATCCTTCGCCAGTATGGTTTCGACCACCTTCCAAAGCTACCCAGTGACAATGTTTTCGGCGACCGTGAGTTTGAGGGAACCCTTGCGGTCTTTCTGATGCACCTTGACGTTGAAAGAGACGAATAGTTTCTACGGGCTTCAGAGCTTGCCCTCCACACGCCAATTCCGTTGGCAACGAGTGGTCGGCTCCACCAACGATGAACTAGGCGTCCCGTTTGTCTATCGCAGCTCTCGCGCTTTCCGGCAAGTCCGCGTACAACTCCTCGATCTTACGGGGCTCAGTCAGCATTGTTTCCGCAATGATGTTCACTAGCCCAAAGAGGGCATTGGCGGTCTCTCTATCATCAGACAGGTCCATTGCCCCCGGATGAACGGCGTTGTTCCCAACCACTCGCACAACGTCGAGAGCTTGCTGTACGCGAGTCGGCAATCCGTCGGCAACCAATGCACTGATATCGGCGTTAATATTGTCGCCGGGCTTACCAAGCTGCTTGCAGAGCTTCTGAATGGCTAACCTCAGAAGAGCTGCAGCTCCTCGAGGAGACCGATTGACAATGGCTCTTGCTTCGTTGTAGTCAGCCTTAACATCATCATCCAAGTCCACATTGGGCGGTTCGGCAGCAAGATCATTCGGGTAGATCATTTCGTCGCCCAACCATATTGTTGGAAAACGGCAATGTTCACATACAGATACTCGAAACCGTTCGTCACTCATCTGGAGGCCAAAACCGTCCGCGTGGGAAGAGCCAATGAGGAAGGACCAGCACTGTTTCGTGAAGACGTGACACGCAGGACAATTGAAAGCCTCAGAATTAAGTGTTGGTGAGATATACTTCGATTTCATGATGGTCCCTTTCTAGCGGCGCTCTCGATCACAGCTTCCGATCCAGCCTCCGGTACTGCACGGCCTCAGCGAGGTGGTGGGATTGGATGGTGTCGGCGGCTTCGAGGTCGGCGATGGTGCGGGCGATGCGGAGGACTTTGTCGTGGGCTCGGGCCGAGAGGCCTAGTTCGGTCATGGCCTGTTTGAGGATGGTTTCGCCGGCGTCGTCGAGTGGGCAGTGCGTGCGGAGCTGGCGGGAGGACATGGAGGCGTTTGTGATTGTGGATTTCGGATTTCGGACCTGCCTGTCCGGTAGGCAGGTTTCGGATTGCGGATTGTCCTGCGCAGGCTTGGCGAAGCGTTGGCGCTGAACTGCGCGGGCGGCTAGGACTTGGGTGCGCATTTGGGTGCTGGTTAGGCCGTCGGCGTCGCCGCGGAGTTGGCGCCAGGGGACGGGGGGGACTTCGATGTGGATGTCGATGCGGTCAATCAGCGGGCCCGAGATGCGGCTGAGGTAGCGTTCGATCGTCGACGGCGAGCACTTGCACGGGCGCTTGGGGTCGGTGAAGTAGCCGCACGGGCAGGGGTTCATGGCCGCGACCAGCATGATCGAGGCGGGGAACTTCATCGTGCTGTGGACGCGGGGGATCGTCACGTAGCGATCCTCGAGCGGCTGGCGGATCATCTCGAGCGTGGGGCGGGCGAACTCGGGCAGCTCGTCGAGGAACAGCACGCCGTGGTGGGCGAGCGAGACCTCGCCGGGCTGAGGGATGACGCCGCCGCCGATCAGGGCGGCCGCCGACGACGAGTGGTGGGGCGTCCGCACGGGGCGGGTGGCCATCAGCGACTGGCCCGGCGTCAGCAGCCCGCGCGACGAATAGATGCGGGTGGTTTCGAGGCTCTCATCGATCATCAGCGGCGGCAGGATGCTGGGGATGCGCTTGGCCAGCATCGTCTTGCCCGAGCCCGGCGGGCCGATCATGAGGATGTTGTGATGCCCGGCGGCCGCGACGGTCAGGGCGCGCTTGGCCGCCTCCTGCCCGCGGACATCGCCGAAGTCCATGTCGTAGCGGCTGGCGACGGCGAAGATCGCATTGAGGTCCACGGTGACCGGATCGATGGGCAGCTCGTCGGTGAGAAACCCCACCGCCTCGGCGAGGTGGCCGATGGGGATCACGTCGATGCCTTCGACGACGGCGGCCTCGGCGGCGTTGTCGGCCGGGACGATCACACCCTTGCGGCCCTGGGCGGCGGCCAGCATCGCCGTCGCCAGCGCGCCCTTGACGGGCCGAACGCGGGCATCGAGCGCCAGCTCGCCGATGAGGACGTAGTCGTCGAGCTTGTCGGATGCGTACATGCCGCCGGCGACGGAAACGGCGATGGCGATGGGCAGATCGAAGGCGGCGGAATCCTTCTTCATATCGGCCGGGGCGAGGTTGATGGTGACCTTCGGCCCGGGCCAGCGGTAGCCGCTGTTGCGGAGGGCGGCCTGGATACGACTGACGGATTCCTTCACGGCCGCCTCGGCCAGGCCGACGAGCTTGATCTCACCCATGCCGCCGATGGCGACATCGGCTTCGACCTCGCAGGCGACCGCATCGATGCCCTGCAGGATAGTGCTGTGAACGCGTGAGATCATTGGCGTCTAAACCCTCGACCCCAGTGTGTGACTTCCGGCAAACCCAACGACAGGACGCGCCATGATACCGGCCGGCGGCGGCCGGATGCAAGGACGTTGATTGCACGCTCGGCGCAAAAAAAAAAGCGTGTGCGCGCGAATGTCGAGTCGGCGGTGGGGCGCGTTGCTATAATCAAATTAGACATATCCGATATAGAACGCAGCATGTGTTTCACGTCTGAAGCTGTTGATGAAAGCGTTAGATTCGCCCCGGGTCCGAGCATAAGCGAGGGTTATTGATCCGGATCCGGTGGCTTGAATCGCGGCGGGCGGGCTCGTAGCGACTGCTGAGTCTGCCCGTCGTTTCCACACGCGGCATCGCGATCGGCGACACGACCAACCTGAGTCGCGCGATCGAGCCGATGCCGCATTGGATTGTTCGTCGCCGGCGCCGCAGCTGTTCGCGCGAGGTCACCCATTTGATTGGCGATCGCGCCGAGCGGAGCCGCTGCCCCGTTCCGGTCGGCCGGGCTGCGGCGCTGAGCGACGGCATTTCCGGGCGGACGACATGTCTCGCCCGCCCGGGCGCCTCGTCCGGACGCACCGACGGCGCGCCTACGATTATGTGGAACTACCAAGCAGCGGACAGCTGCTCAAGACTCGCCGCGGGTCGGACGGAAGCGAGGCCCTCAACGCCCGGCGGCTGAGTTATGACGGACGGACTCCGGCTGAGAGAGGAGTCCGTTCGTCGTTTTTTATGCCCTCGCCGGGGCCCATTGACAGGGGTGGCCGGAATCCCTATTGTCCAGCCGTCACGCCGCCGGGCAGCATGGGCCGCGCGGTGCGGTGGACACTTGGCTTGGCAATACAGGATAAGGAAGGAAACCGACCATGGCCCCCATAAGTGTGCAACTTTACTCCGCTCGCGAGCAGATGGCTGAGGACGTGCCGGGCACGCTCAAGCAGATCGCCGAGATGGGCTACAAGGGCGTCGAGCCGGCCGGCTTTTTCGATCTGACGCCCGCCGAGTTCCGCAAGATGGTCGAAGATCTGGGCATGACCATCAGTTCCTCGCACGGGCCGGACGTGATGGGCGATGATTTCGATCAGGCGATCGAGGCCTATAGGACGCTGGGGTTGGATATGGTCAGCCACATGGGCCTCTGGAAGGCCGAGAGCGTCGACGACCTGAAGGCCGAGGCCGACAAGATCAACCCCGTCATCGACAAGCTCGACGCGCTGGGCATGACGATGTTCATGCACAACCACGACAAGGAGTTCAGCGTCAAAGTCGAGGGGCGTTCGATCTTCGACTGGCTGTTCGAACTGTGCCCGAAGCTGCAGACCGAGCTGGACATCTACTGGGTGCAGGTCGGCGGCGTCGACCCGATCGAGGTGATCAAGCAGTACGGCAGCCGCATGCCGCTGATGCACGTCAAGGACGGCCCGGTCGATCCGGACAGCCCCATGACGCCGGTGGGCCAGGGCAAGGTCGATATCGCCGGCTGCCTGAAGGCCGCCGAGGGCAGCGCGCTGCGATGGGCCGTCGTCGAACTCGACGAAGCCGACCGCGACATGATGGTCGCCCTCCGCGAAAGCTGCGAGTTCCTCGTCAGCAACGGCCTGGCGACAGGGACGAAGTAGCTTGAGACTTGAGGCGTGAGGCTTGAGGGACCGGTATGCGAGATCATCGGAAGCTCAAGGCATGTGTTCGTCTTCTGCGCGGCGGATCTCCCGCCCCGGCGGATCTTCGACCTGATCCGCCGCGTAAAGCGAAGTCGATCCCGCTATCGCAACCGGCGCGGTAGGCCAACATCGCGGTGGATCAGGAGATCCACCGCGCGAGCCGCGAGTACCTCATCAGCAACGGCCTGGCGACCGGCAACCGGTAGGGCGGAGCGGGGAAGCTTTTGGCTTTCTTTTGGCGGGATCGAGGCTATAGTATGTCGACACAACCCCGCGGCCTGCGGGTATTTGTTCAATCGTGTCCAGGAGCCTTGTCGCTTGGGCGCTGTGGTCGTAATGGAGTCGATCGTAGGGCGTCCGGCATTTCTGATCCATGCGTAGCCGGCGGAAAATTCGTTTCATTGAGCCGCGTGGCCGACATTCACGCCCGCTGAACGTCTGGATTCGGCGCTGGCCGCTGGCCGGGCCGATCTCGCTGGCGACGATTCTCGAAAATCGCGGCTACGATGTCCGCATCTATAACGAGAACATCTCCGGGCTCATCGACGACGACCCCGTCGCCTACGATGATCTCAAGTCGGCCGACGTGGTCTGTCTGACGATCATGACGCCGACGGCCGCTCGGGGGTACGAGATCGCCGCGATCCTGCGCGAGGACGGCTGCGGGGCGAAAATCGCCATCGGCGGCGTGCATGCGACGATGTGTCCCGAGGAAGCGCTCCAGCACGGCGACATCGTCTGCCGCGGTGAAGGCGAGTATCTCATCGAGGCCATCGCCGCCGGTGAGGTTGCCGACGGTATCCATGAGCCGCCGCCGGTGGAAGATCTCGACGAACTGCCTGCGATGAACCACCACCTGATCTACCGGTTCGAGGAAGACCTGCTGGCCAAGTGCTACCGCAAGGAACTCTACGAGTTGCCCGCCGTGACGAGTCGCGGCTGCCCATACGGTTGCGTCTACTGTTCAGTGACGCGCATGTTCGGCCGCCGCGTTCGCCAGCAGTCGGTGAAGAAGGTCATGGCCGATCTGAAGGTCTACACGGGGCGAGGCTTCCCGCAATTCTTTTATTACGACGACAACTTCACGTCGAACCGTGAGTGGCTCAAGAAGCTGCTCAAGCGGACGGCCCCGCTGCAGATCCGTTTCAACACGCAAAGCCGCATCGATTTCATGTGGGAAGACGCCTCGCGGCAGCGGGTGGACAAGGATCTGATTCGCCTGATGCGGCGCGGCGGGGCGCAGTCGTTCTATATCGGCTACGAGACGATCGACGAGGCCACCGCCAAAGGCTGGAAGAAGGGCTACCGCGGGAGTGAGTCGCTGGAGCATCGCCTGGCCACCGACACGCGGATCCTCGAAGAGAACGGCTTCTGGATTCACGGCATGTTTGTCGTCGGCCCGCAGCACCGCCAGAGGCATGTCGACGGCATCGTCAATTTCGCCGTCCGCCACAAGATCAACTCGCTGCAGATTAGCTGTCTCACGCCGTTTCCGGGCACGCCCCTGTTCGACGAGTATCGTCCGCACCTGATCTTCAAGGACTTCCCCGGCGACTGGGATTTCTTCGACGGCACGCACTGCCTCTACGATCACAGCCAACTTGGGGCCGAGAACTTCCAGGACGTCCTCTACAAGGCCCACGACCGGTTCTACCGCCTCGGCGGATGGAACGGTCGGTCGATCCGTGCGGTGCTTTCTCGACGAATGGCGTTTACCAGCAAACTGCTCGAGTTCGTCCAGACCGCCAAACTCGCCGGCCGCGCGATGTCGGCCTGGCGAGACGAGATCGAGGACTTCCGGGGGATCCTTCGCGGCCGCCTCGCCCGCCGGGCCGCAGAGAAACAGGCCGGCTCCTACGTCAGCGACGTCGACGCCAAGGTAATCACCGTCAACGTGTAGCCGGTGCGGCCGGCCCTTCGGCCTCCATCGGGGGCTGTCTTCCCATCAATCCGTAAAAGATTCCTGCTGCCCCGGTCCGATGTATCCCTGGTCGCCGGCCGTCGGCGGGGCGGGAGATCGCCTCGACCCGACCGGCCGATATCGTGTAAGATGCCCGATTCTCAGCGAATCACGCACCGAGCGTGTGAGTTTGAAAGGATAGATTGATGGCGGATTTTTCAGTGAGCCCTGCAGGGGAGAAGTTTCCGATCCCCGACAAGAGTGAGCACGCCGCGGAGATGAAGCGGGTGAAGGGCCTGGTCGCCGCCGCCCGCGCCGACGGCCAGGAGATCGTTGTGGTGATGGGCGTCGGCTTCGTGGGGGCCGTGATGGCCGCCATCGTCGCCGATACCGTTGACAAGAAAACGGGCAAACCCGGCAAGTTCGTCATCGGCTGTCAGCGCCCCTCCGTCCGCAGCTACTGGAAGATCCCGCTGCTCAACCGCGGCGAATCGCCCGTCAAGGCCGAGGACCCCGAGGTCGACCCGATGATCGCCCGCTGCGTCAACGATAAGAAGACGCTGACGGCGACCTTCAACAGCGACTGCCTGGCGCTGGCCGACGTGGTCGTCGTCGACGTGCAGTGCGACTACGCCAAGGCCGAGCTCGGCCACATGGTCAACGGGGAGGCCGACATGGCCGCCCTGGAAGCCACCATGCGGACCATCGGCCAGAAGATCTCGGCCGAGGCCCTCGTGCTGATCGAGACCACCGTCGCCCCGGGCACGACGGAGTTCGTCGCCTGGCCGATCATGAAGAAGGCCTTCGCCGCGCGCGGTATGACCACCGAGCCGCTGCTGGCTCACAGTTTCGAGCGCGTCATGCCCGGCAAGGACTACATATCGAGCATCCGCGATTTCTGGCGCGTCTGCAGCGGCTGCAACGCCGAGGCCCGTGCCCGCGTGGAGACATTCCTCCGCGACGTCCTCAATACCGAGGAGTTTCCGCTGACGGTGATGGATCGGCCGATCGAATCGGAGACGACCAAGATCGTAGAGAACTCCTACCGCGCGACGATCCTGGCGTTCCTGAACGAATGGTCGCTGTTCGCCGAGCGCAACGGCGTGGACCTGATCAAGGTCGTCAACGCCATCAAGATGCGGCCCACGCACAGCAACATGATCTTCCCGGGCCCGGGCATCGGCGGCTATTGCCTGCCCAAGGACGGCGGCCTGGGCTATTGGGCCTACAAGCACATCCTGGGCTTCGACGACGGCGACCAGGTCTTCAAGATTACGCCGATGGCGATCGATATCAACGACACTCGCGGCCTGCACGTCGCTACGTTGGCCCGCGACGCCCTGCGGAACATGGGCCGTTACGTCGCCGGCGCCGACGTGCTGGTGGCCGGGGCGAGCTATCGCCAGGACGTGGGCGACACGCGCTACAGCGGCTCGGAGATGGTCGTCCGCAAGCTCACCGAGCTGGGCGCGAACATCTCCGTCCACGATCCCTACGTCGAGCACTGGTACGAGTTGGAAAAGCAGGACACCTACCCCGCCCCGGGCCACTCGTGGTCGAGGTTCTTCCGCAACCAGGACGATTTGGTCAACATAGAGGTCCAGCAGGACCTGACCGCCGCCCTGAAGGGGATGGAAGTGCTCATCCTGGCCGTCCCACACGAGCCGTATCTGAAGCTGGTCCCCGAAGACGTCGTCAAGGCCGCCGGCGCTCCGCTGGCCGTGATCGATTGCTTCGGCATCCTCTCCGACGAGGACATCCGCCGCTACTTCGAGCTCGGCTGCGAAGTCAAAGCCCTAGGCCGAGGCCACATCCAACGCATCAAAGAAGACGTGCGGAAGAAGAAATAGGCTTGAGGCCTGGGGCTTGGGTTCCGCCGTCCGGTGGGTTAGGGATGGCACCCAACACGTTGTCTTTGTGAAGGGGGACCAAGGATGAAAAACGTTGTTGGGTGAGAAGCTAGAGATTAGAGGTCAGATCAGCGCGGTGTCCGATACGGGCGCCGCGCTTCTTTTCCCAGGCCCGAAGGGCCGGCTAGAAGTTAGCCGGGGGCGTGAGCCCCCGGTCAAGGTCCGGGTGACGCAGAGCCCCGGCGGGGCGACAGAAATCTGGGGCTGGACGAGCCCAAGTTGCCCCCACCGTTCGGACACGGACCTCAAGCCCCAAGCCCCAGGCCTCAAGCCTTACGACGCCATCTCCGTTGCTCGGCAGGCGTCGGCGAGGGAGAGTCGGCCGTTGTCTTCGGCGATGCGGCGGGGGTGGCTGGGGTCGCGGATGAACGCGATCTGGTCGGTCATCAGGTCGCAGACACTGTTGGCATAGACGGCCTGCTTGTCGACCCAGGGCTCGTAGGTCAGGCGGATCTTCCGCTCGACCTTGCGCCGTTGGCCGCGGCCCATGATGCTCAGGCCCCGCAGCGCCTCGAGCGTCTGCAGGTTGCCGCCGGGGAGGATCTCGGCGAGCTTGTCGGCGCCTTCGTTGTCGAGGGCGGCGTCGATCGTCATCGACAGCGGAATCCAGCCGTCGATGAGAATATCGCCCAACTCACACACCAGCCGGTGGTCGGTGCGGTCCATCGGGGAGATTTGATCGAAGGCGTGATAGTAGCTGGCCACCGCGCCGCTGTCGTGCCGGACGGTGCACATCACGCGGTCCTGCTGGTCCGTGCCCTCGCGCGTCTCGGCGTGGGCGTCGATCACCTCGCCCGGGCCCAGCCAATAGCGGTACATGTCGAAAAAGTGCGTACCGTGCTCGATGAAGATCCCGCCGGAGAGCTCGCGGTTCCAGAACCAGTGCTTGGGCGGCAGATTGCTGTCGGCGGCGCAGTTGGTCAACCGGGCGCCCAGCACCTTGCCGAGCACACCGGAATCGATGACGGCCTTGACCGCGTCGGTGATGAGGTTGTAGCGGAGCACGAAGTTCACCGGCGCGATGGTCCCGCCCTTGGCGGCGGCGGCCAGGATCGCATCGCCATCGGCGACGCTGGTGGCCAGGGGCTTCTCGCACAGCACGTGTTTGCCGGCCTTGGCGGCGGCGACGGCCAGCTCGCAATGCGTCGATGGCGGCGTGGCGATATGGACGATATGCACGTCGTCGCGGGCGAACAACTCGGCCGGGTCGTGATGGGCGGGCACATCGAACTGCTTGCCCAGCCGGTCGGCGGCGTCAGCGACAACGTCGGCGACGGCTGTCGGCTCGATGCCGTCGAGCTTCTTGAACGCCTCGAGGCAAAACGCCCCGAACGCCCCGCACCCGATCAGTCCCAATCCCAGCGTGTGTGTCTCTGACATAGCCTGCTCCTCTGGCCGCCCGGTGGGGGCGGCGTTGGGCTGACGACCCGCTGTCCATCAGCTATCATAGTGATAGTGCGCGATCCGGCGGGCGGCGGCAAGCTTGACGGGTCGCCGCCCGTCATGTGATACTACGCAACCTACTAGCAGAGTGGAATGTAACGATGTTCGCTTTTTTCGGCAACGTCCTGAAAAAGATCCTCGGCGGCTCGCGCAACGAGCGGATCATCCGTGCGCGGATGAAAATCGTCACGGAGGAAATGAATCCCCTCGAGCCGCAGATGCGCGCGCTAAGCGACGAGCAGCTTCTCGAGCTGGGTGAAGTTCTTGGTTTCCTCGCCGGGCGGCAGGATCACTTCATGCCGTTCGATGCCGGCCCCATCGAGGCTCGCGCACAACCCGGCAAGATGGTGGCCGGCCACGGTTTCATCGCTGACCACGGCGACAGTCTGCTGGTCGCTGGCAAAATGAGGGGAAAAGGCGATGGCGTAGACGTCGTAGCTACCGATGTTAGTATCTACCCGCCCTGAGAAGGGCCTATTCGGCATTATTATATGACGTGATTATTGGAGGGACGAGTTAAAAACTATGGACGGTAAGGAAAAAACCCTTTCGAGGGAATTATTCCGTGGATCTTCTGGAAAGTAATCCTGACCGTATCGAGGGAAATAAATTGTTCGAGAAACAAAACTCAACGAAGTCCCTCGTTAAAGATGGAGAACTAGAAGGAAGTGAAACGCCTGTAGCAAGTAGATTCGAGAGACGTTTCCTATCTGTGTAAAGAATGCTGGAATTCCTTTACCTTGGGGATCGCTGTACCCAGTGCTTGGAACTGGGAGGCTTTCTACTAGAGCCTTGAGAGCCATACTATTCGCCAACCTCACACATAGATCGTTGATCTCATCACTGTCAGGTAGGCGGGTGGGCATGCGACGCACGCAGGTCGCCCTACCGTCCAAACTTGGTTGGAGCCTGGATAATTTTTCCAGGGTACAACATGGGAGTCACTAGACATCGGATAACTGGCTTGGCTATGTGTTTAGAGCAGATGTGGAGAGAATGTTGCGGATTAACTGCGTCGTAGCGATGAAGCGATTACCGGCGTAGCCAACACAGGAACAGAGCTACTGTCTCGAAGCCTAGCCCTTGTGATGGATGAAACACCAACTAAAAGTTTAGAGGGAATCGCGAACCTCTGGGTGGACAGAGGGTGGGAAGTCCAAAACAAATCGAGCAATCTCTAGCAAGAGGCCTTGTGATAAAGGCCCTGGGGCCCACACCTAGGCGAAGGATCTGCGCAAAGTAAGTACACAGGGAAGGGACTCCCCCTCCCTCGATAATCAACAAGTTAACAGAGGAGAGGAAACTCTTCCGAACGAAATTATAACTGGTAGGTAATTACTATGAACGACCTGCTCTTCGTTTTGTATCAGAACTCTGGCGTCTATTCGGGCCGCGCGCTGCGGAGCATGCTAGCCGGCATGCATGGAGGAAAAGTTTTAGGAGGGTACCCCAAGCGATTTGCGGGGATTCTTCGGAAGAGCATGCCCTCTCACGTGATTAACT
>LAZR01000405.1_pt1 | contig 37586 bp, 31 predicted proteins | sample 329461 | NCBI WGS metagenome assembly LAZR01 (sample SAMN03002196, study PRJNA259156) | marine sediment metagenome | biome: sea floor; feature: Hydrothermal impacted sediments; material: marine sediment; isolation source: Loki non-amplified sample from Loki's castle hydrothermal vent sediment ...
GTGCTTTTCGTCAGGAAGGGGGTCTCGACCTCGATGAAGCCTCCTTCATCCAGCACACGGCGCATTCCCTGGCAGATGGCGTGCCGTACGCGAAGCGCCCGGGTCATCTCCGGGCGGCGCAGGTCGATGTAACGGTAGCGCAGGCGCGTCTCTTCCGATGTCTGGGCGTACTCATCGGGCTCGAAGGGCACGGAGTCGGAGCGGTTCAGCACGGTGAGGTCGGAGCAGATAACTTCGATTTGCCCGGTTGGGAGTTTCGGATTCTCTCTTTCCGTTCCTCGCGGGCGGACACGCCCGCCCGCGGCGATGACCCACTCGTTGCGAAGCGCGCGGGCGAGTTTGTACATCTCGGCGGCGGCGTCATCGCTCTCGGCCGGCAGGTCGAAGACCACCTGCGTGAGGCCCTCGCGGTCGCGCAGGTCGATAAAGACGACCCCGCCGTGGTCGCGGTAGCTGCGGACCCATCCGCACAGGCGGACCTCGGTGTCGATATCCGTCTCGCGCAGTTGGCCGCAGGTGTGTGTGCGTTTCAATACGTCGTCACCGATGCATTCCATGGAGAGTCCATCCAATCAGGCGCCTCCCGCCGGGCGGCGAGAAGATGCGTCAGTGTACCGGATTTCGGCAGTGATACAACCGCGAGTTGGCGATCGCCGGCGAGGGGGTGGGGGCGTCTACAGGCTCGGCGCCCGTCGGGCCCGGATCAGTCTGGCTAGCGCGATCGCTGTGCCGACAAAGCACAGGGCGGCGGCGATGGCGAACGGCATCCAGGTTTCCTTGACCCAGTCGCCCACCGTCCAGGCCAGTAGCGGGCCCGTCGCCCCGCCGAGGTCCAGCGCCGTCACCAGCCAGGCGAACGTACTGGGCCCGGCGCGGCCCGCCTCGGCCATCAGCGTGACGATCAGGCAGGCCGTGAAGACAAAGAACATGATCATCAGGACGACCACGGCCCAGAAGCTCTGAGAGACCAGCGCCGCAACGGCCAGCAGAATCGTGGCCGCCATGAGAAACACGAACGCACTGGTGCGGTGTCCGATACGGTCGCTCAGCCGTCCCAGCATCGGCCCGCCCACCAGGCCGATGATATGGCGACTGCACAGGATCAGCGCGGTGAATGTCGTCAGCGCCAGCGCCCGGCTGCCGAACTCGACGGAGTCGCCGGTGAGCATCTTGAGGACATCGCCGAGCTTCGAGAAGATGATGCCGTACCCCACGCACCCGACGATGAAGCCGCAGATCAACAGGCCTCTGGATGTTCGCGGCACGGGGCCGTCCGGCTCGGCATGCAGCTTGAACGACATGCGTCGTAGCGTCCGCCCGATCGTCGCAGCCGGGATCACGCCCAACAGCGAGATGCCCGCCAGAACAAAGAAGCACCACTGCCAGCCGGCCTCAAAACCCCACAGTCTCCTGAACTGGTCGAACAGCAGCCCTCCCAGCGCCAGCCCGGTGATCGAGCCTGCGCGCGACAGACCGCTATAGAGGCCAACGGTCCGGCCCACGTCACGGCCGGGCATAGCCGCGATGGACGTCATCGTTCCGATCTGGCGGATCGTCGACCAGCAGAACCCCCACAGCAGCCTCGCCCCGATCAGGATCGCAAAGATCGGCCACGTTCCATAGAGAAACGTCAGGCCCGCCCCCAGTACCAGCACGCCCACGAACAGACCGGAGAAGTGGATGCGGCGAATGAGCCACCCAGCCAGGTGGTTGGTCAGCAGCCTGACAAAACGGTTCATCGACAGAATCAGGCCGAGCTGGAGGGACGTTAGGCCCAGCGTTTGGTAATGAATGGGCAGGATGGCGTAGAGGGCCTGGTCGCCCAGCAGCGAAAAGGCCGTCGCGATGCCGGTCAGGATGACGGCGCTTCGAAGCATCGGCCGCCCGGCGCCGAGGCCGCTCGTGTCGTTCGTGTTGATTGCGTCGGGCTGCATAGGTCCTAAGTGTTGTAGGCCGCTGCCGCCGCACGAGCTACTGGCGTAGCCCGCCGGCCGACAACGGCCGTCCGTTCAGTCGAACACATACCTCGTCGGCATGGTAACACAATCACCCGTTGCTGCAAGCTCCGCCGCCGACCGGCAACGATCACCACGCCCCCGTGCGGGCGGGCAGGGGGTCGATCGTGAAGGCCATCCGGTCGCATAGTCGCTTGAGCATCGCCGTCTTGATGTCGGCGTGGGCGGGGCTGTTCCAGAGGTTGTGCGTCTCGGCGGGGTCGGCCTGCAGATCGTACAGTTCCCCGCAGTCCAGGCCGTGGACGGCTGACAGCTTGTGGGTGGCCGTCCGGACCATCGTGGTGTAGGCCTTGGGCTCGCGGCGGCGGACGACGGAGTTGTAGCACTCGCAGTAGATGTCGTCGCGGTGATGGGCGGGATCGGCCCGGCCCGTCAGAAGCGGCCAAAGCGACCGCCCCTGCATGCCGGGATGGACGTCCAGCCCGGCCGCGGCCATCAGCGTCGGGGCGATATCCACCAGCTCGACCAGGGCCTCGCTGCGGATGTTCTTCGTGATCGCCGACGGCATGGAGACGATCAGCGGCACGCGGACGGCGGGGTCGTAGAGGTAGGGGCCCTTCAGATAGATCCCGTGATCGCCCAGCATCTCGCCGTGGTCGGACGAGTAGATGACGATGGTGTTGTCGCGTTGGCCCGTGCGGTCAAGGGCCTCGAGGATTCGGCCGACCTGGTGGTCGAGCAGGTCGCACATCGCCCAGTAGGCGGCCCGGATCAGCCGATGGCTGCGGTCGTTGATGTGGTCGCGGTCGAAGGCATCCGGCGAGCAGTAGGCCCCGTGGCTGTCGCGGTCCTGGAATGGCGGCTTGTCGTCCAGCTCGCCGGGGGTGTAATTGGGCAGCGGGATCTCGTCCAGCCGATCCAGGTAACGCTCCAGATACTCCCGCGGCGGGTCGAAGGGATGATGCGGGTCGTAGAAGTTCACGCTGAACAGCCACGGATGATCGAACCGGCTGCTGGCCTCGATGAAATTGACGGCCTTCTGCGCGCACCAGGTCGTCTGGTGATGGGCTTCGGGGACGGATGTTTCGACGTATTGCTCGCCGTCGAACTTCTCACGGGTGAACGTCGCGCCCTTCTCTCGCAGCCAGTGGAAGTACTCGTTGGTCGGCCAGTCGTCGCCGGGGTGATGCGACCAGTGAAACTCGTCGTACCCGTCATCGATACGGCGCTCCGTGCCCGTGCACACCTCCGGAAAGCACGCCGATAGATGCAGCTTGCCCGACAGGCCGCACACATAGCCGGCGTCGTGCAACAGCTTGGTCACGAGGACCTCGTCGGCGGGGATCGATTGGCCGTTCTGGCGGGTGCGGCATGTTCGCGGATATCGACCGGTCAGGAAGCTCGCCCGACTCGGCGTGCAGACGGGGTTCTGACAGTACGCGTGCTCGAACAGCACCCCCTCGGCGGCCAGGCCGTCGAGATTGGGCGTGCGGGCGAACGAGTTGCCGTAGACCCCCAGCGTGTCGAACCGCTGCTGGTCGCTGCACAGCCAAAGAATGTTGGGTCTGGCCATCCTCATCGTCTCCTATCGTCACCAATCGCTCACGCGCGCGGGCAGCGGGTCGATGGTCAATGCCATCCGGTCGGACAGCCGCTTGAGCATCGTAGCTTTGAGCTGCTTATGCTCGGCGCTGTCCCAAAGGTTGTGCGTCTCGCTCGGGTCGTCTTCGAGGTCGTATAGCTCGCCGCAGTCCATGCCGTGGACGGCTGACAGTTTGTGCTCTTGCGTGCGGACCATCGTCACGTAGGCGCCCACCTCGCGATGGCCGGCGGCGGCGTAGCTCTCGCAGTAAACGTCGTCGCGGTGGCGGGCCGCGTCGGCCCGGCCCGTCAGCAGCGGCCAAAGCGAGCGGCCCTGCATGCCGGGATAGATGTCCAGGCCGGCCGCGTCCAGAAGCGTCGGGGCGATATCGACCAACTCGACCAAGGCCTCGCTTCGGACGTTCTTGGCGACGGCTGACGGCATGGAGGCGATCAGCGGCACGCGGACGGCGGGGTCGTAGAGGTAGGGGCCCTTGTAATAGATGCCGTGGTCGCCCAGCATCTCGCCGTGGTCGGATGTGTAGATCACGAGCGTGTTGTCCCGCTGGCCCGTGCGGTCCAGGGCCTCCAGCAGTCGGCCGACTTGGGCGTCGATCAGATCGCACATCGCCCAATAGGCGGCCCGGCTGAGGCGGTGGTCGGCGTCGGACATCTCGTCAAAGGCCTTGTCGCTGAAGGCTGCGGCGTGATCGTCCCGCTGGAACGGCGGCTTGTTGTCGAGCTCGCCTGGGATGTAGTTGGGCAGCGGGATCTCGTCGAGCGCGCGGAGGTAGCGCTCGAGGTACTCCGCCGGCGGGTCGAAGACGTGGTGGGGGTCGAAAAAGTTCACGCTGAACAGCCACGGATGATCGAAGCCGCTGCAGGCATCGATAAAGTTGACGGCCTTTTCGGCGCACCACGTGGTGGGGTGGTGCTCTTCGCCCATGCCGCGCCGGACGTGCGAGAGGCCTTCGATCGGCTGGTCAGTGTAGGTCACCCCTCGCTCGGCCAGCCAGTGGTAGTATTCATTGCTGGGCCAGTCCTGCCAGGGGTGGTGCATCCAGTGAAACTCATCGTATCCGTCGTCGATGCGGCGTTCGGTCCCCGGACAGATGCTCGGATAGACCGTGGAGATGTGTAGCTTGCCCGCCAGCCCGCAGGTGTAGCCGGCATCGTGGAGCAGTTTGGTCACGAGGACCTCGTCGGCGGGGATCGATTGGCCGTTCTGGCGGACGCGCGTGGTCCGCGGATATCGGCCGGTCAGAAAGCTCGCCCGACTCGGCGTGCAGACGGGGTTCTGGCAGTAGGCGTGCTCGAACAGCACGCCGCCGGCGGCCAGGCCGTCGAGATTGGGCGTGCGAACGAATGAGTTGCCATAGGCCCCCAGCGTATCGAAGCGCTGCTGGTCCGAGCAGATCCACAAGATGTTCGGTCGCGACATGGCGAGATCCTGAGTGTGCGGAGAGGATACATGAATCCACAACATCCCACAAATCCCGACGGTCGGATGTGGGCTTGACAGGGGGTTTTGGGCCTATACGCTTGCGGGTGGAGAGGCGCCATGAGAGTCCTTCATATCGATATCGACACGATGCGCGCAGATCACCTGGGCTGTTACGGCTACCCTCGCAACACCTCGCCCAATATCGACCGTGTCGCCGCCGACGGCGTTCGGTTTGACCAGTGCTTTGTCTCCGACGCGCCGTGTCTGCCCTCGCGGGCGGCGCTGTTCATGGGACGGTTCGGCATCCACACGGGCGTGGTCAACCACGGCGGCGCGTGCGCCGACCCGTATCCGGAGGGGGCGAGCCGAGAGTTTCTCACCGATCCGCGCTATGCGAGTTGGCCGGCGGCTATGAAAGCTGTCGGCATGCGGACCGTCACCGTCAGCCCGTTCGCCGAACGCCACAGCGCGTGGTGGTTCTATGCGGGCTTTTGCGAGATGATCGATACCGGCAAGCAGGGCGGCGAGATCGCCGACGAGGTCGCGCCGATCGCGCTGGAGTGGCTGGGCCGAAACGGCCGGAGCGACAACTGGTACCTGCACGTGAACATGTGGGACCCGCACACGCCGTATCGCACGCCGATGGAACACGGCAACCCGTTCGCCGACGAGCCCGGCCCGGAGTGGATGACCGACGAGATCATCGCTCAGCACCGCCAGAGCTACGGCCCCAACAGCGCGTCGGAGGTCCGCAACTACTGGGACCTGACGGAAAGCGCCTTCCCGCGCGAGCCGAAGCAGATGCTGAGCGCGACCGACTTCAAGCAGTGGATCGACGCGTACGATGTCGGCATCCACTACGCCGACATGTGGGCCGGACGGCTGCTGGCGATGCTGGATCAGCTCGGCATCGCCGATGAAACCGCCATCCTCATCAGCTCCGACCACGGCGAGAACCAGGGCGAGCTGAACATCTACGGCGACCACCACACCGCCGACACGATCACGTCGCGCGTGCCCTGTATCCTCAAGTGGCCCGGCGTGGGGCCACGGTTGGACGACGGGTTGATCTATCAGGGCGACGTGGCCGCGACGATCCTGCAGCTTCTGGCCGCGGATGTGCCCGAGGGGTGGGACTGGCAGGGCTCGGCGGAGTCCTTCACCGCGGGCGAATCGGCCGGGCGGGACCACCTCGTGATCAGCCAGGCCGCGTGGGCCTGTCAGCGGTCCGTCCGCTGGGACAAGTGGCTGATGATGCGGACGTACGATACGGGCCTCAAGGCGTTCCCGTCGGTGATGCTGTTCGATGTCGAGGCCGACCCGCACCTGCAGCACAACGTTGCGAGGGACAAGACCGACATTGTCCTGCACATGCAGACCATTCTGGATCGGTGGCACGACGAGATGATGGCCATCGGCAACGTCGGCGTCGACCCGATGAAGCAGGTGATCGACGAGGGCGGGCCCTACCACACGCGCAGTGCTCTGACGATGTACACCGACCGTCTCCGCGCGACCGGCCGGGGCCACCACGCCCACTTCCTCGAAACCCACGGCGGCCGGCCCATCAACCTACCGTAGCCGATCTCGACGCGTGCACGAGGCTAGGGGTCTGTAACAGCTAGAATGACGGGTGGCACGGCTTGCTTGCAAGCCGTGTAGGTGCAGCAACACAGGTTGCAAGCAACCTGTGCCACCCACAAATTACGTCTTACGGACTACTAGATCGGCAGTTCCACGCCCGTCGCAATCCGTCAGCGCCGCCGACGGCGCTAGGGTGCGATGATGAAGGGGTCGCCCGGCGAGAGGCCGTCGGGGTCGTTTAGTTGGGCCGTTGGCGGCGGGGTCACGGGGCCGGCCAGCAGCGGATCGTCGGTCTGCTTCATCCAGGCGGCCAGGCGATTGCGCATGTCTTCCAGAATGGCTGCATGGGCGGGAGCGGCGACTAGGTTGTTCGTCTCGTTGGGGTCAAACGTCAGGTCGTAGAGTTCTTCCTTGGCGAGTGGGCGATCGGCCCAGCCGGCGGCGATCAAGACGTCCTTGGACGGGCTGTCGTCGCAGTTGGGCAGGACGCATCGGCCGCGGTCGTCGAAGCGGCGGATATACTTCCACCGCCTGGTTCGCACGGCCCGCATCGGCTCGTAGGCGGCGTGGAAAGTCACGCCGGCGAAAATCGCGTCATTGATCTCGTCGGCCTCGCCGTTGAGCAGCGGCATCAGGCTCTTGCCTTCCAGGCAGTCGGGCGGATCGATGCCGGCGATCTCGCAGACGGTGGGGTAGAGATCGATCTGCGAAACCAGCGCATTGCAGACGTGGCCACCTTCCGGTATTCCCGGCCCGCGCAACATCAGCATGACGGCCAGGCCGTGGTCGGTCATGTTGCACTTCATGAGCGGGAAGGCGATGCCGTGATCGGTTGTGCAAATCACGAGCGTGTTGTCAGCCAGCCCGGCCTCGTCGAGCGCCGCCAGGACGCTACCCATGCAATCATCGAGCTGCCGGGCGATGGTGTTGAAGGCGGCCATGTCGTAGCGCGTCTCGGGCGTATCCGGCAGGGGGGCGGGCGGTTTGCAGAACCGGGGGTCGTCGGGCGGCTGCGGCTGGGGGAAGTCGCGATGGGTCGCGGTGAAGCCCACCGACAGGAAGAACGGCTGCGGCGGGTCGGCGAGAAAGCGCTGCGCTGCGTCCACCCGAATCGTATCGGTGGCGCCCATATCTGCAAGGATGCGGTCGTAGCCGATCATCTCCGTGGTGGGCGCGACGTTCTGCATGCCGGCCACCGCCGTCGTGTAGCCGCCGGCCTTGAGGGTGTTGGCCAAGTGGCCGTTGTAGTCGCTCGGCCAGAAGCCGCGGTTGGTCAATCCCAGCATGCCGGCCGAGTGCGCGCTGCGGCCGAACAGTAGCGCCGCCCGGCTGGCCGAGCACGTCGGCGCCGCGCAGAACGCTTGGCGAAACAACACGCTCTGCTCGGCGAAGCGCTGCAGGGCAGGGGTCTCGACGGCGTGGCCGTAAGGTTGGATGTATCGCCCCGTGTCGTGCGAGTGCAGGTAGAGAATGTTGGGTCGGGCCATGGGGATTCCTTTATTGCCGCTCTCGGCCCGAGCCACCATAATGCCGGCTTCGAAGACCGGCAACACCTAGAAGGAGGCCGACATGGATTTCTCCGTTCGAAACGCTCGAGACGCCGACGCCGCCCGGATCGATGAGGACTGGGGATCGCTGACGTGGCTGGCCGGCGGGAAGATCGGCAACGCCGCCGAGCAGACCGTCGGGCGCGTGACGATCAAGAAAGGCTGCTGCAACCCGCGGCACCATCATCCCAACTGCGAGGAGGTGCTGGTCCTGCTGGCCGGGCGGCTGGAGCACACCGTCGGCGACGACGAGACGGTCACGCTCGAGCCGGGCGATACGATCGTCATCGCCACCGATATTCAGCATAACGCCCATAGCGTCGGTGATGTCGACGCCGACATGATCGTGGTGTTCTCGTCCGCCGACCGGCAGGTCGTCGGCGAATAAGGAGCCTGACGTGAGTGAGCTGATCGACCGCCTCGTCGCCAGCCCGTGCTGCAATCCCGAGATGTCTCTGGACGATGCGCTGGGGGCGTATTCGAAGCTGGGCTTCAAGAAGTTCGAGGTCTTCACCACCTGGTGCGGGTCGGCGTTCGATGTCGGTGGCGACCCGGCCTTTTATTTGGACAAGGGCGAGGAGTTCGACCTTCAGTTCACGTCGCTGCACCTGCCGGGCGTGGACGAAGACGGCGATATCGGCCCGGCCATCCAAGGCGCGAAGTTCGCCGAGGCGATCGGTTGTCCGGTCGTGCTGTTCTCGGCCGCCAGTCGTGAGATTTACGTCGAGGCCGGCCGAGCGTTCCTGGACGCCGCTGCCGACATCAACGTCACGCCCATCATCCAGAACCACTTCCATGCGCCGATCTGCACGCTGGACGATTACCGCGAGGTGCTCGGCGGCCTGGATGACCCGCGCATGAAGATCTGCCTGGAGGTGGGCCATTTCCACAGCGCGGGCGTGTCGTGGCGGGAAGGCTTCGACCTGCTGGGCGAGACGATTGCGCTGGTGCACATCAAGGACCAGGTCGGGCCGCAGTCCGTGCCGTTCGGTTCTGGCGAGATCGACCTGCCGGGCTTGTTTAGCCATATGAAGTCGGTCGGCTACACCGGCGACTACGTTGTGGAAATGGAAGTCGCCGACACTGAGAACACGCTGCAGTACCTGGCCGGTGCGATCGAGTATCTGCAAACGAACTGCGAGGTCTAACCATGGATGAACCGAGAATCTGTACCGTCGGCGCCGGCGGTCATTCGAGCGGAAGCATTTACCCCTACATCGGCCGGGCTGGCGGGCAATTGGTCGGCGTCTGCGACCTGGAGATCGCCAAGGCCGAGCGCAACGCTCGCCTGTTCGGCGGCAAGGCCTACACGGACATGGGCGAGATGCTCGACGCCGAAACCCCCGATGGCGTGATGATCTGTATCGGCCCCGATCAGCACGTGGAGCTAGCCCAACTGGCGATGCGGCGGGGAGTACCGGTTTATACCGAAAAACCTCCGGCCTCCAGCGCCGCCGATGCGCTGGCCGTCGCCCGCGTGTCGAAGGAAACGGGCGTGCCGTGCATGACGGCCTTCAAGAAGCGCTACGCCAACTGCTACAATCGCGCCAAGGAATGGCTGGCGACGTTTCCGACCGAGGATATCTACAGCGTCACCGCCTCCTATTGCTCGGCCGAGTACGTCAACCCCGGCAGCTACCTGCTCGACTTCGCCATCCATCTGATCGACCTGGTGGGGTACCTGTTCGGTGAGGTCGCCGACGTCCACACCTTCACTCGCGAGCATCACGCCTATGCAGTCAGCATTCGATTCGCCAACGGCACACTTGGGACGTTCGATTTCAACGACGGCCGAACGTGGGCCGTACCCGCCGAGGACATGATGATTACAGTCAAGGGCGGCAACTGCATGAGCATCCACAACAGCTCGTGCTGGAAGATCACCCAGGACGGCCAGGCCGGCGAATGGCGCGAGCCGCCGACGTTCCTTTCCGGCGACAACGGCAACGAAACCGGCCACCTCGCCGAGATCGTCGACTTCTTCGCCTCCATCAAGGAGGGCCGCCGCACCCGCTCCGACATCGCCGAGAGCTACAAATCGATGGTCCTCTACGAAGCGGTCCTGGAAGCGGCGGATACCGGCAAGACCGTCAAAGTCACCTACGAGACGATTTAGACGCGCAAGAAAGAAGCGCGGTGGGTCTCCTGACCCACCGCGCTTTTCGTTTCAATTACCCCAACTTCACGCGAAGCGTCTGACCTTCCTTGACCCGAACCGTTCGCTTTAGCTTGATGTCTGCGCCGTCGAGGGTGAATGGGATTGCCTTGCCCGCCAATTGGACGGACTTGACGCTCTTCTTGCCGAGCTTGCCCAGGCGGAAGGTCTTGAGCTTCAGCTTGCCCGATAGGATGCGGAGTTCGGCGACGGTGGCGCTTTGCTCGAACTCGCCCCAGCCGCTGTCGAGCGACCAGAAGCAGCGGAACCTGCCCCTGACCTTGCGGATCGGCGTAAAGCCGATCATCGCGTGCGGCGCGTCGAACTCGAAACCGCTGAAGGCGTTCAGTAGCGAGTAGCTGGCCATTGAGCGGGCGTAGTTGTTGCCGCACTCGATCTCGTTCCATGGGTTTCGTTTTCGCCCGTCGTAACGGTCGCGGATGGCCTTGACGCACGTCATGCCTTCTTTGACCAGGCCGGCCTGGATCATGTGAATGCACGCCGCCCACTCGTAGCCGTTCTGCGTTTCGCCGGCGTAGGGGATCGGAATGTAAGGCCGATAGACGTCGTCGGGCCAGTGGGCGATCACGAGGCCGCCTTCATCGTTGAGGCAATACAACCGACATGCATTGAAGTATTCCCGCATGGTCGGGCGGAAGTTGGACTCGAACAGCCACTTCAGCGAACTGCGGACCTGCTTGCGGTCGAGCACCTCGCCCAGGCCGTACAGGTTCGCGTGCCATTGAGCGATGACCTGGTCGATCTCGATGCCTTCGCCGATCTGGTATTTGATCTCGCCATGCTCGGCGTCCCAGTAAGCGCCGGCATAGGAAGCGCCCTTCGTGAACTTGTCCACGATCGATTTGTCGTTCAGGTCGATCTGCTGGTGATACCAGCGGCCGTTGAAGAGATTCTTGTCGGCCCACTCCTTGCCTTTTTCGAACAGCCCGGCGAATTCTTTGGCGCTCTTGGCGTCGCCCAGGTACTCGGCCATCTCGGCCCCGGCCTTGAGGGCGCCGAGATAGTAGCCCGTCAGCCACGCGTTGGGCCCGAAAAGCTCCACGTCCAGCGTGTGGTGCTGCCGGCCCCAGAGGACGCCGGTCTTGTCCGGGTCCCACTGGTCGATGTTGGTCTTGGCCCAGGCGAAGCGGATGGACTTTCGCACCAGCGGCCACAACTCAGCCAGCCAGTCGTCATCGCCGCTGATCTTCCAGTCGCGGTAGAGCTTCATCACGCCGCCGAATTGGCCGTCGGCGCAGGGACGAAAGTCTCCGCGCCCCGACCCCAGCGGCAGCTTGATGCGGAACTGCATTTCGCCGTTGGCGCCGATGTTGTGGACGTAGTCGGCCTCGCGCATGGACCGCTCGAGCTTGGGGAACAGGAACGGAATCGCCTGCGTGTAGTTCCACACGTGCTCGCACGAGCCCTCGCAGCAGCCGGTCGTCGCGCACAGGCCTTCCCAACCGTACAGCGTGCCGTCTTGGAGGCGCATGACCGTGGCGGTTTTCATAATCGCCAGGTTGGCCGAGACCGCCTCCAGGGCCGCGGCGGGCAGGTCCGAGGCCATCAGGGCGTTCTTGAAGACCATGGTCTGGTCGAACAGGCGGCCCCAGTTCTTGAGCGCGTACCCGGCGGAGTCTTTGGAGTCTTTCCAGAGCGTGGCGTAGTAGTTCTTCCAGGTCTCCGAGACGCAGCACTTTTTGGCCCGGTCAGCAGCGCCGCCGTCCCAGTAGTTTTCGCAGTTGGGGAAGTTCCAGGTGATCACGAACCGCACGCGTTTGGTCTTTCCGGGCGCGATGCGGATGTGGGCGGCCAACATGCCTTCGTTATTCCCGCGAGCGGCGGCCGGCGTCAGGCGACGGTTCTTGAGCTTGCCGCCGGCGGCGATATCGCGCCAGTAGACTTCGAGTTGGTCGAACCATGCACCGGCGAACCAGTATTCCTGGAAGCTGACATCCTTGGCATCGGTGGCGAGCGTCATCTCGCCGTAGGCGGCGGATGACTTCTTATGGGCGGTCGAAGTCAGGTGCAGCAGCGTCTTGCCGCCGACTGTGCTGACGCGATTGAGGTCCTTGGCAATGTGCGGGTTGGCCAGCGACCCGAACAGCGTGTAGGTGATGGCCTTGCGCGTGGTGTTGGTGATAGCGAACTCAAAGAACGCCGCCGGGATGCCCGAGTCGGTGTCGTTGAGCGGGATCAGCGGGTTGAAGGATGTCTGGCGGATCTTGCCCGGGAACCGCGTACCTTTGAAGTCGAGCTGGGCGACCGGGAACTCGCCGCGGAAATCCACGCTTTTGAAGTGTGGCACGCCGGCCATGGTGTTGGCCGATGGGCCGAAGCCGACGCCCTGGAAGCCCGCACTGCCACTGCCTTGGTAGGGCGGATGCAGATCGCCCTGCAGGACGCGCGTGTCCAGCACCTTGCCGCGCGCTTCGGCGCGGATCGCGAAATGCGTAAAGCCGTTGTAGCTGCCCTTGGATGGGCGGTTGAAGATCTCCCAATCAATCAGCCGCCCGTTGCCGGCCAGGCCGATACTGCCCGTACCGATCCCGCCGAGCGGAAAGGAAATCTCATTGGTGAACTCACCGGTGTAGAGGAAGGGATCCTTAGGCATTGCACTTGTCTCCGGGTGTTGCACTATCACTCATGTATTTCCACGATGTCTTTGTCGTGCAGCAGTTCGGTTCGGTGGACCTGTTGGCCGTCGAATCGGCCTTCGCCCCAGATGCGGGCGAACTTCATCTTCTCGGGCAAGTCGCGGTGAATGCCCCGGGCGAGGTCCTCGATCGATGAACCCATCGGCAGCGTGAACGGATCGCCGAGATCGGCATGCTTGCCCGGCCGTTTGGTGTAGACGCGGACCACAGCCAGCAGTTCCCACAGCCGCCGACAGACCGCATCGAACCCCTCGCCGGTGGCGGCGCTGACGGGCCAGACCTCCAACGTGCCGGCGTAGAGATCCCGAAACGTCTCGATGTTCTCGGGATCGGTCAGGTCGACTTTGTTGGCGATCACGATGGCGCTGCGCGCATTGGGGTCGTCGGGGCTGAGCTGGTTTCGGGGGATCGACTGCAGCGCCAGCCCCCGCTCGGCCAGGACTCCGGCGGCCATGTCGGCCTCTTCCAGCCCGTCGCCGGCGGCGTCGGCCATGATGGCGATCACGTCGGCCAGACGGATCGTGCCGATCAGTCCGGGCGGCATGTGCTCGGCCGTGATAGGCGGGGTATCGACCAGTTCGATCTGGGCATCCTCGTAGTGCCACATCCCCGGCATCGGCAGGGCGGTCGTGTAGGGGTACTCGGCCACCTTGACCGGCGCGTTGGTGGTGGCGGCGACCAGCATGCTCTTGCCGACGTTGGGCGCACCGACCAGCACGACCTGGCCGGCGCCGGTCTTTGGGATGTGGAAGGGGTCGGGCCCTTTCTTGGCGACCGACTTCTTGGCGCCCGCTTTGCGGAGTTGGCTGATGCGGCGTTTGATATCGGCCTGCATCTTTTCGGTCCCCTTGTGCTTGGGGATCGTGCTCAGCATCTCCTGCAGGGCGTCGAGCTTCTCCTGGTCGGTCGACGCCTCGCGGAAACGCCGATCAGCCTTCTCGTACTCCGGCGTGACGTTCGTGGGCATGACATGAGCTTACGTCACATCGCCGAAAGGAGGCAAGGACCAGCCAGGACATTCGGATCGAACGCATCTTCGACTTGATCGGGCGGCCGATTGAATTAGGATCGGCGGATCAGAAAGGACCGCTTCATGCCCGACCGTCCCAACATTATCGTGTTCTTCACCGATCAGCAGCGGTGGGATTCGTGCGGCTGTTACGGCCAGTCGCTGAACATCACGCCGAATCTCGACCGCATGGCGGCCGAGGGGGTGCTGTTTCGAAACGCCTTTACCTGCCAGCCCGTCTGCGGGCCGGCGCGTGCGTGTCTGCAGAGCGGACAATACGCCAGCGAAGTGGGTGTCTACACCAACGGGATCGCGCTGCCGACCGACGGGACATATGTCGCCCACCACATGTCCGAAGCCGGCTACGAGGTCGGCTACATCGGCAAGTGGCACCTGTCGTCGACCGCCATCATTCATCCCGGCGCCCGCCCGGGCCAGGACCGGGAAATCAACACCCGCACCCAGGCCGTCCCGCCGGAGTTCCGAGGCGGGTTCAAGGATTACTGGCTGGCGTCGGATACGCTGGAGTTCACCAGCCACGCCTATGACGGGCACATGTTCGATGCCGACGGCAACCGCCGCGAGTTTCCGGACGGCCGATACCGCGTCGACGCGCAGACTGACTGGGTGCTGGAGTACTTGCAGAGCCGCACGGGCGAGAAGCCCTTCTTCCTGTTCGTCTCCACCATCGAGCCCCACCACCAGAACGACCACGCCCACTTCGAAGGTCCCCACGGCTCGAAGGAGACGTTCAAGGACTTCGTCACGCCCGGCGACCTGGAAGGGACCGGCGGCGACTGGCGCGAAGAGATGCCCGACTACCTCGGCTGCTGCAACAGTCTCGATGCCAACCTCGGCCGGGTGCGCGCCGAGCTCGAGCGACAGGGACTGACCGACAGGACCGTCATTATCTTCACCAGCGATCACGGCTGCCATTTCTGCACGCGCAACAGCGAGTACAAGCGGTCGTGCCACGACGGCTGCGTGCGAATCCCGATGGTGGCCGTCGGGCCGGGCTTTGAGGGCGGGAAAGTGATCGAGGAGATGACCAGCCTGATCGACGTGCCTCCGACGATCCTGGCCGCCGGCGGGACGGCGGCGCCGGAGCATTTTCGCGGACGGCCTCTGCAGCAGTTGGCCGACGGGTCAGCCATCGACTGGCCCGACGACGTATTCATCCAGATCAGCGAAGACATCTGCGGGCGAGCGATCCGCACCCATCGCTGGAAATACTCCGTCCGCGCCCCGGACAAGGATGGCGATGCCCCCGGCAGCGACGTCTATGTCGAGGACTTCCTCTACGATCTGGCTGGGGACCCCCACGAGAGGGACAACCTCGTGGCCGATCCGGCCCATGCGAACGTCCGCGCTGAGATGGCGGAGCGCCTCAAACGCCGCATGGCCGAGGCGGGCGAGGGGACCCCGAGAATCCTGCCAGAGCAGCAGGCCTGACTGGGTCCATAGCTTCTGCGAAGCAGGGACAAGAGGTCGTCCCTAATCTCGCCAATCCTCTAATCGGGCTCTTGTTGTTGGCCCGTGCCCCTAGCTGCCCTCATGGTCCGGTTCGTCGTCCAGGCGCTGCTGGAGAGCGCGGTAGTCGGTCTTGCCGGTGCCGAGGTGAGGCAGTTCGTCGATGCGGATCACGCGTCGGATGTTGTGCAGCCCGGACATCCCGACCTCGCGGATGACCTGGTTGGCCGCTTCGCGGGCGATTGGCTTGGTGGTGAACAGGACGATCTCGGCGCGGTCCTCCGGGCTGGGGGACGTGACGGCCAGCACGGGCCCCTCGTCGTGCTGGTCGGCGAACCAGTCTTCCAGGATGGTCTCGATCGCCGGCAGGGAGACCATCTCGCCGCCGAGCTTGACGAACCGTTTCAGCCGCCCGGCGAACCGCAGCACGCCGTGGGCGTCTTCGGTGACCAGGTCGCCGGTGACGTACCACTTCTTGCCTTCGAATTCCACGAACGGCGACGGCCCGTCATAGTCGAGGTACCCGGAGAACACGCTGGGCCCGCGGACCAGCAGCATGCCTTCGCTGCCGGTTGGGACGCGGCGAGTGATGTCGATATCGACGACCGCGTGCATGAGCGACCGCAAGACCGGCCCGATTGTATAGGGCTGGTGGGCGTCCTCATGGTTGACGGCGATAATGGGCGAGCACTCCGTCGCGCCGTAGCCTTCCAGCACGATGGTCTGCGGGCAGCGCCGTTGCAGGGCCTCGTAGACGCGGGGCGGGCATTTCTCCGCGCCGGAGACCACCAGGCGCAGCGAGCGGAGCTGATCGCCCCACGATGCCCGGACGATTCCGTCCAGGAACGTCGGCGTCCCGGCCAGCATCGACGGGCGATACGCGTCGATCGTCGCCGCCAGCGTCGCCGCGTCGGTCGGGTTGGGCGAGTAGACCACGCGCAGGGATACGCACAGCGGCAGCAGCACCGACGAGGTCAGCCCGAACGAGTGGAACGGCGGCAGGATGCCGAGCAGGCTGTCGTGGCGCTTCAGCGAGAAGCACCGGTACACGTCCGCGATGTTCGTCAGCATGTTGCGGTGGGTCAGCGGAACGGCCTTGGGGATGTTCTCCGAGCCGCTGGTGAACAGGATGGCGGCGGTCTCGGGCGCCCGCGCGGCCCGGCCGCGCAGGTGCCACCACCCAAGGCGAGCGGTCAGCACGGCCGAGAGCTTCTTCCACCGGCCAAGTTGGGCGCGGATGTCCTCCACGTAGACGAACAGATTGCGGACGTCGCCAAAGACAACCCCCTGCGTTTCCAGCCGTTCGACCAGCACGCGGGAGGTGAGGATCGCCTCGACGCCGGCGGCCTCGATGCAGTGGGCGAGATTCTTGGGGCCTTGCGTCCAGTTGATCATGGCCGGTGTCTTGCCGGCGAACAGGACGGACAGGTACATGATGGAGGCAGCCACCGAGGCCGGCAGCATGATGCCGATGTTGCTGCCCGGCAGCGCCTCGATGGGCCCGCACAGCAGCCGCACCGCCAGCATCACGTCGCCGCAGGTCCGCACCCCGCTGACCTGGTCGGCGACCAGCGCGGCGCGGGGGTGGCGGCTGGCCTGCAGCAGGAACGCCTGGGGGATGGTGAGCTTGTTCAGCCCTTCCGGGCAGCGCGGATCGGTCAGGTGGGTGAACCAGGTTCGCGAGACATCCTTGAGCCGATGCGTCCCGGCCGAGACCGCCTGCCCGCCGGCGACCAGCATCACGTCGCCGACGGTCTGCAGCGAGTCGACCCCGCCGGGCATCATGCCGAACTCCGTCTGAAGCCACGTCACCAACTCCATGACCATCAGCGAATCCATCCCCAGATCGTGGGCCAGCCGGGCCGTGTCGGAGATGTCCTCGATGCCCGTCAGCTCGGTCAGGAACTCGCCGATCATCGTGCGTGTGGCCGGGGATACCTGTGTCAGATCGCCCGACTTGGCGAGCGAGGGCGGCTCGGGCCGGATCTGCACGCCGCCGCGATGCCAGATAGACCTGGGCACGTGCGTGTTGGGCGGAGCGTCGTGGTTGAAGAACCCCTCCAGGTAGCGGTTGATGGCGGCGCGGCTTTCGTGTCGGGGGAAATCGTCCGGCTCGACGACGTCCATCGTCACGCGTCGGCGCGGGGCGAAGAAAATCCCGCTGGCCAGCAGGGCCCGAATGCCGCTCCGCAACGTCCGCCCGACGTTCGGCGCCTTGCCGGAGGCCCAACTGAACCCGCTGCCCCACAGCCCGTGCGTTCGGATCAGCACGATGCGCACATCCGGCATCTCGCGGAGGATCATCTCCACGCCGCTGTTGCCCCGCAGGTCCTCCAGGCGTTGGCGCGTCACCTGCCCGCCCGGATAAAGGATCAGATTGTCGCCGTTGCGCAATGCGTGGACGCACTGGTCGATGGCCGACCGGGCCCCCTCGACCGTGCCGCCGGCCTTGGCGAGGTCGGTGATCGACAGCGCCCCCGCCCGCCGGGCCAGCGAGCGGATGAAGAAGCGGTCGATCTGGTGGCGATCCGCCAACGCGCGCGGGCGAAAACTCGGATAGAGTGTCGCCATCACCATCACCGGATCGATCAGCGCCGGATGATTGGGTAGAAACAAAATGCCCCGCCGCCCGCGCCGCCGGATCTTCGGCAGGCCCGTCACCGTGATGCGATAACGCAACCACAAGCAGAACCGCACGAACATGAATAGGAGCCAGTCGATCATGCAGCGGTCTCCTCGTTCAGCACCCACCTTAACCAAATCGCCATCCCAATTGCCAGCACTCCCACCGCCGCCAGGGCGCTGGTGGCCAGGCCCAACGAGTAGATCAGAAGCCATTCAATCAGGCCGGACAGCGAAATGGCCGCGAAGGTGGCGAAGCTCACGGAGGCGATGATGGTGCCTCTTTTCTCGATAGGGGCGCGGACCTGGATGAAGGACCCGCACGGAATCATGAAGATCCCTCCTAGGATGCCGGTCAACCCCAGCAGCACAAAGGCGACCGGAATCTGGGCGTCCGTCGGCAAAGAAGGCAAGGCGCCCATGGCCAGCAGGACCGCGCCCAGCCCCGCCGCCGAGGGCGCCAGGGCCCGGTACCAACGAGGCCCGGAGGCGACCACGTTGCTCAAGACCCCGCCGATGGCGACTCCGACAACTTGTGCGGCGAGCAGGCTGCCCGAGATGGCCTCGCCGGCCTGCAGTTGATCCATCACCAACACCGAGATCAGGAGGATCAGCATCGAGCCCACGAACCAAATGAACACCGATGCCACCGACGCAATGGCCAACAGGCGGTCCTTACGCAGTTCCCACAGCTCAACGATTGTGCGAATCGGCCCCAGCCACGGGAAGGGGGCCCCCGGGTCGGCGGCCGGGCGACGGGGCGAGCCGACGCTGAATAGCAGGCCGACCGTGGAGACGGCGACCAGAGCGATGCCGACGATCCATCGGCCCACGGGAATACCGCCCGCTCCCGCGGTCTTAACGTGCAGCGCGAAGCCGGCTGCCACCAGCCCCGCCAGGATCATGGGTGTGACCACGACTTTGAGGATCGAGTTGGCCCGCTGGACGTAGGCCGCAGGATAGAGCTCGGGGATCGACCCATTCAGCGACGGGCCGAACAGGCACGATTGCATACCCATGGCAAAGGCCATAGCCAGAATCAGCGGCCACGAGCCCAGGCAAATGCCGACCGCCCCCAGTCCCATCGCGACCAGTTCCAGGGCCTTAGCGGCGATGATGATGCGACGTTTCGGGAACCGGTCGGCCAGCCATCCGGCAGTGGAGGCCAGCAGCAGGTAGGGCACGGTGAAGATCGTCAGGATCCAGCCTTCCTTGATGGCTCCGCTGCTGCCGGCCAGGGCCAGCAAGATCGCCGACTGACGGTAGAGGCTGTCGTTGAACACCCCCATCGCGTAGGCGCCGGCCATCGACGCGAACTTGCGGCGAGCGCTGCGGACCTGTTGTCGAAGCGCGTTGTCCATTAGCCTGCCTTGAGCACCAGGTCGTAGCCGACCCACATGATCGCCAGATCGGCCATCAGGTGGCTGATGTAGCAATCGATGATCGATCCGCCGCGGATGCGGAGCAGGGCCCACGCGGCTCCGGCGATCATCGTGACCCCCACGGCCATCGCGATCAGCAAGCCGTCGCCAAGCCATAGGAGCGCGAAGATATGATGCAGGCCGAACAGCCCGCCCATCAGCACCACCAGCGCCGTGCGGCCGGCGAGGCGGTCGCGCAGCTCGCCCAGCAGGAACCCGCGCCAGTAGTATTCCTCGAACAGCGCGTTCCAGAACGAGAACACCACGGCCTTGGCCCAGTAGGTGTCGAGCAGCCCAAACTCGCGAAGCTTGTCGACCAGAAGGTCCGGTCGGATGATCGACCGGAAGATCGCGTAGTAGCTGCCCAGGATGATCCCCGCCATGGCCGCCCCGACGGCCAGGCCAACCAGGCCGTTCGTTCGCCGCCAGCCGATGCGCTGCAGCACCTCACCCACCGGCCGCCGCGACCACCGCCAGACGATCAAGGAAGCGGCGATCATCGCCACCTTCAATCCCGGATAGGTGATGGCCTTTAGCCATTCCAAGTGAACGGCCACCAGCGTCTGAAAGGCGGGCAACAGGCACAGCATCGCCACCAACAGCAGTGGGGTCCTGCGGATGGGTGGATGGGGGTCGGTCATGGTCACATAGTCTACGGGCTAGGGCAGTCCCCGGATCAAGCTTCCATCAACATTTCTGTAAAAGATGGTTTGGGAATATGTTATTGATTTGTCTGGGCGTGGCGCGAATAGCTGCCCCTCGACGGTCGTATTAGAACGGGGGGACGATGGCTAGCGATGTCGACAACCCACCCACAGGAATCGTTGCTTCACCGTAGCCGCCACGGCGACGCCGACGCCTTCGGCGCGTTGGTCCGGCAGCACGCCGGCCGCGCCATCGGCACGGCCAGCCTGATGCTGGGCAGCTACGACGACGGGCTGGACGCCTCGCAGGAGGCGTTCGCGCGGGCGTGGCGGCGGATCGACAGCTTCCGGGGCACGGGTAGCTTCTACGCGTGGTTCGCCGCGATCCTGCGGAATGTCTGCATCGACCGGATTCGGCGCCGTAAGCGCCGCACGCACGCCTCCCTGGACGAGGTCCATCCAATTGCCGACCACGCCGACGGCCCGGCCGCCTTGGCCGACCGATCCGAACAGGCCGAACGTCTCTGGCGGGCGATTTGCGAGCTGTCGCCGCCGCACCGGGACATCATCGTCCTCAGCCACTTCCAGGAGCTGTCCTACCGCCAGATCGCCGAGTTGTTGGAGATTCCCATCGGGACGGTCATGTCACGTCTGCACGCCGCCCGAAAAGCCCTGCGCGACAAACTCGCAGGAGGCCAGGCATGAGTTGCGAAACGATCCAACCTTTGATTACGGGCTACCTCGATGGCGAACTGTCCGCCGACCAGCAGACCGAGCTGGATGCGCACCTGGCGCAGTGCGAGCAGTGTCGGCGCGACCTTGAGGAGTTGAGACAATTGAAAGACAATCTTGCAGGCATGAGTTTTCGTGAGCCCGGCGACGAGGAACTCGATCGCTACTGGCAGGGCGTCTACAATCGCCTGGAGCGCGGGACCGGCTGGGTCCTGCTGTCGATCGGCGCGATCTGCCTGTTGAGCTTCGGGGCGTTTATGCTGGTCGAGCGCGTGGTCCGGGACCCCGATGTGGCCTGGATCGTCAAGATCGGCGTGACGGCGCTGATCATCGGGGCCGTGGTGCTGTTCGTCTCGCTGCTGCGGGAACGATTGGCCGTTCGCAAAACCGATAGGTACGCCAAGGAGATCAAACGATGATCGTGACCACATCCCACGAGCTTCCGGGCAAGACCGTCGTCAAGACCCTCGGCGTGGTCCGCGGCAACACGGTCCGAGCCCGGCACCTCGGCAAGGACATTGCCGCGGTCTTTCGCAACATGATCGGCGGCGAGGTCGCCGAATACACCAAGCTGATGGCCGAGGCGCGCGAGCAGGCCCTCGACCGCATGGTCGCCGCCGCCGAATCGCTCGGGGCCAACGCCATCGTGAGCATGCGCTTCGCGACTTCAGAGATCATGGGCGGCGCCGCCGAGATGCTGGCCTACGGCACGGCTGTGGTGGCCGAGTAGCGCCGAACCGCACCCACACGTGGCGCTGAATCAGGTCGGGCGTTGACCGCAGGGGCGGTTAGCGGGTTAACTGGGGGCATCGAGTAGCTCGGAGGACGCCATGTCCGATAAGCCGAACGTGATTGTGGTGATGTGCGATCAGTTGTGGGGGTTTGCGCTGGGGTGTTATGGGAATGCGTTTTGTCGGACGCCGGACATGGATCGCTTGGCAGCGCAGGAGGGGGATGCATGACGCCCAAGGAACGAGTTTGTGCGGCGTTGGAAGGTCGGCCGGTGGATCGGTTCCCCACGGGCGTGCTGTACCATCATCTCTATGTAGAGCTGGCCCTGGCGGAGCTGACGGATGAGCCGCCGTGGCGTGTCTACGCGCTGCCGTATCTCGAGCCGGACGAGTACCTGGAGCTATACCGGAAGATCGTCGAGCGGGCGCCGTTTGATATTCTCGAACCGCTCCCCGGCTCGCAGCCGCGGGAGGTGCGACAGCGGCAGGAGTTCGTCACCAAAGACGGCCGACCGTTCCGCCACGACACGCACAGCGACCAGTGGTTCCCTCTGGACGAGCCCACCAAGAGCGGTCACGTCTACGACGGCTCGATGAATGAAGGCCAACAGATCTTCGACCGCCGTGACATCGACGAAAAGATCAAGATCGTCCGGGCCGAAGACGTCAGCCGCGACGGGCAACTCGACCAGCTCGAAGCCGCCGTGGCCGAGTTCGGCGGCGACCACTTCATCCTTCGCGACGGCCCCAGCGGCGCGCTGGGCTTGTGCACCGCCTATTTCGGCATGATCAACACGATGGCGATGCTGATCGAGCAGCCGGACCTGATCGACTACATGATCGCCAAGTCGCTCGAACAGGCCATCGAAACGCTCCGCCGGATCGCCGCCGCCGGCGTGGACGGAGTCTATAGTTGGGAAACGATGGGCACCGGCGAGCTGATCTCACCCGCCCACTACGAGCGGTTCTGCTTGCCCTATCGCCAGGCGCTGGTCGACGAGGCCCATCGGCTGGGGCTGAAGGTCATCGTCGCCTTCTACGGCGACGTGATGGATCGGCTGGATCTGATCGTCGCCACCGGGGCCGACGCTCTCCAGGCCGAGTGCGCGATGAAGGGCTACACCAACAACATGCACAAAATCGCCGAGACCATCGGCGACCGCATGACGCTGTTTGCCAACATCGATCCCTATTGGTATCTGGAAAAGGCCTCCGACGAGCACCTCGCCACCGAGATCCGCCGTCAGGTCGAAGCCGGCCGAAAGGCGCGCGGCTTTATCCTCTCACCAGCCAGCCCGATCACGCCGGGCACATCCCTGGCCCGCGTGCAGAAGTTCATCAAACTGTGCCACGAAATCGGAACGCCCGGTTGACAGGCAGGCCAGTTGCCGGGAACCTACGCCACATCGTCAGTGGCGGCTGGCGCAGCACGCGGTGCTGGCTGGCGGGGCTCCCGCCCCGGCGGATCTGCGACCTGTCCCGCCAGCTTCTAAGCGATGTCGGTATTACGTGCGGGTCCCGACTTCGCAACACGCGGCGGGACAGGAGCCCCGCCGCGCTGAGCAGCGTGAAGTTCAGCCTACAGAGAGACCATGTCCGACAAACCGAACGTGATTGTGGTGATGTGCGATCAGATGCGGGCCTTCGCGGCCGGGTGTTACGGCAACGAGTTTTGCCAGACGCCGAACATCGATCGGCTGGCCCGTGAGGGCGTGCGGTTCGAGCATGCCGTCAGCAACAACCCCGTCTGCACACCGGCGCGAGGGACGTTCATCTCCGGCCAGTACAGCCGCACGTGGCAGGGCGACCTGGGCAACCCCATCGCCCCGTTCGGAGGCCTGTGCGCGCCGGAGCCCATCTGGCAGCGCGTGCACTGCAAAGACCCCACGCTGCCCGAGCAACTCAAAGCCGTCGGCTACGATACGGCCCTGATCGGCAAGTGGCACGTCCATCCGGCCCCGGACTTGCTGGGCTTTGACTACAAGGTCTACCCCCGCGTCAACCACCGCCACACCGATCAGATCTTCGTCGACCAACTCCCGCCCGGCGAGTGCGTGAAGGGCTTTTCGGTCGAGTACGAGGCCGACAAGGTCGCCGAGTACCTCGCCGGCCGAGGCGACGATCCGTTCTTCCTGTTCTACAGCATCTCCCCGCCGCACATGCCGGTGGCCGACATGCCGGAGAAGTATCTGACCATGTACGATCCGGCCGACGTGCCCCTGCGGCCGAACGTGTTCGTCGACGGCGAGATGTACTACGACAAGGACGTGTTCCTGATCTATCTGTGGGACTATCTGTACTACTGGTACCACCTGCCGGAAAAATCCGTCCTGCCGGAGGGCTTCGACCTCCGCTCGCTGACGGCCCTTTACTACGGGGCGACCACGTGGGTCGACGACATGATCGGCCGCCTGATGGGCGAACTCGCCAAGAACGGCCTGACCGACAACACCATCGTGGTGTTCACCTCCGACCACGGCGACAACCTCGGCAGCCATCACACCTGGAACAAGGGGCTGGTCATCGAAGAGTCGATCCGCATCCCGCTGATTTTCTGGGCGCCCAAGCTGTGGCAAGCGGGCGTCAACCATACCCAGGTAGCCGAGCTGCTCGACATCATGCCCACGCTGCTGGACGCCTGCGGGGCCGACACACCGGCAACCGTTCAGGGCGACAGCCTGGCGCCGATTCTCACCGGCCAGCGCAGCGAACTGGACGAGACGGATGCGATCCTTGAGACCTGCAGCGGCTATCTGGGCATTCGCACGCCCACGCACACCTACGGTATGACGATCAACGAGGCCGAGCGGTCGATCACGAATGATCGCTACTGCTTCTACGACATGCGCGACGATCCCTACCAGCAGAATAACCTCATCGCTGCGGGCGAGCAGGCCGACTTGGCCGAGTCACTCAAGCAGCGCGCTGTCGATTGGTTCGCTGACACGCCATGGCTGGAAGAGCAATGATATCAGCCGCCGCAGGGCGGCCGCCACGCCCAGTTGCCACTACGTTCGCACGTGGCCGCGGCCGGTGACGATCCATTTGTAGGTGGTCAGGTCCTCGGCGCCCATCGGCCCGCGGGCGTGGAGCTTGTCGGTGGAGATGCCGACTTCTGCGCCCAAGCCGTATTCGCCGCCGTCGGAGAATCGGGTCGAGGCGTTGACCATGACGCTGGAGGAATCCACGCGTGCGACGAACTCATCGGCAGCGGCCAGGTCGCCGGTGACGATGGCCTCGGTGTGGGCTGAGCTGAACGTGTTGATGTGTGTGACGGCATCGCTGAGCGAGTCGACAACCTTGACGGCCAGGATCAGATCGAGAAACTCCGTCCGCCAGTCGTCCTCACACGCGGCTTTCATTCCTTTAAACAGCTTGCGCGACCTCTGGCAGCCGCGAAGTTCCACCCCGGCGTCGGTGAGCTTGTGGCAGATGGTGGGCAGGAAGTCTTCGGCGACGGCCGCATCGACCAGCAGCGTTTCGGCGGCGTTGCAGACACCGGGGCGTTGACACTTGGCATTCATCACGATCGACTCGGCCATGTCCAGATCGGCGGCGGAGTGGATATAGACATGACAGTTGCCGGCATAGTGCTTGATGACGGGGATCGTGGCGGCCTCGACCACCGCGCGGATCAACCGCTCGCCGCCGCGGGGTATGATCAGGTCGATCAGCCCTTCCGCCCGCGCCATCGCGGTGACGATGTCGTGATCGGTGCGGTCGATCATGATTGCGGCGTCGGCCGGCAGGTCGGCGGCGGTCAGGGCCTCGCGGACCACGGTGGCGATGGCCTGGTTGGAGTGCATCGCCTCCTTGCCGCCGCGCAGGATGCAGGCGTTTCCGCTCTTGAGGCACAGCCCGGCGACGTCGGCGGTCACGTTCGGCCGCGATTCGAAGATGATGCCCACCACGCCGATGGGCACGCGGCGTTTCTCGACCCGTAGGCCGTTGGGGCGATTGGTCGCCGAGATCGTCTTGCCGACGGGGTCGTCCTGGGCGGCGATCTGCTCCAGCGCCGTCGCCATGCCCTCGATGCGCTTGTCGGTCAGCGTGAGGCGGTCGACCATCGCATCGGTCAGGGCGAACTCGTCTTTGCGGGCCAGGTCTTTTTCGTTGGCGGCCTGGAGGTCGGCGGCTGCGGAGCGAATCGCCGCAGCGGCGCTGCACAGGCCGTCGTTGCGCTGGGCGCCGCGGGTGAGCGCGAGCTCGGCGGCTGCGGCGCGAGCGGCAGTGGCAAGTTGTTTGACGTAGGTTTCGGCGTCCATGGGGTCACCCATTGGGCTGTCGGTTTGCTGAGACAGGCTACCACGATGCGAGGAGGGTTTCACGCCCCCAATCGACACCGGCCGGGTCGGGCGGTCAGGGCGCTGCCGGCGCGTCGGTGCGCTTGACGAGCTTGAACTTCACCGACAGCGGCTGGCCGACGAGGCGAAGGTGCAGGCCTTCGGGCAGGCGGATGCGGACGGTCCGGTCCAGCCAACTGTCGACGGGCTGCTTGTCGGCCTCGGTCAACTCGACGAAGGCGTGAACGTCCTCCGGGCGAAGCTGGTCGAGGTCCTTCTTGGCCCCGGCGATCGTGATATCCATCCGCCAGGCCAACGGGTCCTGCAACTGCAGTTCATATTCCCGCCAGGTTGTGTCGGTGGGCCACTCGACGGGGTGAAGCAGACGGACGATGACGGGGAAGGTTTTCGTGTCGGTCAACTGGCTGACGGTCAGGGTAACGCTGACGGTCTTGGGGTCAACCTGGACGGACTGGTCGGCGATGCCGGCGACCAGCGGGACAGATATCGTCACGGGCTGGCCGGCGGCGTACTTGCTTAGGTCCTGGCGGACGGTCTTGATGACCGGCTCGTCGCCGGCCTGGTCGATGCGCTCCCATACACTTTGGGCGGCGGTGACGGTCACCTTCGCCGGGTCGATCTGGACCTGGTCGGCAAGGGCGCCGGTGACATCCAGCGTGACGGGCAACTCGCGCGTCAAGAGTGCCTCGATACGGAAGGCGATTCTGTCCGGCGTGGTCTGCTGAACCGTCAGCCCGCGCTGGACGATGTCGCGGGCTTGGTTGAGCAACTCGGTGACGGGGATCTCGTGGCCGCCCAGGTCATGGCTGGCCAGATCGCACGGGATGGGGCCGGGGTTCTCCCACAGCCATCGGCCGAACTGATCGAGACTTCGTCGACTGCCGTTGGCGAGGAAGGTGATCGACAGCGGCTGGCCGTTAGGCTCTCGCACGACGACGCGTGCGGTCCGCCCGGCGACCAGGCGAATGGCGACGACGAACTCGCGAGATTCGCTGATCTCCATGTCGGCGTAGATCCAGATCAGGGCGGTGACGACGGTCACCCAAAAGATGCTCCGCGTCCGCGCCCACCACCACCATCCGGAGAAGCGTTTCACGTCGGAGATGTAGTCCGGTCCCTTGGCCATGTTGTCTTACGCGCTTTGGGGCTCGTGTTTGGCGCGGGGGCGACGCCTCGTGTTGGAAGCCAGCAAGTTCAGCAGCATCTCGCGCAGGTCGGACAGCTCCAACCCCAGGGTCAACTGCCCGTCGTAGGCCAGCGAGACGCGCCCGGTTTCTTCGCTGGCGACCAGGACGACCGCGTCGGATTCCTGCGCCAGCCCCAGGGCCGCCCGGTGCCGGCTGCCCAGCGATAGGTCGACGTCACCGCTTTCGGCCAGCGGGAACTGACAGCCTGCCGCCGCGACGCGCCCGTTGCTGATGACAACGCCCATGTCGTGCAGGGCGCTGCCGGGGTGGAAGATCGTGTTGAGCAGTCCTTCCGTGATCTCGGCATTGAGGGCCGTGCCCGACATCGTCAGCGCGCCGAGCCCGACCTTGCGCTCGATGGCGATGACGGCCCCGATCTTGTTACGCGAGAGATGCTCCAGGCTGGACACCAGAGCGTCCGCCAACCCCTCAGCCTTGCCGCGGGCGCTGCTAAACAGCGTGGTCTGCCCCAGACGGATCAACGCCCGGCGCAGTTCCGGTTGGAACGCCACCACCACAGCCACGAACGCGAACAGCAGGAACTTGCCGTAGAGGAACTCCACGCGCTCCCAGCCGACGCTGCCTTCGCCCGGCAGGGTCCGCGGGAGTAGACGGATGACGATGTAAACGGTCGCCAGCAGGAGGGCGAAGCCCTTCACCAGTCGAGCCCCGCGCGTGCCGCGCAAGAAACGCGTCACCAGCCACACCACCAGCCCGATCAGCATCAATTCGATGATCACGACAATCGGGCTGTAGGAGGTGGCGATGCGGTTGAGATATGTCGTTATGCCACGGGCCAGCTCGCTCATCGTTCCGTCACCTGCGCAGAACATCCCTGTTGACTACCTAGGTTCATCGTCCACATGGGCAATTCCCCTACAGCGCAATCGCCCTGTTTGAGCAAGAAAAGAGCCGATTTGGGCAAGAAAATGCCGCCCGGCTCGGGGAGGGGGAGGGGCTACATGCGTTCGACGGTCTCGATGCCCAGCAGGGCCAGGCCCCGCCGGATCGTCCGGGCCGTCAGGTCCGACAGCATCAGCCGGCTGGTGCGGGTGGGCTCGTCGGCTTTGAGGACCGGGCAGGTCTCGTAGAAGCTCATGAACGCCCCGGCCAGGTCGAACAGGTAGCTGCACAGGATGTTGGGCAGACAGTCGGCGGCGACGGCATCGAGCGTCTCGGAGAGCTGCAACAGCCGCACGGCCAGCACCCGCTCGGCCGGCTCGGTCAATGCGATTCGGCCGGTGACGTCGTCGCTGAGGCGGCCCTTGCGGAAGATGCTGCGGACGCGGGCATAGGCATACTGCATGTAGGGGGCCGTGTTGCCCTCCAGGGAGAGCATCTTGTCCCACGAAAAAACGTAGTCGCTCGTGCGGTTCTGAGAGAGGTCGGCGTACTTGACGGCGCCGATGCCGACCGCGCGGGCGATGTCATCCCGTTCGGTCTCTGGCAGGGAGGGGTTCTTCTCGGCCACCAGCTCGCCGGCGCGCTTGACAGCCTCATCCAGCAGGTCCATCAGCTTGATCGTCCCGCCCTCGCGCGTGCGGAAGCGTTTGCGGCCTTTGCCCAGCATCATCCCGAACGGCACGTACTCCAGCGAAACATTCTTCGGCGCAAACTCCGCCGCCCTCGCCACCGCAAACAGCTGCTGGAAGTGAAAATTCTGCTCACTACCGACCACATAGATCAGCCGATCCCCGCCCAGCGTGCCGATTCGATGGCGAATGGCCGCCAGGTCCGTCGTGGCGTAAAGATACCCGCCATCGGACTTCTGAACGATGAATGGCTGAATATCGTCATCCTTGTTCTTGAAGGCGTCCAAGAACACGCACTGCGCGCCCTCGGACTCTTTCAGAAGCCCTTTAGCGTCGAGGTCGGCCACCACCTTCGGCAGATCGTCATTGTAGAAGCTCTCGCCGCAGACATCATCAGGCGTGAGCGTGGCGCCGAGTCGATCGTAGACTTCCTGGCAATGCGACAGCGAGATGGCGAGGAATTGAAATCGTGTATGAAGGACAGCGTCATCGCCACTTTGAAGTCTCACGACGAAGTCGCGCGACTTATTCGCAAAGGCCTCGTCGGTGTCGAAGCGTTCCTTGGCTTTCCTGTAGAACTCTTCGAGATCGGGCAATTTCGCGACCGTGACCCGTTCGGCATCCTTTGATTCGCGCACTTCCGTCAGTTCATCGAGGTACGCGCAGAGCATTCCAAACTGGGTGCCCCAGTCGCCGACGTGGTTTTGGCGTTGGACGTCGTGGCCGAGGAACTCGAGCGTTCGGGCGAGGGCGTCGCCGATGATGGTGCTTCGCAGGTGGCCGACGTGCATTTCCTTGGCGAGGTTCGGGCTGGAATAGTCGATCACGACGCGCTGGGGTGGGGCGGCCTTGGCGATGGCCAGCCGCTCATCCTCCGCTGCGGTGGCGAGTTGCTGGGACAGCCAATCGCTCTTGAACGTGATGTTGATGAATCCCGGCCCGGCGATCTCGACGGTCTCGGCCAAGTCCGACAGGTCCAGATTCGCGATAACCTTTTCCGCCAGATCGCGCGGCTTGGTCTTGAGCTTCTTGGCGGCCGCCATCACGCCGTTGGCCTGATAGTCGCCAAACTCCACCTTCGCCGCCGGCGCCACCAATGCCGGCGACCCGGCCGGCGCGCCCGCGGCCGTCAGAGCCGCAGAGATTCTGGATTCAAGTTCGTGTTTGAGATTCATAGCCACAGAGCCACAGAGACACGGAGGTCGATTTCATTTCAAAAGACAACTCGTCGGATACCATTGACCAAGCGAGCTTCGTTGAAGTTTATCAACAGCCTCACCTTTACGCCAAAGGCTTTCAGCGTGCTGATGACCTGGGCCAGATGCACATTGTGGACCGCCTCGACATGCTTGAGTTCGACGACGACTCTTTCTTCGACTAGGAGATCAAGACGATGTTCTCCGCACACGACACCGTCGTATAAGACTTTCGTGGCTTTTTGTCTCTCAAATCGCAGGCCTTGCTTCGCCAGTTCGTGCGCAAGGGCATTCTCATAGACCGACTCCAGAAACCCCGGCCCCAGCGCTTTGTGAACAGCAATCGCACAGTCAATAATCCGTTCAGTAAGTTCCCGTTCAGGAAAGCATCGCGCCCCGGAAGTGGGCCCCAGAATTGTCGGGCTCTTTACCATTTCTATCCCAGCATTCAACGCCAAGGGAACGGAAAGAAAACAACCACTTCTTTCTCTGTGGCTCCGTGCCTCTGTGGCTATTCTATTCTGTTGTTCTGCCAGTCCACCCTTGGGCATTCGCCCCAGATGAGTTCGAGGTCGTAGTAGGCCCGGTGTTTGGCGTCGAAGAGATGGATGACGACGTCGACGAAGTCCAGCAGGACCCACTCGGCCGAATCCATGCCGGCAACGCGCCAGACTCGCTGGCCCGATTCCTTGCCGTGGAGGCAGATGTCGTCGGCGATGCTGCGGAGCTGGCGGTCCGACGTGCCGGTAGCGATCACGAAGAAGTCAGCCACCGGCGAGATGCCTCGCAGATCCAGCACGACAATGTCTTCGGCGTTGTCGTGGTCGGCGATTCGGGCAGCGGCGACAGCCAGGTCGCGCGGGGCGTCTTCGGCGGGGGTGCGGTGCTTCTTACTGTGCGCCACAGGTGATCGCTCCCTATTGTATGCCCAACAGCGCCCCGATGTGCGGAGCGAACTTGACGATCAGGCCGGCGAAGACGATGGAGACCATGCTCATCAGCTTGATCAGGATGTTGAGGCTGGGCCCGGCCGTATCCTTGAACGGGTCGCCGACCGTATCGCCGACGATGGCGGCCTTGTGCGCGTCGGAGCCCTTGCCTCCCATCTGGCCCGTCTCGATGAACTTCTTGGCGTTGTCCCACGCCCCGCCGGCGTTGGCCATGAAGATCGCCATCGCGAAGCCGCACATCAGCCCGCCGGCCAGCAGCCCCAGCACGCCCGCCACGCCGAGCGTCAGCCCGACGAGGATCGGCACGACCAGCGCCAGCAGCGACGGCACGATCATGGCCTTCTGCGCGCCGGTGGTGGAAATTTCCACGCAGCGAGCGTAGTCCGGCTTGCCCGTGCCGTCCATGATGCCCGCGATCTCGCGGAACTGGCGGCGGACCTCGTTGACCATGGCATAGGCGGCCCGGCCGACCGCCTTCATCGTCATCGCGCTGAACAGGAACACGAGCAGCACGCCCGCGAACATGCCGCACAGCACCTTGGGGTTCAACAACGTGGCGTCGTAATAGTCCATGAACTGATTGAGCGTCGCGATCTCGGCAGGCACGACCTCCACGCGAGCCGTCCGGGCGACCCGTTCGCCTGACGCATCGGAGGCCGTGTATATGATCGGCACGCCGCGAACGTTGTCGTCGTCGGCGGGGTCGAACGTGCCGAAGGTGATCTTGCTGCCGGCGGCCAGGTCCTTCGGCCAGTTGGACAAGACCAGGTATGCGGTCACCTTCCCGTCGGCGCCGACACCGGCGAGCTTGCCGGGGGAGGGACAGAAGCCTTGGTGCTCGAACGCGCCCTGCTCGTAGTGTGAAACGATCGCCTCCTCGCTCTCGCGGATGAGGCCCATGCGGACCTCTTGCACGTAGACGGCCAGCAGCGCCAGGGCCGTCAGGGCGGCCGAGCCGACGGCGAACCCCTTGCCTATGGCGGCCGTGGTGTTGCCCAGCGAGTCCAACGCGTCTGTGCGTCGGCGGACCTCGGGGCCCTGGTGCGTCATTTCGGCGTTGCCGCCGGCGTTGTCGGCAATCGGCCCGTAGGCGTCGGTCGCCAGCGTGATGCCCAGCGTCGCCAGCATGCCCACCGCGGCGATGCCCACGCCGTACAAGCCGAGCTGAACGTTCCCGAATCCGCCGGCGAAGGCGTAGGCAGCCATGATGGCCACGATGATCGTCAGCAGGGCGGCCCAGGTGCTCTTCATGCCCTCGGCGATGCCGGAGATGATGACCGTAGCCGGCCCCGTCTCGGCGGATTTGGCGACGGCCTGGGTCGGGCCGAAGTCGTAGCTGGTGTGGTACTCGCTCACCTTGCCGATGATCACGCCGGCCGCCAGGCCGGATGCGATTGAGCCCCACACGCCCAGCCAACTGACGCCCGGCACCCCGCCAAGCAGCAGGTAGCACATTCCGGCGGCCGCCGCGAGGGTCAACACGCTCGCGCCGTGGACGCCCAGGTTCAGCGCGCCCATCAGTTGCTTCATCGAGGCGCCTTCTTTCGTGCGGACCATGTAGACGCCCAGGATACTGAGCATGATGCCGATGCCGGCCAGGACCATCGGTGCAGCCAGCAGGCGCAGTTGATGTCCCACGGTCGCCCCCGGCAGCGTCACCGCAGCGGCCACGCCGAGCGCGAGCGTGGCGAGAATCGAGGCGTAGTAGCTCTCGTACAGGTCGGCGCCCATGCCGGCGACGTCGCCGACGTTGTCGCCGACGTTATCGGCGATGGTGGCCGGGTTGCGGGGGTCGTCTTCGGGAATGCCCGCTTCGATCTTGCCGACCAGGTCCGCCCCGACGTCGGCGGCCTTGGTGAATATTCCGCCGCCCACACGGGCGAACAGCGCCTGGCTGGATGCCCCCATGCCGAACGTCACCATGACCACCGTTATTTCGACCAGGCTCATGTGATAGCCGAACACCGGGGCCAGTTTGGTGAGGATCAGGAACCACATGCTTACGTCCAATAGCCCAAAGCCGACGACGACCAGTCCCATGACGGCTCCGGCGCGGAAGGCGACGGTCAGGCCGCGGTTGAGGCTCTCCTTGGCGCCCTGGGCGGTGCGGTTAGACGCGAGCGTAGCCGTCTTCATGCCCAAAAAGCCACACAGGCCACTGAAGAACCCGGCGGTCAGGAAGGCGACCCAGACAATCCGGTGCTGCACGCCGATCTGGCCCATCACGAACAGCAGGGCCGAGACGATAATGAAGAAAATCAGGACGACCTTATATTGCCGCCGCAGATAGGCGTACGCCCCTTCGCGCACGTGGGCGGCGATGGTCTTCATGTTCTCATCGCCTTCGTTGGCGCGTTTGACCTGGCGATAGAAAACCCGCGCGAACACCAACGCCAGCACCGAGCCGATCGGCGCCAACCACCACAGCAGTATCGGGTTGGCTTTCGAGAAGTCGAACAGGTCCGTCCCGTCGGCCGCCGAGGGGGTCGCAACGGCGGCGGCTTCCGGCGGGGCGACAAAGGCGCTGTCGGCGATGGCGATCTGCGGGGCCGATACCAGCAGCAGGGCCGCTACGATCAACGCCCCCGCCCAGAGCGGGTGGGTGAAGGTCCGTCGTGGCAGATTCATGAGCAGCAACTCCTTGACCTTCGCGCGGCTTCATTGCGCCGCGAAGTGAACGGGCCGGTGGTCGGCCGGCCGGCATGAAGAACAGGCGACCGAACGGTCGCCTGTGACGTTCGCAGCTGCGATACGGCTCTCGACAGTCGGTCGTCCCTGACAGATCTCATCGCATGGGTGTGGGCGTCGCCCTTGGTGTGGAGGCCGGTTACGACCGCGCGAGCCTCGCCATTCGGCTGACGGTTTGGCGCTGTCGTCGTCGTCGACGCTCCGAGGGCTTCTCGTAGTAGCTGTTACGCTTGATGTCCTTGGTCAAACCCTCTTTCTCACAGAGCTTCTTGAAACGGCGAAGCATCTGATGAACGGATTCGTTGCTGCGTGCCTTGATCTTAATCATGCGGCAGTCACGGTCCTTTCTGCGATAACCGTAAGCTATGGGCGACAAAGCCCAATAGTACTACCCGAACTGAGCTATGATACGCCTCGGACGCGTCGATTCAAGCGTTTTTTCCTCAGATGGGGGCTCGGACGGAAGCCGGGACGGCGAGGCTTATAATACCTTGTAATCTGGATGGTTATATTGGCCGTTCTCACGGCGGCCGCTGCCGGCCGCGGCGGATCTGGTCATGGCCTGATCAATGCAGTATTATGCCGGCCTTTACGGCCCTCCGCAGCGACGGCTGTCAGACCGGCCTGCTTCGCGGCCCAATGCGGGACGGCCCGGGAACCGAGCATGGATCTACAACCGCTGACGGGCGAGTTTGCCGGGATCGCCACCGCGGCGCTGTGGGCGGCGACATCGCTGTGTTTCACCGCCGCCGGCAAGCGCGTCGGCTCGCTGCCGACCAACGTTATCCGCCTGGCGATCGGCGTGGCGATGCTGTCGGTGTTTGGGTGGGTGGTCCGCGGACAGTTGATCCCCGCCGATGCGACCGCGCACGCGTGGCTGTGGCTGAGCATCTCGGGCGTGCTGGGGATGGTGATCTGCGACCTGTGCCTGTTCGAGTCGTTCCTGTGGATCGGCCCGCGCATGGGCATGCTGATGCTGACGCTCGCGCCGCCGGTGGCGACGCTGACGGCGTGGGGCATCCTGGGCGAACAGCCCGCCACGCAGCATTGGCTGGGGATGGCGATGGTGCTGGGTGGCGTGGCGTGGGTGGTGCTCGAGCGGCGCGTGGACGCCGACGGGCGGGTGCATCGCCATCCGGTGGCGGGCGTGTTGCTGGGGGTGTTGGCGGCGGCCAGCCAAGGCGTGGGGATGGCGCTCAGCCGTCATGGCATGTGGGTGGTCACCAACGGCGTGAGGGTGGATCAGTGCGAGCCCTTCGCCGCCGCGCAGATCCGCGAGCTGGCGGGGCTGGTGGTGATGGTTGTGTTCTTCTTCCTCATTCGCGCCTGGCCGCGGACCGTGCGGGCCCTGCGCGACCGCGGGGCGATGGGGTTCCTGTCGCTGGGGGCGTTTCTCGGGCCGTTTCTGGGCGTGGCGATGTCGATGGTCGCGCTGAAGCACGCGCCGGTGGGCGTCGCATCGACGCTGATTGCCATGTCGCCGATCTTTGTCCTGCCGATGGTGGTGGTTTTCCATCGTGAGAAGCTCTCCCTGCGGGCGGTGGCCGGGGCGCTGCTGGCCGTGGCGGGCGTGGCGACGTTGAAAATCAATTTCGGAGGGTGACGCGTGCGTTTCTCCGGGCCGGCCGGTAGAGTGATCACGCCCAACGGGCCCCGGCAACCATGACCGACAACACATCAACGTGCGATATCGAGATTCGCGTTCGCTACGCCGAAGTCGACCAGATGGGCGTGGTCCACCATAGCCGCTACTGGGAGTACCTCGAGATGGGGCGGACTGAGCTGCTTCGGCGGGTGGGCGTGGCGTATCGCGATGTGGAGCAGGCCGGGGTGCTGCTGGTGCTCGCCAAATGCTCGGCGAAGTTTCACGCACCGGCCCGATATGACGATCTGCTGACACTGACGACAATGCTGACGAAACTCGGCACAGCCCGTATCGATCACAGCTACCAGCTCAAACGCACCAGCGACGGCGCAATACTTGTGACGGCAGAGACCACGCTGGCCTCGGTCGACGCAAGCGGATCAATCCAGCCGATCCCCGACCTTCTCCGCCAAGCGATCGAACAGCGGGGCTGACGATCCGTTCGGTAGGGAACCGGGGGTCGGGAATCGGGAACCGGGAGCAACAAAAACAATCCCCTAATCCCACCAATCTTCTAATCCCGCTCTATAGGCTTCGCTTTGCGATTCGCCCACCCCATTGGGCTACTTCAACTTCAGTTGCAGGCCCGTTTTCTTCCATTTGTTCAGCAGGGCGCGCATGTCCTTCAGCAAGAGCGTCAGTTGCTCGGTCGTGTCCAGCAGCTGGCGATGCAGACGGTCGTCGACGATGAGTTTGCCCATCGTGCCCTGGCCTTCGTTGACCTTGACGATGACCTGCTGGGCGCCGACCAGCAGCTTAGCCATCTCGTCGGCGGTTTCGTAGAGCTTCCCGGCCAGCTCGTCGATGTTGCCGGCGCCGCTCTTGATCCTGCCCATCAGGCTGTCGGGATTGGTGGCGTCGGTTTCGGGCACGAGGTTGGCCGTAATCTGCGCGACGTTGCCGGCCGCCGTTGACATCCCGTCGGCTGTGGTGTGGACCTTGGCAATAAGAGATTCGGCGTTGGTTAGATCGAATTCGGTTTCGATCGTCCTGCGCAGCGTGCTTGCAGCCGAGGCGATGTCCTGCATGGCGGCGTCCAGGCCTCCGCCGATGTGGACGGGATGATCCCAATCGGCCAGCGGCGCGTCCTTGCTTCCGGGGGTGACGGCCAGGCTGGCCGAGCCGACCAGGCCCGCCGAGACGTAGGTGGCGCTATCGGCGTGAATGGTGACGCCCTTCCGGGTGATCTGGGCGATGTAGTAGGCCCGGCCCTGGTTGAGGTCCAGGTGCACGCGGATGATTCGGCCGACGTCGATCCCGCCGGCCTTGATGGAGCTGCCGGCCTGGAGGCCCGGGTTCTCGTCTTCTCGGACGTAGAAGATCGCCTCCTGGTAGCTGGGCCGAAACAGCTCGGCCGCGCCGATCCACAGCACGATGGCCAGCACAAGGCCCAGGGATGCGGCGACAAAGATCCCGGCGGTCAGTTCGCTACGATGTTTTCGTGGCATGGGGATGCTCTCCGGACGGGTGCGGCCTCAGGAATGGCCGGCCGCCGCGTCGAGGATGTCTTCTTCGTATCCATCGCTCCGCCGCCGGCGGGTGATCGGACCGTCCGGATCGCCGCGGAGGAACTGTCGAATCAGATCGCTGGTTTCATCGCCGGTTACAGCACCGTTGCGGAGGGCCTCGAACTCGCTGCGCGGGCCGATCTTGAGGATTCGGCCCTTGTCGAGCATGGCCATGCGGTCGGCGATACGAAAGGCCGAGTCCATCTCGTGCGTCACGACCACACTGGTGACGCCGAGCTTCTTGGAAAGGTCCATCATCAACTGGTCGATTTCGGCGCTGGTGACCGGGTCCAGTCCAGCCGACGGCTCGTCGTAGAACAGGACGCAAGCGTCCATCGCCAGCGCGCGGGCGAGCCCGGCGCGTTTCTTCATGCCGCCGGAGATTTCAGCCGGCATAAGGTGGGCGGCCTCACGCAGGCCCACCAGTTCGAGCTTGATGCGGACCATGATATCGATGGTGCCTTCGTCCAGGTCCGTGTGTTCCTGCAGCGGCAGGGCCACGTTCTCGCCGACCGTCATCGAGTTGAACAGCGCCCCGGACTGGAACAGGATGCCGAACCGGAGGCGGGTGGAGTCCATGTCCTCCTCTTCCAGCGTATTCAGGTCCTGGCCGAACAGTTCCACGCGCCCTTCGTCCGGCAGCAGCGACCCGATAATGTGCCGCAGCAGCGTGCTTTTGCCGCACCCGCTGGGCCCCATGATGACCATCGTTTCCCCGGGCCGGACTTCGAGGTTCACCCCGTCCAGCACCGTCAGCCCTCCGAATCGCTTCACAAGATCCACGATCCGAACCGGAGGCGGCTTGCTCGGGTTGTTCTGGGTTTCCGTCATCGTCGTGCCGGCCCGCACTACCACCCCCACACGTAGAAGATTACAGTAAACATACACGCCGCCGCCACGATGGCCACGATCGAGTATACCACCGTCATCGTCGTCGCTCGGCCCACGCCCTCGGCGCCGCCGTGGACCTTCAGGCCCTCGTAGCAGGCGATCAGACTCACCAGCACACCGAACACCGCCGCCT
>LAZR01000406.1_pt1 | contig 37319 bp, 31 predicted proteins | sample 329461 | NCBI WGS metagenome assembly LAZR01 (sample SAMN03002196, study PRJNA259156) | marine sediment metagenome | biome: sea floor; feature: Hydrothermal impacted sediments; material: marine sediment; isolation source: Loki non-amplified sample from Loki's castle hydrothermal vent sediment ...
TCCTCACCTTCGTTAGCATCAGCCATTGGCGAAATTATACCGTTTGTGCCAAAGCTATATGGCGTTAAGCCATCTGATGCAGATAATGAATTAGCTAGCTGGTCGCGTTGTACATCACTTAACTGTACGCCGCTTCCTGTCGGATCGTTTACTAAATCTGCACCGGTTACTTCACCCGCACTTAAACCGTTTGCAGTTTCTGCGTTGTAAATACGAATAGGGTGACCAATAGAATCAACCGCTATTTCATCTTTTATATATGCTGCAGAAAGCATGATGTTTTGTCTGTCGTTAAGCACGTATTTAAGCGAGGTATAAATTTCGTCGCGATCTTCTTTTAAATCGCGAAAGCCGTCACTTGACGCTGTTTTAGCCATTACACGATAAGCTAAATCATCTGTTACAGCGTTAGTGCTATCAAACGATAATGAATAGCTATCCCACTGGCCAAGCTCAGCCGCTATTTTGTGTTTTTCTTCAAACTCTGGCTTTTTCTCAATTAGGTTAATTACGCCACCCGCACTACCAATGCCATATAAACCCGTTGCTGGGCCTTTTAAAACCTCAACAGATTCAACATTTGTAAGTGAACGAGTCGGGTTAAATGTATTACCTAGGCCTGCACCACCATACATACCATCGTAGGTGTAGTTTGCATCTAAACCACGAATTACTAAGTTATCACCAATACCGTAGTTATTACCTGCTTGTGTTAAACCACTTACGTTTCTAACTAAATCTTGCAGGCTATCTACACCTTGAGATTCAATAAGTTCACGGTCAATAATAACAACCGGTGCAGGTGTTTCCATTAAAGACATGTCTGATTTAGTAGCAAGACCAGAGCTCATCACCACGCGGTTTTGTTTTTCGTATACGCTGATGCGTTCAATATCAGAGTCAGCTGTAGTATTTTGGGCAAATGCCATATTTGCATTTAAACAAGCAAGAGTAATAAGAGAGTACTTAAACGGTTTCATAGAGTGATAACTATTCGCGTTATTGAATTTGCGCGAATGATAATGGTTATTGTTTTTAAAGTGAATAAAAAGTTCACTTTTTTTGATTAAATAGAACTGTTTGGATGATTAATAATCAACGATGAAGTTTTATAATGTTATATAGTTCCTTTTATGTGAATTAAGGGCTAGTAAGACTAAGTAATCTTAGCCTTACTAAACAAGAGAATTTTAATTCTCAAAGGTCAACACGCCTTAACGTTTACAATTAATCTTTATAAACAACACCGGCTTTCATTACAAAAGGTACTGCCTCTAAGGTTTTAATACTTTTAAGAGGGTTTGCTTTTACCGCAATTATATCAGCTGCAAATCCGGTTTTAATTTGTCCTAACTGAGTATCCATTTTTAATAACTTAGCGCTATTAATAGTTGATGCTTGAATGGCTTGTAGTTCTGTCATGCCAAATTCAACCATGCGGCTAAACTGTTTTGCATTGTCGCCATGCGGGTAAATTGCTGCATCGGTACCGAACACCATTTTAACGCCTGCTTTTACAGCACGGCTAAAGCTATCACGTTGCCTTTTAGACACTTGGCGCTCTTTATTTAAGTTTTCTTCGTCTACACCGTTTTGCTCACCATAAGTTAGCGTGTATTCGGTATTATAAATATCCATAGAAAGCCAAGTACCATGCTCTTTGGCAAGTGCTATCGCTTCGTCATCTAAAAAGCTGGCGTGCTCTACGCTATCAACACCTGCTTTAATAGCTGTTTTAATCCCGCTTGTACCGTGTGCATGAGCTGCAACTGGTAAATCTCGCATATGGGCTTCATCAACAATGGCTTTCATTTCTTCAAAAGAATACTGCTGTGCACCTACTTTAGTCCCTTTTGAAAATACGCCACCTGTGGCGCAAAACTTAATAGCGTTTGCCCCGTATTTAATATTTTCGCGTACTTTTATACGGGCAGCCCACGGACCGTCGGCAACACCGCTTGAAGTGTATTTAAGCTCTGGAGGTAGTCGGTTGTTATCACAGTGCCCACCAGTAATTCCTAGTGATGGCCCCGCAGCCCAAATACGAGGGCCAACTATGTCACCCGCATTTATACCGTCACGTACCGCTATAACGCTGTAACCTTCAGCGCCAACATTACGTACTGTTGTAAATCCGGCTTCTAAGGTTTTTTTAGCAAAATAAGCGGCTTTAATCGCCATACGCGGTACTGACTGGCCTAAACGTTCGCTGCGTGGAACCGTAGGATCGCTTGTTAAATGCACATGCATATCCATTAAACCTGGCATAAGGGTTAAATCAGGTAGTTGAATATGTTTATCACCTTTAACCAGCGTTGGTTTTTTATTTTGTTCAATATTAGTGATCACGCCATCATCAATAGTAATCAAGGGCGATTTAATGAGTTTGCCATCTTCAACATCAACCATGGCTTTAGCCGATAGGTATGTTACGGCATGGGTATTAAAAGCGGTTAAGCAAAGTAAGGCAATAGAGGTGCTGAGTAGTTGTTTTTTCATTTTATTTTTCTTTTAAGTCATATTTGAATTAATAGAAATGTAACAAGCTCAGATAAAAGTGCAAATTTAATACGATGAACGCAATCTATCGTAATTACTTTATTAAGCACGGTTTAATGCGCATAATCAAAAAACGATATTAAAAAGGATTATCATGAAATCAATTAAATTAGCATTAGTTGCCAGTGGCGTTATGTTTGCTTTAAGTGGCTGTATGAATACTGGGCTTAGTACAAGCACTAATACCAGTACGCAGCTAAACACAGTTAACGCATCGGCAGGTATTGTTTCAGAGCTTTCGGCAGAGCAACAACTCGATGTACTTGTTGCACAGTATTACGATGAATCGCTCACATACAGCCCCATTAGCGCAACGTATAATGGTCGTAACGAGTTCAACGATCAATTTACGCCTGAGATTTCAAAAGAAAATAGAGCTAAAAAAGCGGCTTTTTATAAAAAATATCAACAGCGCTTAAACTTTATAGATAAAGCACAGTTAACAGGGCAATCGCTTTTAAGTTTTGAAATATTAGAGCGCGACCTTGCACTTAAATTAGAAGGCATGCAGTTTCCTGATTATTTACTACCAATTAACCAAATGGCAGGTGCGCATAACACCTTTGCAGGTTTTGGTTCAGGTCAAAGTGCTCAGCCGTTTAATACAGTTGAAGATTACACGGCTTTTATCTCGCGCAGCGAAGGTTTTGTAAAGTGGCTTGCCAGTGTAGAGCGCTCAATGGCGCAAGGCATTAAACTAGGTATTACGTTACCAAAACCACTTGCTGAAAAACTGCAGCCACAATTTGCGGCTCATGTAGTTAAAAATGCTGAAGACTCACTGTTTTGGGGACCAATTAAAAAATTACCAGAATCGTTTAGTGCACAGCAAAAGCAAAAAATTACAGCGCAGTATCGTCAATTGATTACGCAGCACTTAGTACCGGCTTATAAAAGCATGAGTGACTTTTTAGCTAATCAGTATATTCCTAATAGTCGAGAAAGCGTTGGTTATAGTGACTTACCAAACGGTAAAGCATGGTATGAATACCAAATTAAGAAAAACACAACGCTTAGCTTATCTGCAGATGAAATTCACGACATTGGATTAAGTGAAGTGTCGCGTATTTTAAGCGAAATGAAAAAAGTAAAAGAAACCGTAGGATTTAAAGGTGAGTTATCTGAATTTTTTGACCATTTACGTGATTCAGATGAATTTTATTACGACACGCCCGAGGAGTTAATTGCGGCATATGAAAACGTTAAGAAAAAAATAGACGCACGTTTGCCTCTGCTTTTTAACATTGCACCCAAAGCACCTTACGTCGTAAAAGCAGTTGAAGCATACCGAGCGCAGTCGGCAGCAGGTGCATCATACGCATCTCCGGCACCTGATGGTTCTCGCCCTGGTATTTTTTATATCAATGCTTATAACTTAAAAGCGCAGCCTAAATTTTTACTTGAAACTTTATCGATTCATGAAGCAGCCCCAGGGCATCACTTTCAAATAGCACTTCAACAAGAAATAGAAGGCTTACCTGACTTTCGTAAATTTGGTGGTTACACTGTGTTTGCAGAAGGTTGGGCGCTTTACGCAGAAAGCTTAGGCAAAGAGCTAGGCTTATTTACCGACCCTTATATGTGGTACGGGCGTTTATCAGACGAGCAATTACGCGCAATGCGTTTAGTGCTTGATACTGGTTTTCATGCAAAAGGGTGGACGCGTCAACAAGGTATAGACTACATGCTTGCTAACTCATCTATGGCAAAGAGCGATGTAATTGCAGAGGTTGAGCGCTATATTGCATGGCCAGGACAAGCGCTTTCTTACAAGTTAGGCCAATTTAAAATTCAAGAATTACGTGATTTTTCTAAAAAAGAACTCGGTAATAAATTTGATATTAAAGCATTCCATACGCAAATATTAATTGATGGCGCATTGCCAATGCCAATTTTAGAGGAAAAAATTAAGCGTTGGGTTAAATCTCAAAGCTAATTTGTAGCGTAAAGCCAGTACTTTGAAAGGGTATTGGCTTTGCGCCATTTACAGCAATACGGTAGAATGCGCGCTCTTTAGGGGGCACGAGTAAACTATGTTTGATCAACAATTAGCAAATACACAATTTTGGCTTAAAAAAAGCTTAAGCGACATGAGTCAAAACGAATGGGAAGCCATTTGTGATGGATGCGGAAAATGTTGTTTAAATACGTTTATTGATAGCGAAGATGAAGACGAATTTACAGCTACCGATCAGTTACGTGAAGGTGAACAATTAATATTTACTAATATTGTATGCCAGTATCTTGATAACAACACCTGTGGTTGTAGCGAGTACGAAAACCGCCAAACGCTTGTTCCTTCTTGTGTAAAACTCACAAAAGAAAACCTTAAAGACATCTTTTTTATGCCACAAAGCTGCAGTTACCGTCGTTTACATGAAGGTCGTGGTTTGGCTTCTTGGCACCCATTATTAAATAGTGGCGATAAAACAAAGATGCATGAGCTAGGTATTTCTGTAAAAGACAAAACAGTAAAAGATTGTGATGTAAAGCTTGATGATTTTGATTTATACATTGCAGAGTGGCCAACAAAGGACGCTGATTAATGAATAAGTTAAAAGCGAGTATTGGTTTAATTAATCCTAAAAGCCCGACAAATGTTGGCGGTGTATTGCGTGCAGCAGGCTGTTATGACGCCAAACAAGTGTTTTTTACCGGTAATCGTTACTTAAACGCCAAAAAATTTCATACCGATACTAAGAACGCACTTGAGCGTATCCCTTTAACCGAAACTGATAGTTTAGAAGCGGTAAAACCAGAGGGTGCTACCGTTGTTGTCATTGAGCTTATTGAAGGGGCAACGCCACTTCCTGAGTTTAAGCATCCTGAAAATGCATTTTATGTATTTGGCCCCGAAGATGGCTCTGTACCAAAAGACGTTTTAAAGTGGTGTGATGAAGTGGTATATATTCCAACTATTGGCTGCATGAACTTAGCGGCTACCTGTAATGTTGTTTTGTACGATCGCTTAGCTAAATTAGGCGGCGTTGAGAGCAGCGATACAACAATTATAAGCTCACGTGATACGAATAATAAAATGAAATGGGAAAAAGCATCTAATTAAGATTTATTAGTGCAAAACGTTTAGTTGTAACTAAACTTAAAAACATGATTAATCACAAATAGATTCTAAAATGCGCTGGTTTTATTTTATATTATTACTGACAAGTAGTAATTGTTTTGCTGAAACATCAGTTGAGTATTATCAAAATGGTACTCAACATGTTTTAACTGGACATTACCACAAATCAGGAGTGCTCTATGAAGCGAAAAATCCCAAACAAACACTCCATTTAGCCACACTCGATTGGCCTCCTTATATTGGTAATAATTTATGTAATAAAGGCTGGGTTTATCAATTTTCAATAGCTCTACTAAATAGTAAGGGCTACAGCGTATATATAGAATTTTTGCCTTGGGCAAGAGCTGTACGAAATGTAGAGCTAGGCAAAGCTGATATATTAATGCCTGAATATTTTATAGAAGATACAGCCCCCTCCGATTATGTTAATGGTAAAACACGTCGAGAATTACTCGGTTTATCAAATTCGTTTAAAGGTGGCGAAATTGCATTTTTAAAAAGGAAAGGCGATTCAGACCGTTTCACTGGAAACTTAAAATCGCTTAAAGGGCAAAAGATTGGTGTTGTTCGAGGGTATCAAAATACGCCTGAGTTTGATGCTATGATGGACAATGCTGAGTTTGAAGTTATTACCTCTGTTGATGATTTACAACTTGTTCAGCTTCTGGTTGCTAAACGTGTTGATTTGATTATAGGCGACCCTCAAGCTCTTAAATTTTCAGTGACTTACTCTTCTTTAACTAAACTGGAAAAACAATCTTTGCTTTCTTCCATTGAGCAAGAAAGCATTTCTTTGCAATACAACCCTTTATATTTTGCTATTAGTAAGCTTACACCTAAATGGCTTTTAGTCTTAGATGACATAAACGAAGGGCTTTATCAGTTCCATAATAGTGGTGAGATAGACCGTATTATCAATACGACCAATGCCCAATGCAAACCATGAAATTGGAACGTTCCTTTGTTGCACTGACTAATTTATATATAAACATGTAGAATCGTTTTCAACTTGTTAATGGAGTGAAAACGACGTGAGTGAAATAAATACAAATCAATCATTCGCGGTCAACGAACAGCCAAATAAAAATTACCTGTTTCCACTGACTGCAATGACGACCCTATTTTTTTTATGGGGTTTTATTACTGTTTTAAACGATGTACTAATACCACGATTAAAAGGTGTATTTGATTTAAGCTTTTTTGAAGCGATGCTAGTACAGTTTTGCTTTTTTGGTGCTTATTTTATTGTTTCTATCCCTGCGGGTATTTTAGTTAAGCAGTTTGGTTACAAAAAAGGGATTTTAACCGGTTTAATTGTGGCTTCAATTGGCTGTATGTTGTTTTACCCTGCTGTTGTAGTACATGAGTATTGGCTATTTTTAGGCGCTTTATTTGTACTTGCCGCTGGTGTAACGGTACTTCAGGTTTCTGCTAACCCTTATGTTGCTGCTCTTGGGCCTGAAAAAACAGCTTCTTCTCGTTTAAATTTGGCACAAGCACTTAATGCGCTTGGTACTACTGTTGGGCCTTATGTAGGTGGTTTATTATTTTTTGGTACAGCAGGTAGTCTAGCCGCTTCTGCAGCAACTGCTGAGTCTGTAAAAGTTCCTTACTTAATGCTTGCTGGCGCCTTATTGCTTATCGCTATTATATTTGCCTTTATAAAGCTTCCAGAAATTGAAGCCCATAAAGAAGAAAATAACGCTGCAGTAGAATCTCGTTCATTAACTCAAGCACCGCACTTAACTATGGGTGTACTTGCTATATTTTGTTATGTAGGCGGGGAAGTTGCCATCGGCAGCTTTTTAGTAAATTACTTTGGTGAGGCACACATAGCAGGGCTTGAAGAGCATACCGCGGCCGCACTTATTAGTTATTATTGGGGCGGGGCAATGGTAGGGCGTTTTATTGGCTCTGTTTTATTACAAAAAATAGCGCCTTCTAAGGCTATCGCATTTAATGCATTTAGTATTATTGCGCTATTATTGATCACAATTTTTACTCAAGGTGACGTCGCTTTATATTCAGTATTGGCAATCGGTTTATTTAACTCAATTATGTTCCCGACTATATTTTCAGTTGCAATCGAGCGACTAGGATCATTGACTAGTAAGGGTTCTGGCTGGTTATGTTTAGCAATTGTTGGCGGTGCGCTTGTACCATTACTGCAAGGGTTTATAGCTGACACAGTTAATATACAACAAAGCTTTTTTGTACCGTTGGTGTGTTATGTATTTATAGCATGGTACGGATTAAATGTTGTTCGCTTAGCAAATAAGTGGAAATAACAGACTATACAAGAGTGACTGAATACGTATTCAGTCACTTATAAAGCTATATTTAATAGGAACGTTCCACAAGTAATTAATGCGAGTCATAATTTATCTCAATATTAGTCAGTTACACCCTACAGCCTTTTATTTTTTAATCCTTTATCCTTATTTTTATCTAATAACCTAGTCGCAAGCCTTATTTATTAGGACATTTTGCTAAATTTTTGCTAAAACTGTATTGATAATAAAGATAAATAATAAAAAGGATGTATATGCTTAACTCGTTGAAATTTACTTCCAAAGTGACTATTGCGGCCTCTTTAATTTTGGTTTTGGTGCTAGGGTTATTTACTTTTAATAACTACATTGCAATGCGCAAGCAAACAGAGCAGCAGTTAAGCCTAGTACTACAACAAAATTCCGAATCTGTTTCACAAAATATAGCGAGTTGGTTAAATGCAAAGTTGGCGATTGTTATATCAATTGCTAAAACCCACAAAGCCAATGATTCTAAAGCACTCACCCTTTCACAATTAAATACTGCAGAACTTGCCGGAAGCTTTAAAAATACCTATATCGGTAAATCCAGCGGCACGTTTATATTAAACGATCAATCTGTCGTTTTACCTGCTGATTTTGATGCGACCTCTCGGCCTTGGTACAAATTAGTCGAAAACAAATCAAATACCGCTTTTACAACTCCCTATATTGATGTAACAACTAACGAGCTTACAATCTCAGCGGTAGTACCCATTTTACAAAATGGGCAGTTTAGCGGCGTTGCAGGTGCCGATATTGATATGCAAACTGTAACTAAAATTATCAACGATATTGACTTTTTAGGTCTTGGTTATGGTTTTTTACTCGATAACAAAGGTCAAGTGTTAAGCCATCCTAATGCTAAGTTAAACTTAAAAAATACATCAGATATTTTTGGTACTAATACGCCTTTGCAAAGTGAGTTTACCCAATACGAAATAAACGGAGAGTCTAAACTTATCTCGTTTACAAAAATTAGTGGCATTGAAAATGTAGATTGGTACCTAGGTGTTGTTATAGATAAAGATAAAGCGTATGTCAGCGTTTCTAACTTTGGCCAAACTGCGGCTGTTTTTATGGTGATAGGGATCATTGCTATCATTATTATGATGCAGCTTTTATTACGCTATTTAATGCAGCCTATGAACCGTTTAAATGATGCCATTAAAGATATAGCACAAGGCGAAGGCGATTTAACAAGGCGTCTAACCGTTGAGAATGATGATGAGTTTGGCGACTTAAGTCATTCATTTAATATTTTCATCGAAAAAATTCAGCATTCAATAGAGCAAGTAAAAGACTCCACTGAGCAATTAGATACAGCTATTGAGAGCTTGGTATCACAAACACATTCATCACTGTCTATGTATGATGATCAAAGTAAACGAACCGATAGTGTTGCAGCGGCTATTAATCAGTTTTCAGCTACATCAATGGATATTTCAAGTAATGCAGAGAGTGCTTCGCAGCTTGCTAAAAATGCAGATGAGCACTCAACACAAAACCAAGAAGCATTAAGCCACAGTGTTGCAACCATCCACCAGCTTTCAGCTAATATGGAGAAAGCTCAGCAAACTATAAACAGTTTAAATACACACACAGCCAGTATTGGGCAAGTGCTTGAAGTTATTAAAGGTGTAAGCGAGCAAACTAATCTATTGGCACTCAATGCAGCAATAGAAGCCGCTAGAGCAGGAGAGGCAGGACGCGGTTTTGCCGTTGTAGCAGATGAAGTACGCCAATTAGCACACCGCACTCAACAATCAACGCAAGAAATTGAAGACACGGTGAGCCAGTTACAAAAAGGCTCAAACCTTGCTGTAGAGCTTATGAAAACAAGCCTTCAAGACAGTGAAAAAAGCGTACAACAAGCAGATGCCGTCGGCAATTTAATGAGTCATGTTATTCAAGCTATTAAGCAAATTAACGATGCAAATCATTCTGTGGCCAGTGCAACAGATGAGCAAAACCAAGTTGTTAAGTTATTAGATACTGATATTCAAACAATTAGTGCGCTTTCTATACAAGGCAAGGCTAACTTAAATGACACGCTTAACGAATGTACCAAACTAAAACAGCAGTTTAGTGCCTTAGAAAATATGGTTCAAAAGTTTAAAGTATAAAATTAATGACTAAAAAAAATGTGAATAAACCAAATTGGCTCAGTCTAATAAATATCGACAGTGTTTATAGCTCAGACATGCAACGCAAAGCGTTTTCTTTATTTACCATGATTGGGATATCAATTGTGGTGATTGCTGTACTCGTGTTTTTGAATTATAAGGTTTACTCACCGATACTCACCGCTTCATTAATTATCGTTAACATTACAAATATAAGCTGTTCTATCTACTTTATAAAAACAGGTAATCTTCAAGTAGTGGCATTAATAAGTATGAGCATTGTGTGCATGATGTTTGTTGCACTTGTTTATACCGGTGGTAAAGACAACACCGCGCTATATTGGCTAATGTTTTATCCAGTAGTAACGTTTGCATCTTTAGGGGTCAGATTAGGTGCTTGGTTAGGTTTTACTTTACTGTTTTCTTGTATTGTTATTTTATACGGCCCTGACTTTGGTCAAGTTAGCTATGGCGATGTAGAAAAAACACGATTTATAGCGTCATTTTTTATGGTGTTTTTATTCTCATTTATTGGTGAGTATTTTAGACATAAAAGCCACATGGCTATTGCCGATATTACGCTAGAGCAAAAACAACATGCGTACACAGATCCCCTTACTGGCATGGCAAACAGACGCTTTATTACCTCTCATTTTTTAAAGCTTGCCCAAACACGCCCAGATCAGTACTTACCTTTTTCAATTTTGTTAATTGATTTAGATAACTTCAAATCTTTAAACGATACGCATGGTCACGACTTCGGTGATACGGTATTGATTGAATTTACCAAGCTCCTTGAATCTCAGTTTTTGGCAACTGCGTTAAAAGCGCGTTATGGTGGTGAGGAGTTTGTTGTTATTTTACCGCAGGTTACTGTTCCTACAGCCACTGTAATTGCAAACAAATTTCGAGATGCTGTCGCAGGGCACGTTATATTTACCGATGACAAGCAGCGTATTTCAATCACCTGTAGTATTGGTATTTCCCAAGTAAATAAAGTAACTGATTATGATGATTCATTAAAACAAGCAGATGAAGCTCTTTATAGTGCAAAGGCTGCTGGTCGTAATAGAGTCGTCTCGAACTAGTTGAAGGATTAATATGTCTCAAAGTAAATTAATATATGTTCATGACCCTATGTGTAGTTGGTGCTGGGGTTACTCACCAACCTGGCTTAAGCTAAAATCAGAGCTTGCTGGTAAAGTAGCAATTGAATATAAAGTAGGTGGATTAGCACCTGATAGCCAAGACCCAATGCCACAAAATATGAAAGAGATGCTTGAGGGTACTTGGCATAAAATTTCAGCGCAGTTAGGTACGCAATTTAATTATAACTTTTGGCGCGATTGCCAGCCAAGACGTTCAACGTATCCCGCATGCAGAGCTGCACTTATAGCGCGTAAAACTGATAAAGAAGCTCAAATGATTGCTGCAATTCAACATGCTTATTACTTAAACGCGCAAAACCCGTCTGATGAAAGTACATTAATTAGTTTGGCTGAACAAATACGCTTAGATAAAAATGAGTTTACTGCGCAGCTAGCATCAAGTGAGCTTAATGATGAACTTAAAGAAGAGTTGTCTTTCGTTCGTACGTTACCTATTCAAGGGTTTCCCTCACTCGTGCTTATAAAAGACAATAAAGCATACCCAATAGAAATTAATTATACCGATTGGCACTATTCCCTTAATCAAATTAATTCAATTTTAAAATAACCCAGCTTGTTTATGGGCATTTGGTTAACAAATGCTCTTATCATCTTAAAAACCTCCTCATAAGTCTTAATTGTTACCATTGTCATAAAAGCGACTTTTTTGCGCAACATCCTTGTCATGTTTCATCTATAAACTCCTGCTCATTGAAATTATTAAGTCATAAATTATTTATATAACAAAATTTATGACCTTAAAAAACAAACTAGCAAATCCGCTAACTAACGAGTAAAGGTGTATGCGATGAAAGGCGTTAAACCATTAATCTTAGCTGGTATTGTGGCCGCAAGTGCAGCAGTACACGCAAACGATTTAGATAAGGTTATTGATAAAAGCAGTGAAATTAATAAATCAGCTGCGCAATCACAAACAAAAATAGACAAGATTGCAGATTCAATGCAAGGGCGTTTACAGCAGTTTAAAACCCTCAATAAAGAAATTGACGGTTTAGCTGTTTACAACGCTCAGCTAACTAAACAGTTAAATAATCAAATAGAAGAGATGGAATCTTTAAACCTGTCAATGGATCAGGTTTCTATTATTGAACGTCAAATTACACCTTTAATGATGCGTATGATCACAGGCCTTGAGCAGTTTGTATCACTCGACGTGCCATTTCTACAAGACGAGCGTGCAAAACGTTTAGCCTCATTAAAAACCATGATGGATCGCGCTGATATCACCTCAAGCGAGAAATTTCGCCGTGTTTTGGAAGCTTATCAAGTGGAAGTTGATTACGGGCGTACCATTGAAGCATATACCGCTCTATTAGAAGTCAGTGGTAAAGAGCGAGAAGTAGACTTTTTACGCATTGGTCGTTTAGAGCTTATTTATTTAACGCGCGATGGCAAGCAAGCAGGTAGTTGGGATACAGACACAAAAACATTTGTAGCGCTTCCTGACTCTACTATAAGCCAAATTAACAAAGGTCTTCGCATAGCGCGTAAGCAACTTGCCCCAGATATGTTAACTCTGCCAGTACACGCAGCAGAATAAGAGGTTAAAAATGAAATTGTTTACTCAAATGACAAAAAAGGCTCTTTTTGCTGCAAGCCTTACACTAAGCCTAGGTTTTACAGGTAATAGTATCGCGGCAGAGTCAATGAATCTTGACTCGTTACTTAAATCAATTGAAGACGGAAAATCGGTTCAAAGCGCACAAAACAAGCAACGAGAGCAAGAATTTACCTCGCGTCAAAACGAACAAGTGCAAATGCTAAAAGATACACAAGCAAAACGCAGTCAAATGCTTGGTGAATCAGAGCGATTAGAAACACAGTTTGAAGAAAACGAAGTTAAGCTTGCTAATTTAACTGACACTTTATCAAAGCGTATGGGATCACTTAAAGAACTATATGGCGTTCTTCAGCAAGTTGCTGGTGATTCAAGCAATAAATTTGCAACATCGGTTGTATCGGCAGAAATTCCCGGGCGAAGTGCTTTTATGGACGATCTCGCTCAAAAAATGGGTTCAACATCAAAGCTTGCTTCAATCGACGATATTGAAAAAGTGTGGTACGAGCTGCAACGCGAAATGACCGAGCAAGGCAAAGTAAGTCGCTTTAATACTACGGTTATAGTCGAAGGTGGTAATAAAGCACAGAAAGAAGTTGTTCGCGTAGGTGCTTTTAACCTTATATCGGGCGGTAAGTATTTAGAATACAACCCAGGTACGAATACACTAAGCGAACTAACTCGCCAACCAGTATCGCGTTACACATCGACAGCGGGCGATTTACAAGACGCTAAGACAGGTGTTGTGCAGTTTGCACTTGACCCAACAGGTGGTTCAATTTTAGGTTTACTCGTTCAAGCCCCAGATACTGCAGAGCAAGTACATCAAGGTGGCGCTGTTGGCTACGTAATTTTAGGTGTAGGTTTACTTGCATTATTAATTGCAATTGAGCGTTTTGTATCGCTATTACTTGTTGGTGGGAAAATTCGCCGCCAGCTAAAAGACAGCGTAGCGAGAGATGACAATCCACTAGGTCGTGTTATGAAAGTTAAAGACGACTACCCAAATGTTGCCTACGACACGTTAGAGCTTAAATTAAGCGAAGCTATTTTACGCGAAATGCCAAAAATTACGCGTAACTTAACACTTATCAAAATTATATCGGTAGTTGCACCGCTATTAGGTTTACTTGGTACGGTAACCGGTATGATCAATACCTTCCAAGCAATTACACTATTTGGTACTGGCGACCCTAAATTAATGGCTGGTGGTATTTCTCAAGCACTGTAACTACGGTACTTGGGCTTGTTGTCGCCATACCAACGGTATTTATTTACACAATACTTAATACACGTTCAAAAAGCTTGTTGCTTATATTACAAGAGCAAAGCGCCGGAATTATTGCACAGCGAAGTGAGAAAGGAGAATAAGCCATGGTGCTATTGATTGACTCAATCAATGCTATCCGTGATTTTCTCGACACGGGTGGTCAAGTTCTCTTGGTCATCGGGGTGTTAATCTTCGCGATGTGGTTGTTGATACTCGAGCGATTTATTTATTTTTTTTATGGTTATCGTAGTTATAAAAAAAATGTTAAGGGCACATGGACTGCGCGAAGTGAACGTAATAGCTGGAATGCTGAGCAAATACGCCAAGCAATGATTTCGCGAGCAAGTATGCGTCTTAACGCTAACTTACCGCTTATTAATGTGATGGTGGCGTTATGTCCGTTGCTTGGTTTATTAGGCACAGTAACAGGAATGATTGAAGTATTTGATGTGATGGCAATTACAGGGACAGGGAGTGCGCGCTCAATGGCATCGGGTGTATCCAAAGCAACTATTCCAACAATGGCGGGTATGGTAGGTGCGTTATCGGGGGTATTTGCCTCAACGTACTTACAACGCAAAGCAAAGCGCGAAGTAGAGCTTCTACAAGACAATATGGTGCTAGACCATTAAATAATTTTTAATAAGCGGTGACTATAAAGCCGCTTATTTTAGGAGAATAAAAATGAGAGCCCCTTTAGGTAATTTAATGCAAGAAGACGAAGCTGAAGAAATAAACATGACACCTATGTTAGATGTTGTTTTTATTATGCTTATTTTCTTTATTGTTACAGCGTCGTTTGTAAAAGAATCGGGTATTGATGTAAACCGACCTGAAGCAGCAACAGCTGTTAAAAAAGAACGTGCAAACATATTAGTGGCGATTTCTGACACGGGTGAAATTTGGATTAACAAACGTCAAATTGACATACGTGCAGTGCAGGCCAATATTGAGCGTTTAAAAGCTGAAAACCCGCAAGGTAGTGTTGTTATTCAAGCTGATAAAAAATCAACAACCGATACTTTAATAAAAGTAATGGATGCAGCACGCGCAGCAGGTGTGTTTGATGTGTCGATTGCGGCTCAAGAAGCATAAGGGCAGGCAATGCGTTATTTAGTAGCATTAGTTATAGCCGGTGTAGTGACCTTTATGTTGTTTTTAGGCATGCAGGCACTTATTACTGGTGGCGAAGGTGTAATGAGTGAACCCGCCAAGGGTAATGTTCTTGATTTTGTAAGGCTTAAAAAAGAAGAAAGCGTGCAAAAAAAAGAACGCAAACCACAAAAACCACCAACGCCTAAAGAGCCACCTCCGCCAATGGAATCGCCGCAAATGCAAAATAGCGACGCGACTGCGAACGCTAATAACTTCGACTTTGGCGCCAATGTGGATGCGGATGTAAATTTAGCCGGTGGTTTAGCACTTGAAACAAGTGATGGTGAGTATTTACCTATTGTTAAAGTGGCGCCTGTTTATCCTCGTCGCGCATTATCACGTGGCATTGAAGGCTACGTTATTGTTGAATTTACTGTAACTAAGCAAGGTACGGTGCGAGACCCACAAGTGATTAAAGCAGAGCCTGAGTCTCTCTTTGATAGAGCGGCGATGGATGCAGCCCTTAAATTTAAATATAAACCGCGCGTAGTAAATGGTGAAGCCGTTGAAGTTGCGGGTGTTCAGAACAAAATATCTTTCCAAATTAGCGGTTAATTTAGTAATTAACCACGAGTAAACGGACAGAAATGCGAGGCGATTATGAAACTATTTATTAAATCTGTTATGAAATTAAGCCCTACAGCTAAATTTTTAAAATTAACACTATTTTGTACTGCTGCAATAAGTACAAGTATTGTTGCACCAAGTGCCCTAAGCCTAATACCAGGGTTAAATGTAGCTACGGCATATGCAGAGCAAGAGCAAAAAACAAAACGTGTCCCAGCATTACGTGAAAAGGTTTATAGTCAACTGGCTCGTGCCCAAAAACTAGCTGACGATGGCGATGTTAAAGGCGGGCTTGAAGCGCTTGATAGCATTAAAGAACGAGCTTCGAGTATGAACTCGTACGAAGTTGCGATGATGCATAATTTTTATGGCTTTATTTATTATAACGAAAACGATTTACCCAAAGCGATTGCCTCGTTTGAAAAGGTCGTTGCAGAGGAGGCCATTCCCGAGTCGCTTCGTTTAAGCACCACGTTTAGTTTGGCGCAACTAGCTATGGCTAATAGTGATTACACTAAAGTTATCGCATTTTTAGATGACTGGGACAGTATTAACACTAAGCCTAAAACAGAAGGCTACTACTTGTTAAGGGCTCAAACTTACTATCAGTTAAAGGATTATAAAAAAGGGCTTGAGTATATCTCTCAAGTTATCTCCTTAAGTGATAGCGAAGGCAAAATCCCTAAGGAAAACTGGTTAGTGCTGCAGCGCGCCATGTACTACTCGCTTAATCAAACTGACAAAGTTGTTGAAGTACTTGAGCGCATGGTAAAGCTTTATAACAAACCTGAGTACTGGGTACAGTTATCGGGTATGTATGGCGAAACTGGACAAGAAAAAAAGCAGCTAGCAATTATTGAGGCGGCTTACCAGCAAGGTTTTTTAACGTCTAAATCTGATCTACGCCAATTAGCGCAAGTGTATTTATATAACGGTTTGGCTTACAAAGCAGGCGTTGTAATGAGTAAAGCGATTAAAGAAGGTGTCGCAGAGCAAAACGCTAAAAACTATGCCTTTATAGCTGAGGCGATGATCCAAGCAAAAGAAGACGAAAAATCAATAGAATACTTTGTAAAAGCAGCTGATTTATCATCCAGTGGTAAGTATGACCAACGCTTAGCTGAAGTGTATGTTAACACTGAACAATACGAGGAAGCGGCCGACGCAGCGCGTAAGGCGCTCGATAAAGGCTCACTTGATTTTGAATCAAATGCATTTGTTGCCTTGGGTATGGCTCAGTACAACTTACAAAATTTTGATGCATCAATTTTAGCGTTCGAACAGGCAGAAAAACATAAAAAATCACAGCGTTTAGCACAACAATGGATTAAATATGTAAAGCGCGAGAAAGTCCATGCAGAAACATTAAGAACGGCACTGCTTTAAGCTTTAGTAATAACGTTTAAATATAATTTCATAATCGCAAATCCAAACCACACTATTTTTAGTGTGGTTTTTTTATGTTTTTAATAAATTAACTACTTGAATTTTATGTAAATAACTTTGTCATCTTATGTTTATTAAAGTGTAACTGTAATGTCATATAGCTACCGTAAGGTAGGCGCTGCTGATAACTCAAGTGACCTTAAAGCATTACTTAATGTTTTAAGGTGACTTGAGTTTATTTAAAGCACTTAACAAAATAATTAAATACTTTAACGGAGTGAACAATGAAATTATCTGACTTATTTAAAGTTAGTTTGATTGCAACTGCAATATCATTAGCGGGTTGTGGTGGTGACTTAGTTGTATCTGAAGGCGACACAACAATAAATGAAGGCGACACAGTTACTAATGTTGTTGAAGGTGGCAGTGATACAGATGATGAAACATCATCGCGTGATGATTCTCAAAATGGAACTACGGGTTTCCCTGCTGATATCGACAATGCACTTGTTCAAGGCTTAGCAACGGATGTCTCAAGTGAATTTCCAGCAATAACAGATAAACCAGTGTATCGCTTAAGTGCTGATACAACATTGATTGCTGATGTTTCACTAACTAATGATGCACATTGGATTGTGAGTGGTCGTACTGCTGTGGGTAATGACCGCGCAGATAGTACAACGCTTTATATTCAGCAAGGTACAACGATTATTGGTGAGTCAGGTGATGACTTTTTAGTTGTGCGTCGTGGTTCACAAATTGAATCAGTAGGCACTGCAAGCCAGCCTATTACGATGACATCAATTCAAGATGTTACGGGTAGCGAGACAGCTATTGGCCAATGGGGTGGTTTGGTATTACTTGGTAATGCACCTGCAAACTCATGTGGAGACCAACAAGGTGAAGCAACAGCAGACGAACTTGCCAACTGTGGTGTGTCAGCTGAAGGTGATGCAGGTCAGTTCGGAGGAAATATCAGTGATGATAATTCAGGTACTCTAAAATATGTACTTGTTAAGCAAGCAGGTAAAACGCTTGGTAATGGTGATGAGTTAAATGGTATTACATTTGCCGGTGTTGGCTCTGCAACTACAGTTGATTATATCCAGGTTCATGAAAACCTGGATGACGGTATCGAGTTTTTTGGTGGTACGGTTAATGTAAGTAATGTAGTGCTGACTAACATTGGTGATGATTCACTAGATTGGTCTTTTGGTTGGACGGGTTCGGCTACTAATGTTTACATTCAACAAGCCGCTAACGTAGGCGATAACGCTATTGAAGCGGATAACTCTGAGTTTGATTCAAGCGCCACGCCATTAACACTGCCTACTATTTCTAACGTAACAATCGTCGGTGCAGAAGGTAATAATGGTATTCGTCTACGCGCTGGTACTGCGGGCGCTCTTAAAAATGTATTTGTAACGGGTCCTGCTACTTACGAAAACTGTTTACGTGTAGGGTCTGATTCAGTTCCTCGCGCTGAAGATGGCACACTAACGATTGTAAACTCTATTGTGGCGTGTCAAACAACGGCAAATAATTTTGGTAGTGAAGTAATTAACGGTGGCGATGTACAATCTTGGTTTGAAGGACAAGATGGTAACCAAGTACTTACGCCGGCAGAGCTTATGCTTGCTGATGACGGTTACACGCCACTTGCTGGTTCACCGCTTATCGCAAATGGTCAAATTGGTGCTTTTGATGGTTCAACTAACTGGATGGAAGGTTGGACTGTCGGTATTAATGGCGGCTTCCCTACTGATATTGATAACGCACTTGCACAAGGTTTAGCATCAGATGTTTCTAGTGAATTTCCAGCAATTACAGATAAGCCAGTATACCGTTTAACTGAAGATACAACGTTCACAGCAGATGTAACGCTTACTAACGATGCACATTGGATTTTAAATGGTCGTACTGCAGTTGGTAATGACCGTACAGATGCAACTATATTATATGTTCAAGCGGGTACAACGCTAATTGGTGAAACAGGTGATGACTTTTTAGTTGTACGCCGTGGTTCACAAATTAATGCCAATGGTAATGCAACTGCGCCAATCACTATGACATCTATTCAAGATGTAACAGGCGCTGAAACAACGATTGGTCAATGGGGCGGCTTAGTATTATTAGGTAATGCACCCGCTAACTCGTGTGGCGATCAAACCGGTGAAACGACAGCTGAAGAATTAGCTAACTGTGGTGTATCTGCTGAAGGTGACGCTGGTCAGTTTGGTGGTGATATTAGCGATGATAACTCAGGTGTTCTTCGTTATATTGTTGTTAAACATGCAGGTAAAACGCTGGGTAATGGCGATGAACTTAACGGTATCTCATTTGCAGGTGTTGGTTCACAAACGAAAGTTGAATACATTCAAATTCACCAAAACCTAGATGATGGTGTTGAGTTTTTTGGTGGCACAGTTAATGTTCGTAACATTGTACTAACTGATATTGGCGACGATGCATTCGATTGGTCATTTGGTTGGTCGGGTCGTGCACAAAATATCTATATTCAACAAAGTTCAGTTGAGGGTGATAACGCAATAGAAGCTGATAACTCAGAATTCGATTCAAATGCGACACCATTGACTAAACCGCTTATTTCTAACGTAACAATTGTTGGTGCTGATGGTACTAACGGTGTTCGTTTACGTGCAGGTACTGCAGGTGTGCTACGAAATGTTGTTATAACGGGCCCTGAAGGTTACTCAAACTGTTTACGTGTAGGCTCAGACTCTGCTGCTAATGCAGAATCGGGTGAGTTGTCTATCGAAAACTCAGCAGTTGCATGTAGTGAAGATAATAACTTTGGTTCACAAGCAATTGGTAGTGGCAATGTGCAGTCTTGGTTTGAAGGTCAAACGGGTAACTTAACGCTTACGGCTTCAGCACTTAATTTAGCGACAGACGGCTTCACACCAAAATCGGGTTCACCTTTATTAGGTGCTGGTGGGGATTCATCAGAGCTTGACTCGTTCTTTACCAAAACAGATTACATCGGCGCATTCGATGGTGATAATAATTGGATGGATGGTTGGACAGTTGCTATTACACCAAGCTTTCCTGACGATATTGCTAATGCATTAGCACAAGGACTTGCAACAGACGTTTCTGCTAGCTTCCCTACAATTACAGACAAACCTGTATATCAATTAACCTCTGATGTTGTATTTACATCTGATGTAACACTGACTAACGATGCACATTGGATTTTAAAAGGACGTACAGCCGTTGGTAATGACCGCGCTGACAACACAACACTTTATGTTCAGTTTGGTACAACGTTAATTGGTGAGTCGGGTGATGACTTCTTAGTTGTTCGCCGAGGTTCTAAAATTGAAGCGGTAGGCAGTGTAAATCAACCAATTACTATGACGTCAATCCAAGATATGACGGGCGGCGAAACTACAATTGGTCAATGGGGCGGTTTAGTATTATTGGGTAATGCACCTGCTAACTCATGTGGCGACCAAGAAGGCGAAGCTACCGCAGATGAACTTGCAAACTGTGGCGTGTCTGCTGAAGGTGACGCAGGCCAGTTCGGTGGTAATGACCCTGAGGATAATTCAGGTACGCTAAAGTATGTTGCAGTTAAACAAGCGGGTAAAACGCTCGGTAATGGCGATGAACTTAACGGTATTACACTTGCGGGTGTTGGTCGTCAGACTGAACTAGATTACATTCACGTTCATGAGAATCTAGACGATGGTGTTGAATTTTTTGGTGGTACTGCAAATATTAGTCACCTTGTTTTAACAAGCATAGGTGATGATTCACTTGATTGGTCATTCGGTTGGACGGGTAAAGCGCAATATGTACTGATTAAACAATCAGACTCTGAGGGCGACAATGCAATTGAAGCTGATAACTCTGAGTTTGATTCAAGTGCAACGCCACTAACTATGCCAACTATCTCTAATGTAACAATTATTGGTAATGTGGGTGTAAATGGTATCCGCTTACGTGCAGGTACTGCGGGTATGCTTAAAAACGTAGTGGTTACAGGTGGTGCAGACTATTCAAACTGTTTACGAGTAGGCTCTGATTCAGCGCCGCGAGCAGAGGACGGTACATTAACTGTTACTCACTCAATTGTTGCGTGTGAAACCGCTAACAACTTTGGTACGCAAGCAATTGGTACAGGTAATGTTGAATCTTGGTTCTTAGGACAAACAGGCAATTCAGTTCAAGTAGCCGCTGACCTTGGGCTTGCAGATAATGGCTATATGCCAACTGCTGAGTCGTTATTACTTGGTAATGGCTTTGATTCATCAAGCTTAGATAGTTACTTTGATTCTGTAGATTACATTGGTGCGATGGATGCACAAACAGACTGGACAGCAGGTTGGGTAAAAGTAGGCCTTTAACCCAAACCACATTATAGCCGAGCGAAAGCTCGGCTAATGTCTTGTTTTGTTTCGGAGTATAAAAATGAAATCTTTTAAACCCTCTACACTTGCTTTATCAAAGTTAAACTACGCTGTAATGGCTGCGTTACTTGGTTTATCAGTAAATACAGCCACGGCTGCTGAGCAGCAAGTAGAAGAGCAAGAAATAGAAGAAGTTGTTGCTGTAGGGCAACGATTAAAGGGCAGTGCGGGTGCTGTACTGCAAGAACGTCAAAACCAAGCGTTTGTTGCTGATATTATGGGTGCAGACCAAATATCACGTACTGGTGATGGCGATGCTGCCTCTGCACTTCGCCGTGTTACTGGTTTAACGTTAGTCGATGGCAAATTTATTTATGTGCGTGGTTTAGGTGAACGCTATTCTAGTACTCAGCTAAATAGCATGTATGTACCAAGTCCTGATCCTACTCGCTCAGTGGTTCCTTTGGATTTATTTCCATCTGAAATAATTGAAAGCTTGAGTGTACAGAAGTCATTTTCACCGGATATGCCAGCTCATTTTGGTGGTGGTAATGTAAATATTCGCACTAAATCAATTCCTTCTGACTTTTTATTAAAAGTACAAGTGGGTACATCGTACAATACTTCTAATAGCGATACCGGTTACTTTTACAGTGGCGGTGATGATGACTGGATGGGTCGAGATGATGGTTCGCGAGCATTATCGGATGTGTTTACTACTGCGCTTACCAGTGATGCTGGTCTTGAGGGCAATATAAACACTACGTTAGCTGAACGTAAAAACCTGATTCAATCGCTTGATTGGGATGTAGGTATTTCAGAAAAGGATGTTGACCCTGCTATGAACTTCTCTATTGCTTTAGGTGATAGATTTGAAAGTGAGGTCGGTACTTTTGGTGTGCTTGCAGCCGTATCTTACGATAACGAGTGGGAAGTAGTTCAAGAGCAAAGCGGCTCAAGCCTTGGTAGCTTAGGTTGTGAAGACAAATGTTTTGCCCAGTATTACGATGGTACATCGACTGAGCAAAATGTACGTTGGAGCGGCACATTAAATTTAGGATATGAGTTAAATTCAAACCATAAGTTTGAGCTTACTAATATTGCACTTCATGACATGAGTGACCGCGTACGTAACCGCGATTACTTAGATGCAAATGAAACCGAAGAAGGTGTCACCGAATTACGCCGAGTAGATATTACGTACGAAGAGCGCGAAATGTTTTCGACTCAGCTTAAGGGGACGCACAACTTTGCAGAGCTAAATAATTTATTTTTTGATTGGTATGGCGGTTTAAGTCGAGCAAACCGTAATGCACCAGGTGGTTTAGATGTTGTTTATCAGCAAAACTTAGTTGATGGCGTGCTTGAATCTGAACAACTGCAAGATGTAGCTGCAACAAATATCACCCGTGAGTATCAAGTATTACACGACGATGTTGAAACATTTGGTTGGAATATGGGTATGCCTTTTTATGGTGACGGCTATGAGCTTGAGTTAAAAATAGGCGGCGATTTTTCAGAGAAAAAACGTGATGCAAGTAATGTGAAGTTTGGTATTACGCACCGTGGTATAAGCGATGAGTACTCGTTCGGTTCTAACGTAAGCGATATTTTTGCTGATGAAAACACGGCGAATGACGCTTTTTATGCAAGTGTAACTGGCTCAGGTATTTTTGATGACGGCACCACTGATGGTGATAAGTACAGTGCAGCGCATAAATTAGATGCTTATTATTTTATGGCGGATTACTTCTATCAAAACACTTGGCGTTTTACTGGTGGCGTTCGATGGGAAGATTTTTCCCAAGTATCAGTCGGTTATGAAGCGCATACGAATTTCTTTGAAAATACGCTACAAGAAATCCAAGATGTAGCTATTAATGAAGATAACTTTTTTCCTTCTTTAGCTGTTACGTACATCATGGATGAAGAAATGCAATTTCGCTTAAATTTAAGTGAAACAACCATTCGCCCTGATCTACGTGATGTAAGCTCTTCTTTCTTTGTTGACCCGTTAACTGAGTTTCTGGTGAGAGGATCACCTAGTTTACAAAGTTCTAATTTAAAAAATGTAGATTTTAGGTTTGAATGGTATATGCCATCAGGTAATAACCTTTCTGTTGCATTATTTTATAAAGACATTGAAAACCCAATTGAAATGGTTGAGCTTGCGGGCGTAGGGGGGGCATCTCCACAGTTATTAACAGCAAATGCTCAGTCGGGTAAATTGTCGGGTATTGAAGTTGATTTTTTAACTGACTTTGGCTTTATAAATAAAGATTGGTCTTCAGCATTTTTGTCAGGCAACGTTACGCTATCTGACTCAAGTGTTAATTTGGGGATTAATGATTCAGACGGTGTTGACTCACTGTTTGAAACACAGCTTAAAGAAGCCCTTGAGGCCGATACGGTATCGAATATTGTAACTAACAATGAGCGTCGTTTAGTTGGTCATTCTGAGTGGGTTGCAAACTTACAAATGGGCTATGACTCGGATGATGGATTTCATTCTACTTCATTAATTTATAATGTGTTTGGTCCTCGTATAATTGTACCTGGTACACGTGGTAATGAAGATGCAGAAGAAAAGTCCTTTCACTCAGTTGATCTAGTTTATTCTTACTTCCCTAACTTTAACTCTAAAGTTAATTTTAAGGTTAAGAATATGCTTGGCCAAGAAAAAGAAATTGAACAAGAAGGTCTTACCCTTTGGGGACAAGACACCGGCACTGAGTTTAGTTTAAGTTATAGCTATGAGTTTTAAGCTTTATTTAAAATAAAACTCAAGGAATGAAATAGTAAACTTCACTATCTATTAGCTCTGTATTTTAATACAGAGCTTTTTTGTGTTTATGATCAGTATGAAAAATATTTAAGTTCTGTTTTATTCGCTAGTTTTAGCCGTCTACGAGTGTTAGTTTAGCGTTAATGAAAATTAAATCTCACGCAATGAATTTAATTTTTAATGTATTAAGGCATCTTTTATGAATCAAACAGTGGAACAAACAATGAAAAAAGTAGGATTAGTCGGTTGGCGTGGCATGGTTGGCTCTGTGTTATTAGAACGTATGCAGCAGCAAAGTGATTTTGCCCATATCGACACCACCTTTTTCACCACCTCACAAGCGGGTCAACTAGGCCCAGATATAGCAGGCGACGCAAAACCATTACTAGATGCAAGTGACATTAGCGAACTTGCTAAAATGGATATTATTGTTACTTGCCAAGGCGGCGATTACACCAATGCGGTATATCCAAAACTTCGAGAGTCGGGTTGGGATGGTTACTGGATTGATGCTGCATCTGCACTTCGTATGGTTGATGACAGCATTATTGTACTTGACCCTGTAAATAAAGATGTTATTGAACAAGGTTTAGCGCAAGGCGTTAAAACCTTTGTGGGCGGTAACTGTACTGTATCGCTTATGCTACTTGCATTAGGTGGTTTGTTTGAGCAAGACCTAATTGAGTGGGTAAGCCCAATGACTTACCAAGCGGCGTCGGGCGCTGGTGCACGAAATATGAAAGAGCTTATTGCACAAATGGGCGCTATTCATGCAAGTGTTGCAGATAAACTAGATAACCCAAGCTCTGCTATTTTAGAAATTGATAAAATAGTAAGTGAAACAATGGCTTCAAAAGACTTACCACAAGACCAATTTGGTGTGCCATTAGCGGGCAGTTTAATCCCGTGGATTGACGTACCTATGCCAAGCGGTCAGTCTAAAGAAGAGTGGAAAGCGCAAGTAGAAGCCAATAAAATTTTAGGTTCTTCTAAGCAACCGGTGCCAATTGATGGTTTATGTGTACGTATTGGCGCTATGCGTTGTCACAGTCAAGCGATGACCATTAAATTACGTGAAGATATTAGCGTAGAAAAAATTGAAGAAATTTTAGCCTCACATAACGAGTGGGTTAAGGTAATTCCAAACGAGCGCGAAATTAGCGCAACAGACTTAACACCCGTTAAAGTCACAGGCACTTTAAGCATCCCTGTTGGCCGTATTCGTAAATTAGCGATGGGGCCAAAATACATTAGCGCATTTACAGTAGGCGATCAGCTTTTATGGGGAGCGGCAGAGCCACTTCGTCGTATGCTACGCATAATTGTTGATGGTGAGTGATAAGTAATCAACATTAACAAAAAGGGGTTGGCAATTTGCCAGCCCTTTTTAGTTTAATGGTTTATAAAACCGCTTAAGAGGCTCAAATAATACTTTTTTATGAATGTTCACTGTTGTTTATTATTGAACTTAAGTAAACTGTTTACATTGTACAACAGCCTATTCAAGTAACATTAATGACCTCTCACATAAATAACTTTGCCAATAAGCGATTAGCATTTGTTAGCTCCTATTTTAGTTCTGCAATTGCTATAAACACGGTTGTTTCTTGTTTTCTTATTTTTAGTAGTATTAACCACAGCGCCTCGCAAGAAAAACTTTACTGGCTTTTTACGTTATCATTTATTTCATTACTTCGAATAGCGAGCCATGTATTTGTTAACAACACCCATGCTTTTAAATATCACCTGTATTTTATAGGTTTATTATTAACGGCTTTAACATGGGCTGCTTTTCCTATTTTGTTTTATGAAAAAATGCAAATGCAGGAGAAGTTTATATCACTCGTTGTTTTTAGCTCCCTTGCTGGTGGCGGTGTAAATGTTTTAGCATCCGATATTCGCTCTTCATTGTCGTATATAACCTGTTTATTGGTTCCTTTTAGTATTTTATTACTTTTACAGCCTATTGAAGATGAGAATGTACTAGGTATTTTAGGGCTCGTTTTATGGTTTATTTTATGCTTTGTCACTGCTGTACGTACTGCAAAAGATGTAAAATTATCAATTAATAATGAACTTAAGTTAGATCAATTCATTGAAAACTTAGAAAATGAAGTGCAACTTCGCACCGAGCAAATAATTCTTTTAGAGCAAAAAGATAACCTCACTAAGTTATTTAACCGTGGTAGTTTTGTTTCTAATGTTGAACTTGATTTAGCCAATCAAAATGATGATATTAAAGCCGTTTTATTTTTAGATATGGATGATTTTAAAATCATCAACGATAAATACGGTCACGATTTTGGTGATTTTGTGTTGGCCCAAACAGGTAAACGATTAGTTGAAACACAAACTCAAGGCGATTTTATTGCGTGTAGATGGGGTGGGGATGAGTTTATTTTTTATTCCCGTAATAACACCGAAGACGAACTTTTTGACTGTGTTTTTCGATTAGTTAAAACATTAACAAAAACAGTGAGTATGGATAGCTATCAAGTAAACCCTTCTTTTAAGGTTGGGCTTTATTTTACGCGTGAAAATTTTAATCTTGAAGACGCGATTAAATACGCTGATGTTGCTATGTATGAAGGTAAGAAAAGCCGTAACGAAATATCGGTATTTGACGAGCGAATGCATGAATCGCTTAAAAGAGAAGAAGTACTTCGTAGCTCAATTAAAGAGTGCGTAGAAAAAGGTGATTTTCATCTTTGTTATCAACCCATTGTTGATATAAGCACAAATGAAATAACCACGTTTGAAGTATTACTTCGTTGGCAGTTTAATGATGAATTTATTCCCCCTTCAGAATTTATAGATATTGCAGAGCGATATGGAAAAATTAATATATTAGGTGAATTTGTACTAGAGCAAGCCATCGCGAGTTTAAGTAAGTTAAATGCGGTGAATAGTAAGATTGGATTGTCAATTAATGTGTCTGTGTTGCAACTAGAAAACCATAAATTTTTAGAGTTTTTGGTTGGGCTTTTAAATAGATACGCAGTTAAACCATACAATGTGCATTTAGAGATAACAGAAACAGTCATGATTAAAAATTTACCGTATTTGTCAAAAGTGATTACGGCCATAAAAAAAACCGGTGTTTGTATCTCTATTGATGATTTTGGTACCGGGTTTTCTTCTATTTCAGTTTTAAAAGAGCTGTCAGTTGATTACATTAAAATAGATAAATCTTATATTGATAACATTTGTGAATGCTCAAAAGATAAAAGTATTGTATCTGCGGTAACTAACATGTCGCATATGATAGGTTGCCAAGTAATAGCGGAGGGCGTAGAAAGCCCAGCTCAGTTAACGTTATTACAAAGCTTACAAATTGATAAGTATCAAGGTTTTGCCGACGCGCTTAAACTTATTAGTTAGAGCGCTGACTTTTTTCACAAAGTTTGTTTATGTAGGGATGATCCAACAGTGCCGTGCGTTTTGCTTAGCGTTTTCATCATGCTTTGTACATAATCCTGCTACTGAAAAATCAGTCGCTAAAGGTCAATACCCCTAGTAATAACGAACTTTTATTAATTTAATGTGTTCACATGAGCTACCTGATTACGCCCTTCATTCTTGGCATGGTAGAGTGCTTTATCTGCTTCATTTATTGCACTCTCAATTGTCGTTTTATTACATTTAATATTTATTACGCCAAAACTTGCCGTTACATTAATTACTTTATCGTTAAAATGAATTGGGTAACTGGCCAGTGCCCTTCTTAGTTTTTCGGGAAGATCTTTAGCTGTCGATTCGTCGTTTCTTGCTATTAATAAAGCAAATTCTTCGCCGCCAATGCGGCCAAATAAATCACATGGGTTTATGCAGTTTTGCATTATTTTTGCAGCTTCTACTAAAACTAAATCACCACCTGCATGTCCAAACTCATCGTTTATTTTTTTAAATTTATCGATATCCCAATAAATTAAGCTGACGTAGTTATAATTATTAAGTTTATCTTTTAGTTGCTCTTGGCTTTTATTATAGAATCCACGCCTATTTAAGCAGCCTGTAAGTTCGTCGCTCATTGCAAGATGGTTCATTTTTTCAGCTAAATCTGATGCCATCATAAATATTATAAATACGGCCATGCCTACATGTGCAGTAGGGACAGTAATAAAATTAATTAATGTATACAGCGCTATATATTCTTCATTTACTTGGCTGCCTTGCAGTAACGCTATGCTTGCTGCAACAAATAAAAGTAATCCACATAGCGTATAAGTAATACTAGCGCCTATTTCGGCAGGAAGTGATTTTTGTTTATGCCTGAAAATAATAACTGCATTGAGTACAAGTAAAATCACATCATAATACACATACAAAGACATAAATAAGCCAACATGCACATATATGGCTGTAAAATAATAGACAGCAGCAAGAGTAACTATTGCTGAGATAATTAAATAGCGAATTTTTATACCCGAGTTTACCCTAATGCAATGCCCCCACGTACCTAGCAGTACTGAACCTACAGAGAAGCTACTTCCTAACATCCAATATAATGTGTGTGAGTTAAGTAATGGTTCTGCCAACATTGTTGCCCATTGGCATGCAGAGAATGCAAATGCGATTGTCCAAAGCATGGCATATTGCTTTTTACCTAACGTATACCACGACATTAAAAATATGACAGACCAAATAATACTGGTGAAAAAGAGGGTAACTAATATATAAAAAATAGGATTCATGTATTTTTATTCTTGTTTGCGTTAATTTTACTTTAGTAGATGAAAGCGGTTTATTCGACCTAACGCCGGTTATTAGTTAGCTAAATTGTAAATAGATATGTATGCAATCATTTCTTAAGTTGTGTATTTGAATAGTGGTATATCCCTTGCTGTAATTACTGTTGTCTAGAGCTTTAAGCTTATATGGCTTTGCTTTGTTTATAATTTTATTCCTAACAGGTATTTAAATTACAATTATTAGTAATTTTTACACGTTTATTTATGTGCTCAATTAAAGAATCCAGCTAGGGCTTATTTATTCTTCTAGGTTAAATTTGTAGCTGTACGTTTAGATTTTAGGTAAAGCAGAGTTTATGTTGTGTGGCTATCTTCATAAGTGCTTTATAAAAATAAATATTAAACATACGCAGCCCTTTATATAGAAAAACTTAATCCTGAAAGGTCAAAAGGCCCTCGTTTTTAGTAAAGGAAATTACAATGCATTTTTCATCCAAAATATTTCACGACAAATACCTTAAAGGTGTAATAGCGCTGATTGTGTTACTTATATTAACGCGAATAGCCGCGCCTTATGTAGTTCAGCACTACGTAAATTATCAGCTAAAACACACACAAGGTGTTACGGGGCATGTTGGTGATGTAGATTTGTTTTTATATCGGGGTGCCTACGCGATTGACGACGTTGAAATTTACGCTGTTGATGCAACTTCAGCTCCTAAGCCTTTACTGAGTATTCAAACTCTCGATTTTTCACTCGCGTGGTCAGCTCTTTTAAAGGGCAATTTAGTAACAAACATGGCCTTTACGCGTCCTGAAATAGTTATTTACGATAAGGACCCCAATGCTTCTGAGCAAAATAAACAAGTAAAAGACGAAACTACCTGGGTAGGGCTCGCCAATAATTTAGTTCTGTTTTCTATTGATACCTTAACAATTGAGCAAGGCAAGTTAACTTTATTTAACTCAACGAATAGTGGTGAAAAACCCACCTTTATATCAAATATCAACGCTCGAATTGAAAATATAACCAACGCGCAAAACCTATCAAAAACACTAGTGACTACTCTAAACGTAGAAGGTGCATTAATGGGGGAGGCCGCATTAAAGTTTGATGGCAAATTAGATCCCTTTAGCAAACAAGCCAATTTTGATTTTAACGCAGAGGTACAGCGTTTCTCTGTTAAAAACCTCGATACTGTATTTAAGGTATACACGCCTTTTGATATTGAAGCAGGTGGCATTGATGGCGCTATGGAACTTGTGGCTAAAGATAATAACTTAAATGGTTATGTAAAGGCGGGCGTTCAAAACTTGAGTGTGTTCTCGTGGCGCGAAGATATAGAAAAAGATGACGATGGAATATTTACGGCCATATTTGAAGGCAGTGTTGATTTACTGGGCTCTATACTTGAAAACGATGAGTCTAAACTTGTTGCTGCACGTATTCCTATAGAGGGGCAATTAGATAATACGGATGTTTCGACTTTTCAAGCTGTGATTTCGGTATTAGAAAACGCATTTTTTGATGCGTTTAAAATGAAAGTGGATAACGTTATTTCTTTTGAAGATACGGATGAAAAACCTGATAACGAGGAAAATTAAAGCTCTTTGGTAATTCTATTTCAATTAGATCTTTGAATTGCACCCACTTTTTAAACTTTAAGTGGGTGCTTTAGTACTCTTCTCAGATTAGTTTTTGCGGTTACTCAATAGTTCTTTAAGCTCAGCAATTTGGGATTGTAGTTCGTTTACTTGCCCTTGCGTTGCAGGTAATGAGCTGTCGTCTGCGAGCTCTTCTCGCGCTTTGCGGTGCTCCTCACTCATTACCTCTAAAATGGCACCTACCATCATATTTAAAAATACAAATGCGGTTAAAAATATAAACGTAAGGTAATAGATCCAGCTTAGTTCGTACACCGCCATTGTCTCGTACATTATATCGGTCCAATCTTCAAACGTTGCCACCCTAAACAGAGTAAGCATTGAGATTGAAACATCCTGCCAAAGTACGGGGTTTATTTCAGCAAACATCATGCTGCCCATTGCAGCGTATATATAAAAAATAACAAACATCAATAGGGCTATATAACCCATTTGTGGAATTGCTTTAAGCAATGAGTTAACCAATAAGCGCAGCTCTGGGATCATCGATACCAATCGCAGTACTCTAAATATGCGAAGTAATCGAGCAATTAACATAGTAGAGCCAGCAGCAGGATATAAACTGCCCAATACTATGATGGTGTCGAATATGTTCCATCCTTTAGAAAAAAAGTGTTTTATGCCTTTACTTGCAATAAAGCGGATTACTAGTTCAATTAAAAAGAATGCGGTAATGCCAACGTCCATCCAATTTAGAGCAAGCTCTACGGTAGGATGTAATGAGTAAGTGTGCGCACCTACTGTCAGGGCAGAAACAATAATTACAGCTATAACAAATGATTGAAATATCTTGCTTTTGTCTATACGCTGAAACAACTTTTGTAACTGCGACATCATAGAAATAGATCCTTTGGAGATTAAGATTTTATGGCGCTAATATACAATAATATTGTAATAATTTAACGCTTTTTCGATATAGAAAGTGTAAGGAAATTTAATGTTTATCAATAAACTAAAAAGTAGCGCATTACTTATTGTTGGATTATGTGTTTTAGCTGGTTGCAGCTCTGATGCGCGTTTTCATGAATTGCAGTCGGCGCGCCTTGATGAGTGTAACTATAAAGCTGACAAAGAATATTACGAATGCTTAGATAAACAAGATTCTAACTACGAAGAGTTTAAAAAACAGCAACAAGCAGAAACTAAATAAGTAACCTTTATATTATGACTAAAACTCAAAAGCAGCGCGATAAGCACATTAGACTAGCACTTACTAATGCATGCGAAGCAATAAAAGAAAGCGTAATTGGTTTTGATTATCTAACGCATACCATTGATTTAAATAATGAGGCCAATACGTTAAAAGTACAATGCTATTTTAATGATGATATAACCCTTGAAAGTGCAAAACCTCAACTTAACGAATTAACAAATATAATACTCAAAGAGCTTACGAGTATTAAGTTGAACGCAAAACCAGCACAGATTTCATTTTCCGCCAATTAACAGAGCTTTTGTTGGTTTGATAGCACATGGACGTTATAATTAGATAAATTATTTTTAGGGTTTAAATTATGGCTGTTCCTACGCGTTCGCAAATTTCACCAGGTACCACAGTAAATATTGTATTAAAAGAAGATCAACGCAGCGGCACATTAACTGAGGGTGTTGTTGAGCGTCTTTTAACAAAATCACCCAATCACCCACACGGTATTAAAGTACGTTTAGAAGATGGTCAAGTTGGCCGAGTAAAAGAGATTTTATAATGGCAGCGTTAACAGAACAGGCTTTTTGGGAATTAGTAACAACGCCTGATTTAGGGCTCGATCCGCAAAGTGTGAGCGATAACCTAAAAACTAAACTTAATGATTTAAGCGATCAACACCTTATTGATTTTGATAAGCATTTTGGCATACATATGCGCAAGTGTTTTACCTGGGATTTGTTTGGTGCCGCTTTTGTAATGGCGGGATGTAACGACGATTACGGTTTTAGCGAATTTAGATGTTGGTTAATTTCTCGTGGTAAAACATTATTTGAAAACGCTTTAGAAAATGCTGATTCGTTAGCGCAGTGTACACCTGTTTATTACTTAAACGAGCAGCCTTATCCGTACATTGATGAGTATGATTTAATAGCCGGTTTATTATTTGAAGAACGCAGCGAAGACGAATTACCGTTTATCCCATCTGGCAGTGATGAACCTAAAGGTAAACGTTTTAAAGACAAACCTAAGTTTTTAAAACAAAGCTACCCTTTATTATTTGCAAAGTACTGGCAATAAAATAAATACTAATTTGTATAACGAGTTAAACAATTTAATGAGTTTAATTTACCCTTACAATTAAGCGCATTGGTATAAATCGTTTTGTTGTTTAAGTACGTATTAAATAAAGTGCTTAACAACAAAATGGTTTGTAATGAGTATCTAGGGCATGTTTACCTTTGGTGGTTGAATTTGTTCAATCCAAGAAGGGTTAAATCGCGGCGCGACATTTGTAAACTAGAGGGCTCGACAACTGCTCCTGCGTTATTCTAATGGCTTAAGAATAAGTAAAAACCGAGCAAAGCTTCCGCGTCCTACTCGCGGGCTCGCTCCTGTAATACGACTTCTCTCCTTTTATAGTAAATCTCTGTTATAGTTGTTAAAAGTTATAAAAGCTAAGTGATTAGGCATTTTGCTATTATTTAACACGCTGACTCACGAGGATATACCCACGAAATGAAATATTTAACACTCGCTTTATTAACTGTCGCTTTTACAAGTGCCAATGCTTTTTCTGAGCCGAGCAATAAAACACGATTTATACCGTTTTTAAAGTCAAAATTGGGGGCATACGAAGTTGTGTCGACCAATTCAGGGTTATGCGTTAATAGCGATTTGAGTTTAACAGACGAAAGTGATTTAAGTGCAGGTTTTAAACTGGGAGAGCAAATTGTATTTGGATCGCTCCACAATGGTACTCGCACTATTAAAAAACCAAACTTTTGTTTTATAACCAGTACGCTTAAATACAAAAGTGATGGCCTTGAAAACGGTTTAAGAATGAGCCGTTGTGAAAACCCTGCAAACGAAAAAACAATCAGCCAAAGTATCAAATTTTTAGCTGATAACACACTAAAATACACGTTAAGCGAACCTAGTGTAGAGTGCACATTTAAAAAAGCAGACGAGAGCAAATAAAGTATCTACTAAGTAGTAAATCACTCGCAGTATATTTTAGGAATATCGCGCCAACGTGTAGTGTACTGCGGCGATAAAAAGTCACGGTTCATGTGCCATCGGTCATTTAATTTACTGCTTGCAAGGCTGAGCATCCCTTTCCCGTATCGATTGTTTATTGTATCTAGGCATTGCATAAGCTTTGGATTATCAGGGCTTTTATTAAACAAGTCACTTTGCTGAAACTGTTCTGATATTAGCTCTACAGCACCCACACCACACTTATAAAATCGGATCCCCGGTTTATAAATCTCATTAAATACCTCAGATACAGCATTAGCCATTACACAGGTGTCGTTAGTGGGTGAGGGGAACTTATACACAAACGACTTTTTATAATATCTGTTTTCGTGCGCGCCACTGGCTGCAAAAATATAAAGCTGGTGAGTGAGAGAGCGTTGCGCTCTTAGTTTATTAGCCACTGTGGTTACATGGTTAATTAGCGCCGTTTTAAGGGCTATTGGCTCGCATATGCGCTCTCCAAAACTACGGGTCGAATAAATCTCCCGCTTGTCTTGTCGTACATCATCCCAGTTTAAACATGTTATTCCGTTAAGCTCGCTTACTGTACGTTCAACCACCACACTAAATGCACGGCGCATTGCTCTAGGGTTTTGCTGAGCAAGATCCCAGGCGGTGTGTATATTCATTATTTTAAGCTTTTTAGCTAGCCGCCGACCTATTCCCCAGACATCTTCGCAGCTCATTCTTTGTAAAATAGCTTGGCGACTTTGCTCGTTATTTATTACAGCTACACCATTAAAACCACTGAGCTTTTTAGCGGCATGGTTAGCGGCTTTTGCTAAAGTAGGAGTCGGGCCAAAACCTACACCTACAGGAAGCTTTGTTTCGCGCCATACTGTTCGCCTTATTGTATGGCCGTATTCGTGCCAGTCTTTAATTAATGATGTGTAGCCATTAAAGTGCAAAAACGATTCATCAATACTGTATATGTGTTGTGTATCGCAAAAGCGGCCAATGGTATTCATCATCTTGTCGCTTAAATCAGCATAAAGCTCGTAATTGCTAGAGCGAATAACAACGTTATTCTGCTCAAGTAAATGCTTAACTTTAAAGTACGGGCCAAATTTAGGAATATTTAAGCGCCGAGCAATAGGGCAAATAGCGCATACACAGCCATCGTTATTGGTAAGTACAACCACAGGTTTGGAGCGAATAGCAGGGTCGAATACTTTTTCGGCACTGGCATAAAATGACACAGCATCAACTAAGGCATACATTTTAGTAACTCTGGGCTTTGCCTGTGCATTCTTATTGATAGCGTTACTACGCCTTCGAGCTGAAACTCGTCTGCAGAGGTTAGTTGTACAGGCTTATGTAAAGAAGAAGCAGAAAGCAGCCGTCCATTGGTTTTATCAAGTAGTTTGCATACAAAAAGACCATTTAAGTTAGCAACAATAACGTCACCATTTTCTGCAGGCTCTGCACGGTCAATAACTAATAAGTCACCTTCAAAAATTCCGACTTCTTGCATAGAGTTACCCGATGCAATACCAATAAATGTAGCATCTGGATGCTTTATTAAAAGCTCATCAAGGGTTACACCTAGCTCGGTGTACTGCGCTGCGGGGGATTCAAAACCACACACGCCTGCTTCTATATAAATGGGAATAACAAACATAACACAACCTAAAACGCGTATACTGTATAAGTGTACAGTATATGCGTTTTATGTAAGTTATGCCAAGAAATGTATGGCTGATCAATTCATGTTTTTGATCATTTGTTGCGCGGTATCTAAAAAGTCTTTGATTTGTTGAGGGTTTAAGTTTTTACACATTTGATTATTTATTTTTTGCTCTGAGGCTAATAACTTATCAAAAAGAACTTTACCTTGCTCTGTAAGCGACAAAATAAAACAGCGCTTATCGTGCTCACTTGCCTGCTTATCAATAAGGTTTAAGGCAATAAGATCTTTAATTAGCCTCGCTATTTGCGCTTTGTCGCGCTGCGTTTTAGTAACAATATCGTTAGCCGTACAGTTATTTACGTTTGCGATAATATGTATGCAGCGTACGTGCATAGCATTAATACCAAGTTCGCCTGCGTTAATTGCTTCGCGAATTGTTACACGGTAATTTTGCATTAATTCAAACAACGTATTTGATAAGGGCGTATTCATAAGATTCTCAATATGGTTGACAAAGTCAATTAGTTTGCTATAGTTGATTTTATCAACCAATGGGGCGTTGTGCAATACCTGCTTCTATAGTAGCCAATTATTAATGTAAAACGAGGTAATACATGAGTAAACAAGTTCGTAAAGCCAGCGTATTAAGTACAGAGCAAATCACACCCCACCTACAGCGGATTGTTGTAGGCTCTGATGATTTTAAAGACTTAACCTCAGAGTATATTGGTAACTATGTAAAAGTACTGTTCCCAAAAAATGGTGAAGTAGATTTTAACTTAAAAACAGCCTGTATACGGTCATATACAATAAGGCATGTGGATGCACAAACAGGCGCGCTAACGCTTGATTTTGTTATAAATATGCACCAAGGCCCTGCAACTGACTGGGCTAAAATTGCAAAAGTAGGCGACGAGCTAGGTATTGCAGGCCCTGGCCCTAAAAAGCTAGATAATTATGAGCATTCGCATTATGTATTACTAGGCGATTTAACATCGGTAAATGCAATAAAAGGGTATGCGCAGCAATTACCTTTAACTTCAAAAATTGATGCTTTTGTACATGCGCCCACTGAGCAAGATATTATTGATTTAGAAACAAATCGCGATATAAACTGGGTAATTACCGATAGTGCTGATACAGCAATGCTAAGCGCACTTAAAAGTTTGCACATTACATCAGAGCCGCCCATTATATTTATGGCATTGGAAGCTGGGCTTGTTCGCAAAGCAAAAGCATTGTTAACAGAGCAACTTAATATACCGCGCGGTAATATTATTTCCTCTGGTTATTGGAAAAAAGGCGTAGACTCAGAAGGCTATAAAAAGCAGCGTCAACGTGATGCACAGCTTGCCTGAATACCTTAGAGCAAAATAACATATACCTATTTTGCTCTAATACCTCTGCGTAACTTGAATTGACCTAATAGCAAACCCATTTAAGTGTTTTATGCTAATGATGAAACCCATTATTAGCATGCATTCTTAGGAGCTGCTATTTTGTTAAATTCCATTCCTTTTTCGTTATTAGAACTTGCCCCCATGATCAAAGGGGACAGCGTTACTAACACTCTTCATAAAAGTACTAAATACGCACAGCGAGCAGATGAACTTGGCTTTAATCGCTTTTGGCTTGCTGAGCATCATAATATGCCAGGTATTGTTTGTGCAGCTACTTCAATTTTGGTTGGCCACATTGCAGGTAATACTAAAAAGATACGTGTAGGCTCAGGCGGAATAATGTTACCAAACCACTCCCCATTAGTTGTTGCTGAACAATTTGGTACATTAGAGAGCTTATATCCTGG